>Ga0187219_1000005_pt1 | contig 96041 bp, 132 predicted proteins | sample 13SPOviralmetaG_FD_130162 | JGI IMG/M metagenome (GOLD analysis project Ga0187219, IMG submission 130162) | Marine viral communities from the oligotrophic San Pedro Time Series (SPOT) site, San Pedro Channel, CA, USA - 13 SPOT_SRF_2010-07-21... | ecosystem: Environmental > Aquatic > Marine >... | reverse complement strand
CGAAGATACGACCAAGGCTCAGTGAATTTTACTGGTGACTTCACAGGTAACTTCACTGGTGACTTCATTGGTAACTATACTGGCGACTTCATTGGTAACTATACAGGTAATTTTATAGGTGACTTCACTGGAAACTTTTCACAAACCTTCACAGGTAACTTCACTGGCGACTTCACTGGTGATTATACAGGTAATTTTATAGGTGACTTCACAGGAGATTTTACTGGAGACTACACTGGAGATTTTACTGGAGACTACATAGGCGTAGACTTTACAGGTGACTTTACAACAGACTTCACAGGGGATTTTATAGGAACATTGATAGGTGATACATCAACAAATATAGAAACATTTACCTTGTATGTTAGAACTGCATAAATAGAAATACTATGGGAACAACACCTTTAAAACTTAGTGATTCAGCTGATGGTGACCTCAAAGAGATGACCACCGTTGAGGAGAACTACCTTGCATATCGTGCAGGGTTAGGTCTCGCTGCGATGAATGATAGTGAGACAAGTGCATTAGCAACACTTGGTGGTGATGATAATTTTAATATTGGTTCACATACCGATACTAAGTTTGACCAATCAGTTGGAACTCATGGTGTTACTTTAACAACAACAAGTATTACAACCAATGTGTTTCAAAGAAAAGGTGCGGCTGACGAGACAGGGGCTGGATTTAGACTTCCCACAGAATTTATAAACAATAGTGGTTCATTTGAGATTCATGAATTTGACTCTGATGAGTTAGATACTCTATCAGGAAGACTCATATCCAGAATCATCACAAGTGAATATCCCGGCTCATATCGACTTGGAACGGCTGCTCCAAGTGGTGATTATGATACACACATTACCAATGTCTTTACTGATACAAGAACTGATGGAACAACAGTCAACTACAGTATCTATCAAAGACAATCAATGACTGCACCCACGACAGTCAGACCTATACAAGTAAAAAGGTCTGGTGGTCGAACAGGAACTTCTGAGGGTTTGATAGAATTTGTTGACTCTGATTTGACATATACCTTTGGTCAAAGAGTTAAGAATGTCACAATGCAAGGTGTTGATAATGTTGGGGCATATCAACTACGTTCATCCGCACAGGGAGCTCCAACTGCCACAGGGACATGGGTTGCAAGAGGAACTGCGACAGATACCAAGAATACAACAGCAGAAGTTGACTTTGTAGGTGACTTCACAACAGACTTTACTGCTGACTATGAGGGAACTTTTACTGGAGACTTCACAGGTGACTTCACTGGTGATTTTACTGGAGACTTCACAGGTGACTTCACTGGTGATTTTACAGGGGATTTCACAGGTGATTTTACTGGAGACTTTATAGCAGATTACCTTGGAGACTTCATTGGTGACTTCACAGGAGATTTTCAAGATAACTTTACAGGTGATTTCACAGGAAACTTTGTAGGGGACTTTACAGGTGACTTTACAACAGACTTCACAGGAGATTTCACAGGTGACTTTACTGGTGACTTTACTGGAAACTTTGAACAAAACTTTACTCAAGACTTTACCAGTGTGTTTACTGGTAATTTCACAGGGGATTTTGTTGCGAACTATTTGGGCAACTTCCTTGGAGACTTTATTGGTGAGGCCTCAGGTGCGGTAGGTTATACGAGGATTTCTCAAAGAATCTCAACAAGAAACTCAACAAGAATATCAACAACAAACTTTGTTGCGAACTATCTTGGTAACTTTGCAGGTAATTTCCTTGGTGACTTTATTGGTTATGGTGGTTCTAACTTTCAAAGAATCTCAACAAGAATCTCAACAAGAGATAGAACCGCATCCTTCATTGCGAACTATACAGGAGACTTCCTCGGTAACTTCTTAGGCGACTTCCTTGGTAACTTTGCCGGCCCTGCTAACTATCAGAGAATATCAACCAGAGATTCAACTACAAACTTTACACGAATTTCTACAAGTGACTTCACAGGTGACTTTACTGGTGACTTTACTGGAAACTTTGAACAAAACTTTACTGATAACTTCACTGCAAACTTCACAGATGACTTCACTGCGAACTTCACAACAGACTCTACTAATGATTCTACAAGAAATTCTACGGCGGTCTTTACGCCTGGCAACTTTACTCAGAACTTTACAAGAAACTCTACTGCTGAACGTGATTCAAACTTCACTCGAAATTCAACGGATAATTTCACTGCGAACTTTACTGATAACTTCACGAGTGTCTTTACTAGAAACAGCACTGCGAACTTCACATCCAATTTCACAACAGATTTTACAGGAACAAGACAGTCAAACTTCTCAAATAACTTTACTTCTAACTTTATTGGAACACAGATTCAGTCTGGTAATGAAACAATTGAGACCTATACACTTTATGCAAGAGCTGCATAAAACTTTGATATATAATATATCGGTCAATTTATGGAGATTATAATGGAAAGAAAATGGATTGATAATGCTTTTTGGGAAACACCTAAAAAAGAATTATTGAATGGTATTGCAGAGTTCACAGACGAGAACGGAAAGAAAGTTCGTCAGGTCTATAAACTTCGTGCAAAAGATGACAAAGGTAATGCTAACGAGATGTGGAATGAATGCATCGAACAACTCGGAAGAGACCTCATTGATGATAACACAGACAAACGTGCTTTAAGAAAAGAAGCCGAGACTGAACTTCAAAGACAAAAAGAGATTGAACATCAAAAAGCAAAAAGACTTGAGAAACTTTTTGAATACAAACTTGAAACCTTTGAGATTCCTGAAATCAAAAACTCAAAAAATCGGGCAATGAAATCTAAACTCCGCAGGGCAAAATCTGTTCCTGAAGTAAATCTTTATGCGATGATTCTTGTAAAAGAAGCCTTCGAAGAAGAATGGACAAGTGAATTAAAAGATATGGGAATGGAGTGTCCTGATGAACTCAAAGGAAAATCCGAGTAAAGGATTTGTAGTTGTTGCTTCCAAAAAACAAAACTTCTACACTTACGCAATCAATCTAATTGAATCCATAAAAGACTACTATCCTGAAGCACAGGTGTGTCTCGTTACTGAACATCGTTTTCTTGACGGAAGACAAGATGTGGCTGACATCGTGATTGAATGTGATGACCACTATCGTGCAAAACTCTGGGGAATGTCTCAAACACCTTGGGATGTCACCATGTATTGTGATGCAGACATGGAGTGTGAACACGAAGACATATCTACTGTATGGGATAGTCTCGAAGACAATGATTTAGTCTTTCACGAACTATCTAAAGAACGTGAGAAATATTACGCAATACGAAAATTTCCTTACAAAGATAAGATGGAAAAATATACTCTTTGTGGTGGTGTGTGTCTCTATCGTAGTTCTAATCCTCTGGTGCGTGAGTTTATGACAGAGTGGTATGAACTATTTGACAAACAGTATCGAGGTGAGTGGAAGCCAGAAGGATTTCCTGAAGAGTTGTGGAAGAAAGACCTCAAACATTTTGACCAGACAACTCTCTGGTGGTTGACCGAAAAAGAACCCAAATACAAAGACTTGAAGATTGGATTCTTCAAAGATGATATTCGTTGGAACTACTTCACTCAGTATCAATATGAGAACTTAGTTTCAGAACAAGGAAAACCTCCAATCCTTCGACACTATTCTGGTTCACTCAAGAAAGACACAATAATCGTATGATAAAAAACATTCCGATTCATAATCAAGAAGTCCATGATATTCTAAATAAATATTTGTGGTTCTATGAAAATCGTGATACTTTGAAAGAGGGTCTTCATTTGAATGGTGAGAATCATGAGTCAAATCATTGGGTAAGTGAGGAGTATCTTAGTAAAGTAATGTCTATGGGAACAGCCCACGATGGATATCCTGAGAAAGTGAAGAGTTATAACTTCAAACCCGAAAGGATGATGTTTCGTGATAAAGAGAAATCCATAGACTTAGTAAAGAAATATGATGAATTAAATTACGAGTTTATGAATTATTTGTCAACTAAAACATGTGCTTTGGCTGTGTTATATCCGCCTGATGGTTTCATCTCTTGGCACAATAATGCAAATGCATCATCATATAATCTAATATTTTCTTGGTCAGAAACAGGTAATGGTTACTTTCAGTATGTCGATGGTGATACAGGAGAGATTGTAAAACTACAAGATAATCAAGGATGGCAATGTAAAGCAGGGTATTTTGGTAATTATGGAGAACACGAAAGCAAATTGTGTTATCATTCTGCAAAAACTGACTGTTGGAGAATGACTGTATCCTTTATATTTGACCGAACAGATATGTCTCTTGGAATACAAGATGATGTGATTGAAGATATTATGACAGAAATATAATCTTCAATATCAAAATTCATATAAATAACAAGAAAGAATAAAATGGATTTTGTAAATGGCACTCACAAATTACGAAGATATTGTAATCAATCAGGGCTCTGATGTCGCAATAGAAGTTCATCTGATAACTGATAGTGGTGGAGCATATGACTTGACAGGTCGTTCTGTTTCTGCTATGATGAAACGAAGTTTCTCAGATAGCGATGGAGACCCCGATACTTTACAATTTAATTCTATAGTTGCATCTCCGCCTGGCGCAGGAGTTATAACTCTTTCTCTCACCAATACTCAAACAGATACTCTTAAAACAAGAGGTCGATATGTTTATGATGTTGAAGTATCCTATAATGATGACAGTGGAAATAGTATCGTTCAAAGAGTTCTAGAAGGTCAAATCGATGTTTCACCTTCTGTTACCAAACCGTAAAGGGTCATCATGGCTGTTAATAAGATAGTTGTAAAAAAAGTAGTTGTAGGCACTCCGATTAGAAGAGTGACAGCCGGTGCATTTGCACTTTCCAATCTAGGGGGTGTGACGATAGGTGGTGAATCAGATGGTTCAATTCTTGCTTTCAAAACATCTACAGGCAATTATGTCACAACAAAACTCAAAGGTCAAGAAAATATTCGTGCTGTCTACGATAGTGGTTCAGGCAAATATACGTTTTCTTTCAGAGGTGACTCATATCTTGGTGACTTCATTCCAGCCGCTGACTCTGCACAAAGTCTTGGTAGTCCAAACTTCAAGTGGAAAGACCTATATCTAAGTGGTGGAACAGTTCACCTCGGAGGTCTTCAACTCAAAGATAGTAGTGGAAGTTTCACTGTCGTTGATAGTGCTACTGGCACAACTCTACTCACCAATCCTAAGTTTCTGAATATAAGAGGTAGAACAAACGTTCTCACATATGATAGTGCGACTAGCACATTTACATTTGATGATTCTGATATGGCAAGGACGAATGTCGCTGAGACTTTCCATCAAGGACTTAGTATTTTAAATGGTCTTGTTGCTGATAGTGGAACAATCTCAAATAATCTGACTGTCGGTGGAAATCTAAATGTTGCTGGTGATTTAGTCTATGATGATATGACTGCCGATAGTGCGACCTTTGCAGGAACAGTTACAGTCGGAACAAATGTTACATCACCATTAGGTAAAATATCTCAATTTACATCTGACTCTGCGTCTATCACAACAATTACTAACACAAATCTTACAGGAAGTCAAGCCACTTTCGATAGTGCTGATTTTGGAACACTTAGAGTTACAGGTAATACGACAATCGGTGGTAATTTAAATGTTACTGGTGATTTGACATTTGATGACCTATCTGCTGACTCTGCTACTTTCTCAGGTAATCTTGCGGTAGGTAATAATATTACTTCAGCAAATGCTAAGATTGATTCTGCGACTATTCCAAATATCGATGGAACAAATCTAACATACACTAATATTACTAACACAAATCTAACAGGAAGTCAAGCCACTTTTGATAGTGCCAATATCACGACACTCAACGCAACCAACCTAACATTCTCTAGTGCAACTGTTACAGACCTAACAGTGGATAGTGGTAAGATTGGTGGTATTGACCTCACAGGTAACAATCTTACTACAACAGGTAAGTTGTTCTTTGCCAATGTTTTCAATAATGAAGCAGACCTTCCAAGTGCATCTACCTATCATGGCATGTTCGCACACGTTCATGCGACAGGCCGTGGATACTTTGCACATGCTGGTGCTTGGCATAAACTGATTGACTCTGACACAACTGGTGTTCAACAAGTTTATACTCTGAAGTCTAACTTTGCAGATATTGATTCTGCAACCATTGACTCTGCGACTATCACGACTCTGACTAACACAAATTTGATTTCAAGTCAAGCCACTTTTGATAGTGCAAATGTTGCTTCTTTGGGTAAAGTTGCGAGTGTTGATGCAACAACAACTTCTACTATTCGTGGATTGTTTGGTGTGTCTGGAGACTTGACATATAATAGTGGAACTGGTCAGTTCTCTATTGATGTCGAAGATATCTACACCAAAGCAAACTTTGATAGTGACCTCGGTGATGCGAATACAGGACAACTTCCCGAAGGAAGTAACTTATATTACACATCTGCAAGAGCAGATAGTGATGCAAAAAATGCTGTGTCTGTTACAGATGCTGGCGGTGATGGGTCACTTGCATTTAATAGCACAACAGGTGTGTTTACTTACACAGGGCCAAGTGCCGCTGAAGTTAGGGCTCATCTTACTGCCAACAAGGGTCTAAGTGTATCCTCTGGAGAGTTTAACATTGACTCATCGAATGTCAAGGGTATGTTCTCTGCCACTGATGCAGGGGGAGATGGAAGTTTCGCATATAATAGTGGAACAGGTGTATTTACATATACGGGCCCGAGTGCATCCGAAGTAAGAGCGCATCTGACCGCAAACAAAGGTTTGTCTGTATCATCTGGTGAGTTCAATATTGACTCTGCCAATGTAAAAGCGATGTTCAGTGGTTCAAGTGGTGTAAACTACTCTAATGGTGCAATCACAGCAGACACAAGTGAAATCAGAGGATTCTTCACTGCAAATAAAGGTCTTTCAGTTTCAAGTGGTGAGTTTAATATAGACTCTGCAAATGTCAAGGGTATGTTACAAGCAGGAACAGGTGTTACATTTGATAGTTCCAGTGGTCTAATCAGTATCGGACAACCAGTAGGGACAGGTGATAGTGTTCACTTCAACAATCTGGTTCTCTCTGGTAATCTGACAGTCAATGGTTCTACTGTAACTAACAATGCTACCAATACAACAATTGCAGACGCATTGATTGAACTTGGGTCAGGTAACACAGGTGCAAATACTAATGACCTCGGTCTTATTCTTGAAAGAGGAACAACTGGTGATAATGTATTCATAGGTTGGGATGAAACCGCAGACCGAATCGTATTTGGAACAACAACTGCTACTGCCGCATCCACAGGTAATCTAACATTTACAAACGCAGACATTCAGGCTGCAAACTTAGTCGGTAATGCTTCGACTGCAACGGCACTCGCAAATGGTCGTAACTTCTCCATATCTGGTGATGTGACTGCAAGTGCTGTATCATTTGATGGAACAGGTGCGGTAACATTAAGTGCCGCAATCACTGCTGATACGATTATCAATGCAGACATCAAATCAGATGCCGCAATTGCAGATACTAAACTTGCAACAATATCAACATCTGGTAAAGTAAGTAACTCTGCGACTACGGCAACAGACGCAAATACCAACTCTGCGATAGTTGCTCGTGATGGTTCGGGTGGATTTACAGCAGGAACAGTCATACTCAGTGACCTACATGTTGGTAATCTTCACGTTGACTCAGCAGATATTATTACGATTGCGAGAGCAAATCTTTCAGGCGGAACAGGTATTACATATAATACAGGGACAGGTGCAATCACAACAACAGATGGAGACATCGTTCACGATAATCTGTCAGGGTTTGTTGCAAATGAACACATAGACCATACCAGTGTTTCAATGATTGCAGGAAATGGTTTGAGTGGTGGTGGAACAATCGCAGCCGACAGAACATTCAACATTGACTCAGCAAATGTCAGAGGCATATTTACTGCAAACAAAGGTTTATCTGTATCATCTGGTGAGTTTAACATTGACTCAGCAAACGTTAGAGGTATGTTCTCTGCTTCTGGATTATCATATAATAATGGAACAGGTGCATTTAGCATATCTGCAACACAAGTCATGGACTTGATAAAAACAGTAGATTCGAATGCTAGTGGATTGAATGCAGCGACACTTGATGGTCAAGAAGGCACACACTATCGTATCAATGTATTCAATGCGGCTGGAAGTCTATTAAACTAGGATAAATACAACTATGGCAAGACCAAGTTCAAGAGAAACATTTATAGATTACTGTCTAAGACGTTTGGGTCATCCTGTTATCGAGATAAACATGGATGAGGAACAAATGGATGACCGTGTAGATGACGCATTGCAACTCTACTACGAGTATCATGCTGATGGTAGCACTCGTATTCCCTTTGCAATTAAACTGACACAGACTCATTTCGATAACGAGTATATTGATTTGAATGCGGTTGATTCAGAAAATCCCGGCCTTGCGGCAATAAGAAATAGAATTATAAATGTTGTAAAAGTGTTTCCACTAAATGACCAGACATCTGATGTAAATTTCTTTGATGTAAAATATCAGATGAGATTGAATGATATGTTTGATTTACAGACAGGTATTGGTGACCTTGCATACTATGAGCAGATGCAACAGTATCTTGGTTTGGTTGATATGAAACTTACTGGTCATCCACAGATTGCATATAACAGACGAACAGGTCATTTAGTAATTGAAGGTGATTTGAAATCTGAACAAACAAGTGCAGATATCAGAGTGGGAGAATTTATTATGGTAGAATTGTATATTCGTCTTGGTAATGATGTAAATGTTTGGGACGATTTATTTCTCAAAGAATATACAACAGCATTATTTAAAAAACAATGGGGTGAGAACATATCAAAGTTTGACGGAATAACTATGCCTGGCGGGATAACACTAAATGGTCGTCAATTGGTTGATGATGCGAATGTTGACATCGAAAAAGCAAGAGAGAGACTATACAACGAATACGACACACCACCTGACTTCTTTGTGGGGTAAATAATGGCAACTAATCCATATTTTAAACAAGGTGTTCGTTCGGAACAACAACTCTACGAAGATATTATCATCGAAGCACTAAAGTTCTATGGCCAAGATGTATTCTATCTACCTCGTGAAGTAATCAATAAAGATAAAGTATTTCTTGATGATGTGCCTTCTCGTTTTGGAGATGCATATAAGATAGAGATGTATATCGAGAACACTGATGGATTTGATGGTGAAGGAGACCTCTTCACTAAGTTTGGTGTTGAGATTCGTGACCAAGCAACTTTTGTTGTTGCAAAAAAAAGATGGACACAATTAGTTGGAAGTAATCTGGCCACAGCAAACTTTCGTCCAAGAGAGGGTGACCTAATCTATCTTGAACTATCTCAATCTCTTTTTCAAATCATGAAAGTTGAGACCGAGACACCATTCTATCAGGTAAAAGACCTTCCGACATTCCGTCTTATGTGTGAGTTGTTTGAATACAATGACGAAGACTTTGACACATCAATCGAAGACATTGATTCAATTGAACTTGATGGTTCATATCAGTATCGTCTCACAATGGACTCAGGACAAGGATATATACTTGGTGAGACAGTTTCACAGGCATTTGCTACAGGTGGTGGAGTTCTTGGAACAGAGGCTTATACTATCAATGGTGAGGTCACTCGTTGGTCTGACTCAGATAAAATTCTACAACTTGCTCATGTGGGTGCTAATGATGGTAAATTCCACGAACCTACGACTACTCAGTTTGTTACTGGTAATACGTCTAATGCAAAGGCAACACCGACAGGTGTCGTAGAACTTCAGGAGATTGTCAATGATGCTCAGAATAAAACCTTTGACGACTTTGAGAGTGACTTCTTAGACTTCTCAGAGAGTAATCCATTTGGAGATATGTCGTAATGTTTGGAACACATTTTTATCATAAACGAGTTAGAACTGCGGTCTCTGTATTTGGGTCACTATTCAATAATCTTTATGTTCTAAGAACTAAGAGTGATGGGTCAGTCATGTCTCAGGTTAAAGTGCCTTTGTCATATGCACCCAAAAGAAATTTTCTATCTCGTCTTCAAGAAATGTCAGATAAGGGTGCAGAAGCAGAACGACTTGTTGCAATCAAACTACCTCGTATGTCATTTGAGATTACAAGCATGAGTTATGATGCGGTGCGTCAACTGCCTAAAATAAACTCAATATCAAAAGCAATTCAAGACCAAGCAGTTACCAAAAGAGAAAAACTATTTACGTCTACACCTTACATACTTAACTTTCAATTGAACATCTATGCAAAATCACAGGATGATGCGTTGCAAATTGTAGAACAGATTCTACCTTTCTTTGCACCACAATATACAATATCAGTAAAACCATTTACCGATATTCCAAGTTTGATTGAGGATGTCCCTATTACACTCACAAGTGTTGGAATGCAAGATGATTATGAAGGTGCAATCGAACAAAGAAGAACGATTGTGTATACTCTTGATTTTGAAATGAAGATTGCATTCCATGGCCCACTGAGTCAAAGCAGAATTATTCGTGATGTTCGCAGTAATTTATTTTTACAAAATGCAGGATTAAACGATAGTGATGTTTATGTTGAAACAATAAAAGTAGTTCCGAATCCTGTCACAGTAAATGCAGATAGTGATTATGGATTTACTGAAACATTTTTGGATAGTGCGCCTTGACCGATAACGTAAAAAACGACTATGAATACTCTCGTGATACATATTATAACCTTTTAGAAAAAGGTAAAGAGAGTTTAGAATTAATGATTGAAGTTGCTCGTGAGAGTGAACATCCTAGAGCATTTGAAGTATTGTCAGGTATGATGAAAAACATGGCAGACATCAATGATAAATTGATGGACTTGAATAAGAAAAACAAGGAAATCAACAGAAAGGATGATGAACCAACACAGATAGGTAATACCACCAATAATCTTTATGTTGGAACGACAGCGGATTTGCAAAGGTTGCTTCAGGAAGAAAAAGGAATGGTGATAGATGCTGAATCAGAAGGAAAATTACCTCGGTAATCCTAATGTCAAGCGTGATGGGATTCGACAACAATATACAAAAGAACAGTTAAAAGAATACATTAAGTGTTCTAATGACCCTGTATATTTTGCAACGACCTATCTGAAAGTTATATCTCTTGATGATGGACTTGTTCCATTTAACTTATATCCATATCAAGTTGATATGTTCAAACACTTTAATGAAAATAGGTTTTCAATCGTTCTGGCATGTCGTCAGTCAGGCAAGTCAATTAGTAGTGTCGCATATATACTTTGGTATGTATGCTTTCACACTGAGAAGACCGTTGCAATCTTGGCAAACAAGGGAGCAACTGCTAGAGAGATGTTATCTCGTATATCTCTTATGTTGGAAAATCTTCCATTTTTTCTGCAGCCAGGTTGTAAAGCTCTCAATAAAGGTTCTATTGAGTTTTCTAATAATTCTAGGATTATCGCCGCTTCTACCTCTGGTAGTTCCATTCGTGGTCTGTCTGTTAATTTACTATTTCTTGACGAGTTTGCATTCGTGGAAAGAGCGAACGAGTTCTACACCTCGACCTACCCAGTTATCTCCGCAGGCCGAGAAACTAAAGTCATCATTACAAGCACTGCGAACGGAATTGGTAACACCTTCCACAAAATATGGGAAGGGTCAGTCCAAAAAGTAAATGAGTTTGTTCCATTTACTGTAAACTGGTGGGATGTGCCAGGCCGTGATGAGAAATGGAAAGCACAGACGATTGCAAACACATCTCAACTTCAATTTGACCAAGAGTTTGGTAACACCTTTTTTGGGACAGGTGATACTCTAATCAACGCTGAGACGTTGTTATCGTTTCGTGCAAAACCACCTAAAAAAGTGTTCGAAGGTGGCGACCTATTGGTCTATGAAGAACCTATCAAGAGTCACGAGTATATCATGACTGTTGACGTGTCAAAAGGAAGAGGTCAGGATTATTCTACCTTTACGGTAATTGATATTGGCACTAGACCGTTCAAACAGGTTGCCGTTTATCGCAACAATACTATTTCTCCAATTCTCTTTCCCAATATTATATATAAGTATGCAAACCTCTATAATCAAGCCTATGTGGTAATAGAGTCAAATGATTCTGGACAGGTAGTATGTAATGGACTATATCAAGATATGGAGTATGATAATATCCATATGGAATCTGCGATAAAGGCAGACCGTATCGGTATTGAGATGAACAGAAAAGTTAAAAGACTAGGATGTTCAGGTATCAAAGATATTCTAGAAAACAAAAAACTTTCAATCGTAGATGAACAAACTATATTAGAAATATCTACATTTACTTCAAAGGGACAGTCATACCAAGCATCTGATGGTAATCATGATGACCTGATGATGAATCTAGTGATGTTTGGATACTTTGTATCTACACAATTCTTTGCTGATATGACAGACATCAATCTTAAAGAAATGATGTTTAAAAGAAAAATGCAAGAGATACATGACGATGTTCCACCATTCGGACATATAGATGATGGAATTGAAAATGCTGAGTTAGAAGAGAGTCAAGATGAATGGAATGGCCGTTGGCATAACTACTCAAACTACAAAATAGGTGTGGAAGATTGGTAAAGTATAAATAAAAGTATTGAACTACCGTATTATGAAACTTATTATAAATAAAACGATATAAAGGAAAAGTTATGGCACTTTTTACACCCTCCGCAAGTCCTGCCGTAACTGTAAAAGAAATTGACCTTACGGGCGTAGTCCCTAATGTCCAGACTTCTACAGGTGCGTTCGTAGGCAACTTTGGTTGGGGAGCCGCAGGGGAAACCACACTCGTTTCAACAGAAACCGAGTTGGTTAATAAATTTTCTGCGCCTACAACCAGTAATACGGTAGACTTTCATTCTGCCGCATTCTTTCTAAGATATTCTAACACACTACAAGTTGTCCGTGAAGTTGATAGTGACGCAAAAAATGCTCTCGCTAACAACACATCACTTGGTTCACTTACAGCACAACAAATCAAAAACGTAAATGCATTCGAGTCACTCACTATCGATAGTTCTGATGGTGCGTTTCTTGCTAAGTATCCTGGCGAACTTGGTAACTCACTTCAAGTTGCTATCTGTGGTTCAGATAGTGATGCTGGTGGAGCAACCAACTTTAATGCATGGGCATACAAATCAAGTTTTGATGCAGCGCCTGGAACATCAACATTCGTGTCAAATCACGGCGGTAAAAACGATGAAATCCACGTTGCTATTATTGACCAAGATGGTGAAATCACTGGAAATGTTGGTGAGGTTCTCGAAACATTCCCATTCTTATCTGTTGCGACTAACGCAAAGACAACAGATGGAACATCAAACTACTATCGTGATGTTATAAAAACACAATCTCAGTGGATAAACGCTGGTATCCTGCACACAGGAGACTCTGCTTCTGTATCTGATTTCCGTGGTGCAAATTGGGACACTGCTTCAACACAGGCTGGAAACACAGATTTTAAATCTGATTTTAAATTCTCAGTCGCACAAGCAACATGGTCACTCGCAGGTGGTGTTTCTTCTTCAACCCTTGGAACAGACGATATTCTTCGTGGTTTTGATAAGTTTGAAGACAAAGACAATATCGAGATTGATTTCTTGATTGCACCTGAGTCTATTGCTGACGCAACTGCAACAACTGTTGTAAATGACTTGGTTGCAACTGCCGCATCACTTCGTAAGGATTGTGTAGTGGTCGCATCACCGTCACGCACAGCCGCAGTGACAACTGGAACAAATACTGCGATTCTAGCATGTAATAACACATACACCAAATCATCGTATCTCTTCCAAGATAATAATTACCTCAAGGTATTTGATAAGTATAATGACCAATTTATCAAAATTCCTGCCGCATCAAGCACCGCTGGTTTGATGGCTTCCACCGATTTAGTCGCTGCGAACTTCTTCTCACCAGCTGGTTCTCGTAGAGGTCGTTACCTTGGTATTACAGACATCGTTGTTTCTCCGACTAAGGCAGAAAGAGATGCGCTGTATAAAGCAGGTATCAATCCAATCGCAAATATCCCAGGCGAAGGAATTATTCTTTTTGGTGATAAAACTAATGAGTCACGACCAAGTGCGTTTGACCGCATCAATGTTCGTAGACTCTTCTTGGGTATCGAACGTGCAATTGCAATTGCAGGGCGAAACGTAATGTTTGAGTTCAATGACGAGTTTACTCGTGCAGAGTTCGTAAACATCGTTGAACCATTCCTTCGTGAGATTCAGGGAAGACGAGGTATTACTGACTTCCGTGTTATCTGTGACGAAACGAATAACACTGCCGCTGTGATTGACCGCAATGAATTTATTGCAAGCATCTTCATCAAGCCTGCTCGTTCTATCAACTATGTGACACTTAACTTTGTCGCAGTTAGAACTGGTGTAGACTTCGAAGAAGTTGTTGGCACAGTATAAGGGGGGATTGACAGATGGCAATTCTAGGAATCGAAGATTTCAAATCAAAACTTAGAGGTGGGGGCGCTCGTCCTAATCTCTTCAAAGCAACTGTGAACTTCCCAGGCTATGCTGGCGGAGATGTTGAACTTACATCATTCTTGTGTAAGACCGCTCAACTTCCTCCATCAATCATTGCACCAATCGAAGTTCCATTCAGAGGACGACAGTTGAAGATTGCAGGTGACCGCACATTCGAACCGTGGACAGTAACAATCATCAACGATACTGATTTTTCTATCCGTAATTCTATGGAACGTTGGATGAATGGTATCAATTCTCACTCCGCAAATACAGGTTTGACTAATCCAGTGGATTATCAAGCAGACCTAGTTGTTGAACAATTGGATAAAGACTCTACAATTTTGAAAACATACAACTTCCGTGGATGTTTTCCAACAAACGTATCTGAGATTGAAGTCAACTACGAAACAAATGACGCAATCGAAGAGTTTACTGTTGAGTTCCAAGTTCAATATTGGGAATCCGCAACGACTAGTTAATATCATTATAAGTAAAGGGGTAGGGTTAATCCCTACCTCTTTTTTATAGATGGATAGGTAATGGCAGAACAAGACAATAGTATCTTCAAGTTGTTTGGTTTCGAACTCAAACGAGCCTCCGAAAGAGTAAAGGAAGACCCCAAACTTAAATCAATTGTTGCTCCTACAGATGATGATGGTGCAGGATATATAACTGCGTCTGGTTCTCACTATGGACAATACGTTGATATGGATGGCGCTCAGGCGAAAGACAATCAACAACTCATTATGAAATATAGAGGTGTATCACATCATCCTGAAGTAGATGCCGCCGTAGAAGATATTGTGAATGAATCTATTGTTGGTTCAGAAGGTATTGCATGTGAAATCAACTTAGATAAAGTCGATGCCGCAAACAATATCAAAAAACAAATGACCGAAGAGTTCAATAACGTTTACTCTATGATGAAATTTAGTGAACTTGGTCATGATATTTTCCGTTCATTTTATGTGGATGGTCGTCTTGTTTTTCATTTGGTCGTAAATGAAAGTAATATGAAAGCCGGTATTCAAGAGATTCGGCCGATTGATTCCGCAAAAATTCGTAAGGTCAAAGAGGTCAAGTATAAGAAAGACCCTGCTACTGGTGCAAAGGTCGTTGATAAAATAAATGAGTTCTATCTCTTTCAAGAAAAAGCAGGAATGAATCAGGGTGTAAGATTATCACCTGACTCAGTATCCTATACCACAAGTGGACTTCTTGACCCATCAAAAAGAACAGTGGTATCTTATTTACATAAGGCACTCAAACCAATCAACCAACTAAGAATGATGGAAGACTCTCTAGTCATCTATCGTCTTGCTCGTGCGCCTGAAAGACGCATATTCTATATTGACGTTGGTAATATGCCAAGGAATAAATCCGAAGCATATATGAAAGACATTATGACTCGTTATAGAAACAAGTTAGTATATAACGCAAGCACAGGTGAACTCAAGGATGACCGTAAACATATGTCCATGTTGGAAGATTTCTGGTTACCACGCCGTGAGGGTGGACGTGGAACAGAGATTACCACATTGCCAGGCGGTGAAAACTTAGGTCAGATAGACGATATCATATATTTCCAAAAGAGATTATATCGTTCATTGAATGTTCCTATCAATCGCCTTGAACAAGAAGCACAATTCTCGCTGGGTCGAGCCACTGAGATTTCACGAGACGAGGTGAAGTTTCAGAAGTTTATTGACCGCTTGCGTAAAAGATTCTCTATGGTATTTACGAATATCCTGAGAAAACAACTAATCTTGAAAGGTGTAATCACTGAACAAGATTGGGAATCATGGAAAAGTGATATCTATATTGACTTCCAAAGAGACAATCACTTTACAGAGTTGAAAGATGCGGAGTTACTCCGTGAGAGACTTACAACTCTTGACCAAGTATCAAACTATGTTGGGGAATACTTCTCAAGAGAGTGGGTCATGAAAAATGTCATGATGTTCTCAGATGAAGATATTACCCAAATGAAAGATGAAGTTGAAAAAGAGAATGCCAAAGGTGGCGATGAAGAAGAGAATGAGGAATTTTAACAATGAGTGAAACCGAAATTAATCCAATTGAAGACCTTGTAAATCAAATCACAGATGGTGAGTTGAATAAGGCAGAGGGTTCTTTCAATAGTCTAATCCAAGATAAAATGGTTGCGGCTTTGAATGCCCGAAGAATTGATGTAGCAAGCAGTGTATATGGAGTATCCGATGGAGAACCTGAAGACGAAACTGATATCGTTGATGAAGTCGTTGAAGACGAAATTGAAACAGATTTGGACGAAACTGAAACCGATTCTGAAGAAGATTCTGACATATCTGACGAAGAAATTGAAGAGTTTTTGGACGATTCTGAAGACGAAACTGAATAATATTCGTTAAAAAGTATTTTTATATAAATAATATTACAATGAAAAGATATAAAGAAATATTACTAGAACTAGCAGGGCGAAAGCCCGCTGGTAAGTCCGTTTTTAACAAAAAGTTAAACGGCTTTCCTGTATTGATTACAAAAGAAAAAAACGAATTTGTTGTGTATATTGATGGTGACCGATTAGACTCCTTCAAATCACAACGAGAGGCAGAGCAATCTGCTCAAAAAGTAACAAAGGCACTAAAGTAATGAAACTTATTACTGAGTATACCGAAAACGATACACTTCAGTGTATTATCGAAAAGAAAGCAGATGGCGAAAAGAACTACGTCATCGAAGGTGTCTTTGCACAAACAGATAAAAAAAATCGTAATGGCCGTGTTTACCCTAAACCAATTATGGAAAAGGCAATAGGCAAATACGACAAAGAACAAATTCAGAAAAATCGTGCGGTTGGGGAACTCAATCACCCCGAAGGGCCAACGGTTAATCTGGACAAAGTTTCTCATCGCATCACTGAAATGAAATTTCAGGGTAATGATGTGGTAGGAAAGGCACAAATATTGGATACTCCGATGGGTAAGATTGTGAAAGGTCTTCTCGATGGTGGTGTGCAACTAGGCGTGTCAACTCGTGGTATGGGTAGTCTTGAGAGACAAAATGACACGATGGTCGTCAAAGACGACTTTATTCTTAGCACTGTTGACATAGTGCAAGACCCATCTGCACCTAATGCATTTGTTAATGGAATTATGGAAGGTGTTGAGTGGGTTTGGAATAATGGCATTTTAGAACCTCAAGAAATTGAAATAATGGAGACTGAAATTAAGACTGCTCCGAAACCTGTCTTGTATGAGACAAGCGTTCGAGAGTTTAAGAATTTCCTCTCGTTACTAAAATCTAGCATGTAGGAGGTCAATATGACTGACGAAAATCAAGAAGTTGAACTCCACGATGAAGTAACAGACGAAATCGTGGAAGATACTCTCGGAGAGGCGGCACATGGTAGTGTCGCTGCTAAAGGCAAAGCTGGTGACGCACAACCAACTGACGAAACAGATTCAAACGCTGCAACTGATAAAGCAGCCGATGGAACGTCACAGGCGAAAGCACCAGGCGGAGTCGCAAATCAGGGCGAAAAGAAGCCTAAAACAAAAGCAGGAATGATTAGCGCTATGTTCAATAAGATGAACGGCATGTCTAAAGCAGACGTGGAAGGCATGTATCAATCATATCATAAAGAGTCGGTAGACATGGAAGAAGATGAAGTCATCGCTGAAACCAGTGTTGACACTGCAACCGAACTCGATGCACTAGTCGAGTCTGAAGCTACACTCAGTGATGAGTTTAAAGCTAAAACTGCTGTGTTGTTTGAAACTGCTCTAAAATCTAAATTGTCTGAAGAAGTAGACCGTTTAGAAGAACAGTATCAAGAAGAACTTTCAAGCGAAATCGAACAAACTAAGTCCGAGCTCGTTGAGAAAGTTGATAACTACCTTAACTATGTAGTTGAAACTTGGATGGAAGAAAATAAAGTTGCAATCGAAAGCGGTCTCCGCACTGAAATTGCTGAAAACTTTATGACCTCACTGAAAGACCTCTTCACGGAGTCTTACATTGAAGTTCCAGAATCCAAAGTTGACCTAGTAGATGAACTTGCTGAACAAGTAGAAGAACTTGAGACTAAACTCAACGATACTACTCAGAAAGTCATCGACACTACTGGTGAACTGGAAGAGTATAAAAGAGAGTCAATCATTCGTGAAAACTCTCGTGACCTTGCAGACACTCAGGTCGAGAAGTTAAAAACACTCCTTGCAGATATTGATTTTGACAGTGAAGAGAAATTTGCTGAAAAAGTTGAAACTGTAAAAGAGTCATACTTCACAAAACAAGTAACGTCTGACGAAGAAATCCTTGATGAAGATACTACTGACAACACTGTCGAAATATCTGACTCTATGGACAAATACGTTCAGGCAATCCGTAAAACCGTCAAATAAGGAAAAGAAAAATGCAAGTATCCTATGACACTTTGATTGAGAAGTGGAGTCCAGTTCTGGATGAAACTTCTGCTGGTGAAATCTCTGATTATCACCGTAAAGCAGTGACGGCTGCTGTATTGGAAAACCAAGAGAAAGCTCTTCGTGAAGAAGCATCTGCATCCGCAGGCTTTTTGACAGAGGTTTCTGCAAACAATACAAGCTCCGTTGCTAACTTTGACCCAGTATTAATTTCACTGGTTCGCCGTGCAATGCCTAACCTCATCGCCTATGATGTGTGTGGTGTTCAACCAATGACAGGCCCAACTGGTCTCATCTTTGCGATGAAATCACGTTACGGTTCTGGCACAACTGGAGCTCGTGAAGCTCTCTTCAACGAAGCCGAGACACGTTTCTCAGGTGACTCAGGTGGAACTCATGACTCAGATAACCCATCTGGTTTTGATTCTGCTAATGGTCTTATCGACTCTGAAGGTGACAGAACAACTGGCATCTTCGCTGGTGGTATGCCAACAACATCTGCTGAAGACCTCGGTGACGGCGGTTCTTCTTTCAACGAAATGGGTTTCACCATTGAGAAGCAAACTGTGACTGCCAAGTCTCGTGCGCTGAAAGCAGAATACACCATCGAACTCGCACAAGACCTGAAAGCAATTCACGGACTTGACGCTGAAACTGAATTGGCAAACATCTTGTCAACAGAAATTTTGGCTGAAATCAACCGTGAAGTTATCAGAACAATCAACACACAAGCCAAAACTGGCGCACAACAAGCAAACACAGCACAGAATGGTATCTTTAACCTTTCAAGTGATGCGGATGGTCGTTGGAGTGTTGAGAAGTTCAAAGGTCTCATCGTGCAGATTGACCGTGAAGCAAACATCATTGCTAAAGAAACACGCCGTGGTAAGGGTAACGTAATCATCGTCTCTTCAGACGTTGCTACTGCTCTCGTGAGTGCAGGTAACTTAGATTATACACCTGCTCTGAATACAAACCTCGCAGTGGACGACACAGGTAACACCTTTGCCGGAACACTCAATGGTCGTATTCGTGTTTATATTGACCCATATGCACAGAACGATTATGTAAACGTAGGTTATAAAGGCACAAACGCTTATGACGCTGGTGTCTTCTACTGTCCATATGTTCCATTGCAAATGGTCAAAGCTGTTGGTGAAAATGACTTCCAACCTCGTATCGGGTTTAAAACTCGTTACGGTATGGTGTCAAACCCATTCGTAGGTGCTACACCTTCAAATGGTTTGGCTGCTGTCAAAACAAACCAATACTATCGTATCTTTGGTGTAAGAAACATTCTTACCTAAGTCGGTATATAAAAATAAGAGTAGGGATAACCTACCACATATTTTTAAGGGGAGACTTCGGTCTCCCCTCTTTTTTTGTCAAGCACTTTTACGAAAATTACATGATGCGTGAACAGCAGCGCAATTTTCATCTATCGTTGGATTGCCATCTTTATAAAGAAGAATATGGTCACCATGAATATCTTCACCAAATTCAGGCATTTCTTCACTACAGATATTACATTTACCATCTTGTTCATAATACGCTTTTCTCACAACATCACGACTAAATGTGCGTTCACTATCAAGTTCAGTAAATTCATAACCAATTTTTGTCATCTCGTTTCGCAACATATTCAACGCATCAACGGTATCTGTCACTGTAGTTCCACCCAATTTAAATTGGAATGGTGTTTTATACAAGTCTTTAGCCCGTAAACTTTTATCAGAAAGATTTTCAACTGCTTGGACATAAACATTCATGAAATTAATCGGGTTAAGACTAATTTTTTCCTTGATATGTTCAGAAACAATAACACAGAAATTACGAAATAACTTTGGTGTAATCATCTGTTGCGCTTGAGGAACTCCTCGCAATGCTTGGTTTCCGAAACGCATAAGTGTATCAATGTGACGAGAATTGAATTTTTTTTCTTTTCTCGCTGCATGACTGATATAAAAATTATCCATACACTTATTGGTGACTCCTTTAGTCTTGTAATCATCTGTTGTTGTCATGTAAATAAGTTCGGCAAGGTGTTTATCAATATCGAGTTTCTCGTGTTTAGCCTTAATCAGATATTTCAATACCATGTCATTCTTATCCTTCGTCTTAAATACTGGATAAGATTTGAAACGTGATTTCTCTTGAACAAAACGTGACATCGGTGAAGAAATCGCCTGACGTTTTTCTTGGGCCTCAAGTTTTGTTACATTATTAAGAATATTTACGAATAATTCTCCAGCTTCAACGCTACTAATATCTACATAAGTTTGTGCAGTCAGAACATAATTTTCAAAATGTTTTCTTGCAACTTTAGGAAGTTGTTTGAAATACTTTCCACGAAGGTCATATGTGAATTCATCATTATCATCAAAACTAACACATGCAAGTTCTTCATCATTAGGAAGAGGAAATCCATTCTCATAGAAAAGTTTACAACTTGTAGAACGTTGTTGACCATCCATTACTTCGCACTTATAGTCTCGTGGAATATCACAACCAAAACGAAGCGTCATCTCAGGAATAATAATTTTAGGAATGAAAATTGTTTTTATTAATTGTTGTGAAAATTTTAATGTTGCACGAAAATAACGTTGATATTCTTCAGGACTCAAATTAATAAGACCACTTGTTGTCAACATCAACAAATCTTTCAATGTGAAATTAATACGGCCGTTGGGGTTTATTACTGATGTGTCCCCACTCATCAATGTTTCTAAATCTGATTTAGACATACTTATACTCCTATAATTTGTGCTACACTTCATTGTGTCTTGCACGCTTTACTCTGGTCTTCAAACAATATGACTTGACCAGTCTTTATAATATATCAAACTATGAAAAAAATGTCAAGCGTTTTTTATCGAATAATGTCGATTTTTTCTGCATTAACATTCCAAGACTCCACCTCTGTTCTGAGACGATTGTCATTCTTTAGAGTCTCGTATCGAGTGGATGCCTTGTTACGCCACCACTCTATCACACCCTCAAGACTGAAACGGTCATAGTTTTCTTTCTTGACCAGTGTGTCAGTCTCAAGGTTGAGATACTGTTGCACATTCTCATATCCATAGGTAGAGAAGTAGGAACGTTTCTGTTCAGTAAGTCCCTTTGCATCAAGGAAGGCCTGACAGAACTTTTTATATGCAGACTCATCGACACTCTTGAGAGAGTTCTTGATTATACTTACCATCTTAGTTTGAGCTTTTAGTTTTTTAGATGATGCCTGTGGGTCAACGATAGACTTACCATCATTACGTTCAGTAAAGAATGTCATGAGACGGCGATACTTGTCATCATTGATTAATGGTGCAAAGTTAGAGTCTGTCAGACCATTATGTCTCAAAAACGGCTTCATACCGTCATACTGAGATGAAGACTTAGTTGACCCATAGAGAGATGTAGTTTCAAACATACAGATGTTCGCATCATACTTCTTGTTCACAGTTTCTCGTGAATAGTGTGAACAACAGATAGCAGCAAGCAATTTACCACCCAAATAGTTGAAACCAAATGGTTGGGTTGGAACGATGTTGAACCCCATGATTACTGATTGGTTGAAACGTCTCATTATTTCAGGATTGAGAGTGTCCAGTGGTTTACCCAGCCAGAGGTTACGAGGACGAGAGTTAATGACAGGAGAACCAAAACGAATCATACCTACAACCATACCTGTATTCTTCTCACGAACAATCCAACAGAGTTGTTTGCCTGGAATACTTGACTCACAGGGTGCAGATGTGGTAATCTCCATATATTGCATAAACTCTGATTGTGTGGGTTGATACACAGAGAACTCCATATCTTTGGGATGCATATCGAACTTGTTGAAGATATCCTCTTCAGGCCCCATGCCTGGCAGTGCATTGAACCCACCCATGCGTTCCAACTTGATTGTTCGCATATAATCGTCAATACGGTCAAAGTTTGCAAAGAACTCCGTAAAGACATTTGCAGCGTATAGTGCGTCTTCTTTGTTTAAAATCATATTTACCTCATCATTCATTACATTATATCGTATATAGCATTGAAAGTCAAGGAGAAAAATAATCGCTTTTTATTAAAAAAAGTGCTTGACATTCTCTGTGAAATGTCGTATGGTAAGTTATAGTCAAGAGAAAGGAAATGATTATGTTTCAGATTCGTCAAGAGAGTAACAATCGTTTAGTCGCTGGTTTCTTTGAAGTCATTGAGACTATTGAGGAAGCAGAGAAGGTTTTGAAATACTTTCAAGACCGTATTGAAGAGAAATTGATTATTGTTGAAATAGCTGTTGAGGAGGCTGCCTAATGAATTATACTGAACTATTTGAAACCACATTTTTGTTTAAAAGATTTGACCCACTTGATATGGATTGTCCATATGTAGAGAAAGAAGTTCGTATCGTTGACATTCTTGATGGGCCTGGCGCAGACCGCCGTGATTATGTTGTAGTCGAAGGTCTAGAAGATTATGAGGTAGATATGCCCCTTGAGAACTTCTTGAAAAACACTCGTGTGAAAGAAAACGCTTGACATCATCTGTTTAATTTGGTAATGTAAGATATAACTTGAGAAAGGACTTGTTATGAAATACGAAGTAAATATCACTGGTAAAACAAAAGACACCATTGTCTTTGAGACCGCAAAAGAAGCCGTGAAGTATGTTCTGACAGAACTACATGATGTAGGGTTCACCGTTGATGGTCGGACTTACGAAGAGAAGTTTGAAGAAATCACTTGGGTTGGTAAAGGAGAGGTTGTAGCATGAATTATGTAACAGGTAATTTTGATGTGTGTGGAACTTATCTTCAAGGAAAAGTCAACACATCATACAATCGTTTGGTTGAGGTGTTCGGTAAACCCACAGGGTTTGCATCTGATGATGGTAAAGTTCAAGTAGAATGGGCAGTCAAGTTCGATGATGGAACTCTTGCCACAATCTACGATTGGAAGGAAGATACAAATCCTTCTGGTGTCACAGAGTGGCACATTGGTGGTTTTTCACAAGCCGCAGTTTATAATGTAATTGATGAGGTAATATAATGAGACTTGGAAAATATTTTGTAGAGGTTGACACCTCTGTCACTGGTGAAAAAGTAGAAGGTTACTACTTTCGCATCAAAGAAGACCGTGACGCTCGGATTGAGGAGTTGGTCAATGAATATGGTGTTGAGGTAATCAATGCTATCGGAGATTATCAATGATTGATTATAATCGTCTTATAAGTAATGCAGAGAGGGCTTTTCAGTCCTCTCAGTCCGAGTGGGCAAAAGAATACTGGTTGGAAGTCATTACAAAGTTAGCACAAAATGTTGACAAGAACTGATATAGTTCAGTTTCAAGAGAAAAAAATATTAGAGAAGTTCGGTATGTCAATATCGGACTTTACTAATAAAGTTCCTTTTTCGGGAAAGGAAACTCTGTCGTGTCTCAATATAGGTTACCCACCTGTGATTGGTTTTACGAGTGGAACGACCACGCAGACTAACATCAACTATTGGAATACAAACTATTTCAATGAACAGATGTCTCGTGATTGGTATCATCAAGGACTTCGAGAAGGTGATTACATTATCATCTTTGGTCTTTCTACTCGTGGTAGTATGAGATACTCAATGTCGATGTATGAGGAGAATGGTGTCATTCCTATCTTCATTCCTCATCATCCCAAATATATTCCAGAAGTCATTGAAGTAATAAAAAAGTATAAACCAAAAGTCTTCAATCTATTATCTAATCCCATGATTATGGCCTTCGAGAATTATTTCGAGAAGAACAACATTGACCCTGTTGAGTTGTTCTCTTGTTTTGATTTGTTTCACTTCGGGGGTGAACACATGTCAGACCGATATAAAGAACTCGTGAAGTCTTGGCAGATTGACATCATTGAATGCACATCTGTCGGTGACCGATATGCGGCATTTGAATGTAAAGAAAAAAATGGTTTTCATGTGTATGAGGATTTACTTTTCATAGAAACCATAGATGATGAAATGGTAGTGACATCCCTGTATGATACACCCGAACCTTTTGTTCGTTTCAAAACAGGGGATATCATTAAGAAATATGATGATGTATGTGAGTGCGGTTCATCCCATATGCGTTTCGAGGTTCTAGGACGTAAGACATATCAGGTAAAATTTCAGAACAAATCACTCTTTCCTCTTGATGTTCAGAGGATTGTTGAGACAATACCCGAAACTCGTTCAGGTGTATTTCAAATAAAAAGACCACGCAAAGGTGCAAATGTTATAGATATAATTGTAGGTTACGAAAAAGATAAACTTAATCGTAACTTATCTGAATTAAAAAATGAACTAGAGTCTAAGATTGTTAGTTCACTAAGTATACCAAATTGTGTAGAATTAGTTGAGGCTAAAACTATATTACAAAACAATCCACTACACAAGGTTAAGAGGGTAATATGAAAGCAGTATTTCTAACAAAAGAATATAATGATACTGATATAGAAGAACAAAAAAATATACTTGAACAAAGTTTTCATACTTTCTTTGATGAGATACATCGTTCTCCTGTTCTGATTGTATCAAACTTTGCAAGTGGTCACATAGTAATGCCTTTGGAGATTGCTCTTTTTGAAAACAATATTAGTTATGGTAATTGGGAAAGTGAACCATGTGACTATGATGGACTGAATCAGGTCATAATTCAAAACAGTATAAAACATATTTTTTGTGACCGACATGTTGATGTAAATCTTATAAATACAGATAACGTAAAAGTTTATAGGATTTAGTATGGCAATTGATACCACAACTATCAAGACGCAGATATTGGATGAAGAACTCACCAGTAATCTGAACTATCTACAACCAACAGGTTTTCGTGTCACGATTGACCGAACAAGATATCCCAACTTAGAATATTTTGTTCAGTCTGTCAATCATCCAGGCGCAACCATGACACCTGTCGAACTCCCTGTTCGTAGAATTACGTCTGTTCCGATAGCCGGTGATAACGTTACATTTGGTGAGGTTTCTTTCTCACTGATACTTGATGAGAATCTTACTGGTTATCAGGAAATGTTCAATTGGATTGTTCGTATCGCAAATGAGGGTCAAGTATCTCCTATTCAACGAGATACTAGAAATCCGACATATGCTGACATCACATTATCAATTCTTTCAAGTCACAACAATGGTGTGAAAAAAATTAGATATCTAAATTGTATTCCTACTTCGGTTGGTGCAATTACATTCCAATCAACTTCTGGTGCAACTGATTATCTCACATTTGACGTTTCATTCCGTTTCTCTCAATTCGAATTTGTTTGACTTTTAACTCACGTTCTGATATAATTATATTATGATTGATTTAGAAACTATTCTTGCGGAGTGGAAAGAAGACTCCGAAATATCCAAACATCAATTAGACGAGACCTCTCGTGTAACTCCTGCATTGCATTCTAAGTATCTTGAGTATTTGTCACTGACCAAACTACGTCTGAAGAAGGCCGAGTTCAAACAGAAAGAACTTCTCAAGGATAAGTGGTTATACTATAATGGTAAGATGGATGAGGAGACTATTCAAAGTAAGGGTTGGTCACCTGACCCCTTTAATGGTCTGAAGATACTCAAAGGTGAGATGGAACACTACTATGATAGTGACCCTGAGATACAGGAGTCGGAGATGAAAATCCAGTATCTTAAAACGATTATAGATACTCTTGAACAAATTATAAACAATCTAAACTGGCGACATCAAACGATTGGTAATATGATTAGATGGAGACAGTTCGAATCGGGAGTGTAAAATGAAATGGATTGATGATGTAAAAGATTCCTTCAAAGTCAATAAGGTATACGAATCACGTTGGGTATGGTATCACACTATCCTTGCAGCTGAAATCTTTCTGACTAATATTCTATTGATTCTTATTCTTTTCAAACTGTGAGTCTTCCTAATACAATCACGGTGGGATTGAAAGACCACTCAATGATGTTGGTTGATTGTGAGGCACATCAACTACCAGAGTTGCGTGAGTATTTTTCATTCTATGTCCCCGGCTATAAATTTATGCCGATGTATAAGTCTCGTAAGTGGGATGGTAAGGTGCGTCTATTCAATCAGGTCACTCGTGAATTGAACACTGGTTTGTATGAACATCTCAAGAAGTTCTGTCAAGACCGCATGTATCCTCTTCAATTACAGGAGACTGACTATGGACACCCTGCACAGAAGAATGAAGTATCGCATATCAATCTGACCAAGTTTCTGAATGGACTTGATTCTCCATTTGACTTGCGTGACTATCAGTATAACGCAGTATCGCATGGTATTCAGAATAAAAGAGCCATTCTGCTATCACCTACAGGTTCAGGTAAATCATTCATCATCTATAATCTGTTGCGTTGGTATATCGATAACTATGATAAGAAGATATTGATTGTTGTTCCGACAACAAGTCTGGTCGAACAGATGTATAAAGACTTTTCTGATTATGGATTTGACCCTGAGTTAGTTCATAAGATTTACTCTGGTAAAGATAAGACGACAGACAAACAAATCATTATCTCCACATGGCAGTCCATATACAAGTTCTCAAAAGAATGGTTCGAGGACTTTGGTTGTGTGTTTGGTGATGAGGTTCATTTATTCAAAGCAAAGTCTCTGTCGGGTCTGATGAATAAGTGCGTCAATGCAGAGTATCGTTTTGGCACGACAGGAACTCTGGATGGGACAGAGACAAATAAACTAGTTCTGGAGGGTTTATTTGGGCCTACATATCGTGTGACTATGACACGAGACCTTCAAGAGAAAGGCACACTCGCAAAACTTGACATCAAGATTTTGTTATTGAGATACCACAATGATGTGTGTCATATGATGAAGAACGCAACCTATCAGGAAGAGCTTGATTATATTGTTCAGAACACTAAACGAAACAATCTGATATCAAACCTTGCGGTTGACCAAAAGGGGAATACACTTATTCTCTTTCAGTTCGTGGAGAAACATGGCAAACCATTGTATGAACTGATACGAGATAAAATAGAAGAAGGTCGTAAGGTATATTATGTGTCTGGTGAGGTTGATGCATCTGACCGAGAACAGATTCGTGGTATTGTAGAGAAACAGAAAAATGCAATCATTGTCGCATCTCTTGGAACTTTTAGCACTGGTATTAACATTAGGAACTTACATAATATTATCTTTGCAAGCCCAAGCAAATCTCAAATCAAAGTCCTACAGAGTATCGGACGAGGACTAAGACAATCTGATGATGGTTCAACAACAAATCTAATTGATATCGCAGACGACTTACATATTAAATCACATAAAAATTTCACATTAAGACATAGTGCCGAAAGAATTAAGATATATACTAAGGAACAGTTTCCTTATAAGATATACAATATAAATCTGAAATGACTTATCACGGCCTGATGCTAGGCAATTTCGATTCTAATAGTATGGCGCCATATCGAGGATTTGGTAACCATAGAATTGCAACTCACCTGAGAAGACAGGGGTGGGATATCGAGTGCCTAGATTACACTGTGCATTTTTCAGACGATGAGATAAAGTGGTTTCTTGAGACTCGTATCACTAAGAATACTATCTTCATTGGACTGAGTATTATATTCTATCTTGAATTGCAGGGTGATGTTCAAAGAGTCAACAGAATTATTCATCATATCAAAACCAAGTATCCGTGGGTTCAGATTATCGCAGGTGGGGTAAAATGGTTTGCGGTGGGTCTTGTTGATGCAGATTGGTATATTACAGGGAATGGTGAGTTTGCCATAGATGCTGTTTTAAAATATGTAACAGGGAATGGAAGTGAACCAAGACACGTTCCTGCAAGGAATGGAAAACTTATTGATGCTGTTCATGCATATCCTTGTTTTCCAAAGAGAGATGCTAAAATCTCATTTCAAGAACGAGACTATATTCAATCACATGAGGCCTTGAATGTAGAACTCGCAAGAGGGTGTAAGTTCAAATGTAAATATTGTTCGTTTCCTTTGATTGGTCTCAAGGGAGATATGACACGAGACGAAGACAGTGTATATGATGAGTTCAAAGAAAACTATGACCGATGGGGTGTGACAAATTATTATGTGACTGATGATACCATAAATGATACCACCGAAAAGATGGAGAAGATGTCAAGTGCTATTCGTAAACTTGATTTCAAACCATCTCTTCATGGATATGCTCGTGCTGACCTTCTCATACATCATGGTCAAAAGACTTGGGATGATATGATTGATATGGGTCTCATATCGCATAGTTATGGTGTCGAGACTCTTAATCATCAATCAGGTAAAGAAGTTGGAAAAGGTATGAACCCCGAAAAGGTCAAAGAGGGGTTGTTAGAAGTTGAGGAGTATTTCAATAAGAATAGTGACACTTTTTACACAGGTAGTATGACTATGATTGCAGGACTTCCCTATGAGTCGTTTGAGACTCTTGATAATGGTAAGAAGTGGTTGAACAAGTATTGGAACAATCATGGAATCAAATATCTACCTCTACTGATTCATGAACCCAAAGATACGTCTCATAGTGAGATTGACATGAGTAATGCAAATAATTTTAAGAAGTATGGGTATAAGTTTTTACATGATGTCCCACCAACGTATGACAAAGGTATGTTTGATTACTTTGGTGAGATAAAAAAGAAGAAAGATAATACAAAAGGCCATGATGGAATATACTTTAACTTCTGGACTCATCACTCAGACGAATATGACTTTGTTGATATGATTGAGTGGGTTCGAGACTTCAACGAGGATAGGTCTGATAATAAGATGAACTCCAACTTTTGTTTTGATATTGGATATACATCGTTAGCAAGTGAAAACACAGAACTAAAAAATTTTTATGGTGAAGATTGCGTCCAAATAGACAAACCTGAAATTATGAATAAAATGCTTGATAAATATAAGTATGAGAAACTAAATGGATAATGATATGTCAAAAGAATTTAAAGAACCACAAGTAAGACAGTTTAAACTTTCTTCAGGCGAAGAGATTGTTTGTGAGGTTGTCGATTGGACAGGAGAACCAGAGGAGAGCGAATTAATCGTTCGTAAGTGCATGTCTCTTGTTCTTCGTGAGGCTCCAGCATCAACCTTCTACTCATTCAAACCTTGGATGATATATCAAGAGAATCCTGAAGATTTTATTATTATTCAGGCTCAACATGTTGTGAGTATCGGATTTCCGACTAAGAAACTCCTGAGTCATTATGATGAAGCAGTAGAAGAAATGACAAAGATTCATGAGGAAAGAAGAAAGTATGATGAGGATAGTAATGATATCAACAAAGACGTTAGAACTTTGATAGAACAAACTTCTACGGCAGAAGAATTTTTGAAAGAACTTGCAGGAGAAGATTCTGCATCTTTTGGTAATGTAATACCATTTAGTCGAGACATTCACTAAACCATGCATGGACTTCTTTTTGGCACTAAGAGCCATATGGATGAACAACAGATATTTCATTCAAAGGGCTTTCGGACTCTTGTAGACATTCCTGCAAGAACCTTTGGTGCGTATAAAATTGCAACTCATCTAAGAGACAATGGATGGGACATTGAAGTCATTGACTTCTTCTATGCGTTTAGTTTCGAGGAGATATGTCTACTACTACATGACCGCATCACTCCAGAGACTAAGTTTATTGGTTTCAGTATCTTCTATAAACAACACGACCAAGGCGACAATGACCCACGAGGTTTACAGTTTTACACTGGTGAGGACGATAAACTCAATCAAGTTCTGAAATACATTCATGTGCATTTTCCTTGGGTCACAACATTGTGTGGGGCTCAGAAACTGAAAAGTTTGATGAAGATTAAGTCTCACTATCACATCATCGGATTTGGTGAGTCAGCAGTAACCGCACTTACAGACTTTCTGATTGGCAAAGGGCCACACCCCGAAACCACAACTGTAAAGAATCTATATGATGTTCCAAGTGCAAGTTATGAGGTTGAACTCAATGTGATTGATGCTACCAGACACTATCCTGCATTTCCAAAACGAAGTGCTAAGATTACATACGAGGATAGAGATTACATACAATCCAATGAAACACTGAATATTGAGTTTAGTCGAGGATGTAAATTTAAGTGTGCATTCTGTTCCTACAATCCTCTGGGCGTCAAGGGTGATATGACAAGATGTAATGATGATGTCTATGAAGAACTCATGGAAAATTACGATAAATGGGGATGCACTCAATACATTGTATCAGACGAAACTTTCAATGATACCAGTGAGAAACTTGACAAGTTTGCAGAGGTATGTAAACGACTTCCCTTTCAACCAACCTTTCACGGATTTGTTCGCATGGACTTGATGGCAAGTCGAGGTGAGAGAGATTGGGATAATATGCTAGAGATGGGATTTGTTGGTCATCACTATGGAATTGAAACACTCAATCATGAGTCTGGTAAAGCAATTCGCAAAGGTATGCATCCTGATAAGATAAAAGACTATCTTGTGAAAACAAGAAACTACTTTGTTGAGAATAGTCCTGTCGGATACTACTCAGGTGTTATCACAATGATTGCAGGATTACCTCATGAGTCGCAGGAGAGTCTCAAAGAATCACAGAGATGGTTGTTTCAGAACTGGCCAGACAAATACTTTTTTATTCCTCTTGTTTTGACTGTTCCCGAAAAGTTAACCAAAAATAAATTTGACCCGAACTCTGATTTTGATAACTTGTCTTTACAACATGGATATGAGTTTCAAATGTATAATGACAGAGATACTGATTGGGCTGGTATCAAAAGAGGACTTAGTGATGAAGATAAATATCATCGAGGGATGATTAAATGGATTCATCCTAGTAAAGAATATGATTATGTTGATATGTTGAAATGGGTCGGCACAATTAATTTTGACCGAGTTCACAAGATATCAATGTGGAGTCTGCCGATGTTCACACAAACAAATAAGAATATTGCAGATACTTTTATGAAAGGTGTTGATTGGGATATGACTGATACCAATAAAATTCTTGATTTTGTTCACAAGTATAAGGAACTCAAACTTGGCCGGAGTAGTCACGAAAGAATACCTGTTCACAAAACACCGATTCACAATAATGAAGTTATGACTAAATTAGGACAACAGGCCACAGAACAAATGACAAGAAACTTAGATGTCAGTTAGGGTATTCAACCCTCCCCAAAAGGTATTTTGATTATACCACGAATTACAAACTTTGTCAAGTAAAAAAATATACTTGACTTTTATATAATAACTATGATATAATGGACATATTATGAAACCACAAGATAGACCTCACTATGTAAACAACGCACAGTTCTCAACAGCTGTTGTGGAATACTGCACAGATTTACAACAATCAAGAGAGAAAGAAGAAACCTTACCAAAGGTCACGGATTACATTGCACAATGTTTTCTAAAGATTGCGGAAGGTCTTTCTCATAAATCCAACTTTGTTCGTTACACCTATCGAGAAGAGATGGTGATGGATGCGGTAGAGAATTGTCTCAAAGCCATCGAGAATTATAATATAGAGAAAGCAACACGCACAGGTAAACCAAATGCGTTTGCATACTTTACACAAATCTCTTGGTATGCATTTCTTCGTAGAATCGAACGAGAGAAGAAACAACAGGATATCAAGATGAAATATATCGATGAGTCGGGTATTGAGACTTTTCTTGATAACGAGTTGGGTGATGCACAATCTGCACAGGTTGCTCAGGCCTTTATCGATACACTACGTTCTCGTATCGATGAAGTGAAAGAAAAGGATAATAAATGGGAGAAGGTTGTCAAGAAAGAAAGACGGCGAAGAACCATGAGAGTTGATTCTGACCTGAGTAATTTTATCATTGACTAATCTTGAGAAATCTGATATAATGAATAGATTAAGTTTTCACGGCAAAACCGTGGAACAAGCAGAGTGGGTTCTGAGTCATTTTGGAACTGACGAAATGAGAGAGTATTACAAAGACAACAAAGGTTTCAACGATTGGTTGGAAGATTGTCGTCAAGTAGTTGTTGCGAGGAGACTAGACTATTGAAATTAGCAATACTAAACGATACCCATTGCGGTATTCGTAATTCTTCTGACATCTTCATGGATTATCAAGAACAGTTCTATAGTGAAGTGTTCTTTCCATATCTGTTAGAGAATGATATCAAACATGTTCTGCACTTGGGTGATTACTACGACAATCGTAAGACAATCAACTTCAAGGCACTTCAACACAATCGTAAAATCTTTCTAGAGCCTTTGCGTCAACATGGTATGACAATGGATATCATTATCGGTAACCATGACATGTATTATAAGAATACGACTGAACTGAATGCACTGAAAGAGTTGCAGGGTCACTATATGAATGAGGTCAATCTTATTTTGAAACCAAAGGTAGTTGACTATGATGGTTTGAAGATGGGTCTCGTTCCGTGGATTTGTCAAGACAATGAACAGGAATGTCTGGATTTCATTCAGAATTGTAAAGTCGATTTCATTGGCGCACATCTAGAACTCACAGGCTTTGATATGCACAAGGGTATGCCGTGTTATGATGGCATGGACGCAAAACTCTTTGACCGATTTGAGATGGTATTGACAGGACACTTCCACGCAAAGTCAACTCAAAATAATATCTACTATCTGGGTAGTCAGATGGAGTTCTTCTGGAATGATTGTAATGATAAAAAGTATTTCCATGTTCTTGACACAGACACTCGTGAGTTGACATCAGTTCACAATCCTATTACAATCTACGAGAAGATTTATTACGACCACGAGAAGATGAATAAGTTTACAGACCTGAGATATCTGGACAACAAGTTCGTCAAGGTCATTGTAGTGAACAAGGGTGACCCCTTTGAGTTTGAAAGGTTCATTGACCGAGTGCAGGCTCAGAAGATACACGAATTGAAAATACAAGAGGACTTTGCGGAGTTTATTGGAGAAAATGTCGAAGATGAAAAGATTTCACTTGACGATACTGAAACAATAGTGTATAATTATATTGATGCTGTCCAAACCGACTTGGACAAAGGAAGGATTAAGAAGGAGATTTCTGACCTCATGAAAGAGGCTCAGACTATGGAAATTGTATGATTTATTTTGAGAAACTTAGATTTAAAAATTTTCTATCGACAGGAAATAACTTTACAGAAATAGATTTTGAAACAACGGCAACCACACTCGTGGTTGGTCAGAATGGTGCAGGTAAATCTACTATGTTGGATGCTTTGTCATTCGGTCTGTTCGGTAAACCTCATCGTAAGATTTCGAAACCACAACTCGTCAACTCTATCAATGGTAAAGGGACGTTAGTTGAAGTGGAGTTTCGAATAGGTTCACAGAAGTATAAAGTTGTCCGTGGTATCAAACCGAACAAGTTTGAGATATGGGTAAATGGTAATCTGTTGAACCAAAGTTCTCATGCAAGAGAATACCAGTCTATGCTTGAGAACAATATCGTCAAGTTGAACCACAAGTCCTTTCATCAGATTGTGGTTCTTGGGTCTTCATCCTTCGTGCCCTTCATGCAACTCTCCTCTCAAGCAAGGCGTGATGTGATTGAAGACCTACTTGACATTAATATGTTTAGTAAGATGAATGGTATTCTCAAAGAAAAGGTTTCGATTCTCAAAGACCAGATGAGTGAGAACATACACGAGTTGGCTATGGTCGAACAGAAAGTTGCATCACAGAAGAAGTATCTTCGTGACCTGAGTTCGATTACAGCTCAACAGAAGAAAGAGAAACTTGACACCATCAAATCTTTACAAGAGGACATTCGTGTTCTGAATGAAAAGAATAATGAACTTACAAAAGATATCACAGAGAAGTCTCCAGATGTCAATGAGAATATGACTAAGATATCAGAACAAATTACGTCTCTTGACAAATACATGATGCAGTTTTCAACACAACAAAAAGATGTGGTCAAACAGGCAAAGTTCTTTGAGGATAATGATATCTGTCCGACCTGTTCACAAGACATCGATGAGACAACGAAGAACTATCATCTTGATAAATGTAAGACCAAAGCAGGGACTATCAAGAATGCACTCGACATGGGTGACCTACAGAGAAAAGAGTTTTCGGAAAAACAAGAATCCATTCAAGTTCAACTTGATTGCATAAGAGAGTGGCAGTCGTCAGTCAATGCAAACAATCAAGAGATTTCTACAATCAATAGAAGTATCGATAGACTCAATAGTGAACTTGATACTATTGACAATGAGACAGGTGATTTGAGTGAGGCTAATGACGAACTTGAAAATCTTAGAGTTGAGAAAGAGCAACTTCAAAAGAAGAAGTATGAACTCTCTGAGCAGAACTCATACTATCGTATCAGTTCAGAGTTGTTGAAAGACACTGGTATCAAGACAAAGATTATCAAACAGTATCTACCAGTCATCAACAAACTTACTAACGAGTATCTACAAATTCTTGACTTCTTTGTTCACTTCAATCTGGACGAAGCCTTTGAAGAGACTATTCGGTCACGACATCGTGACGCATTCTCCTACGACTCATTTAGTGAAGGGGAGAAACAACGTATCGACTTATCACTACTCTTTACTTGGAGACAGATTGCCAAGATGAAGAATAGTGTTGCAACCAATCTTCTCATTCTGGACGAAACATTTGACTCGTCTTTGGATGGACAGGGCATCGAGAATCTGATGCACATCATTCACTCTCTTGCCGAGGATACAAATGTTTTTGTCATCTCTCACAAATCTGAGTTGGAAGAAGATTCACAATTCAAGAGACGTATTGAATTTATCAAAGATAAAAACTTCAGTAAAATCAAAATAGCTGCTTGACAAATCTGTCGAGTTATGATATACTCGATGTAATTTTAACGATTGGAGAATATATTATGGAATTATCCGACACTACAATTAATATTTTAAAAAACTATGCTACCATTAATCCAAACATTGTAATTGGAGAAGGTAACACTATTAAGACAATTTCGGTTGCCCGAAACGTCATGTCAAAGACAGAGGTCGTTGAGACATTTGACTCAACGATTGGTATCTACGATTTGAATGAGTTTCTGGGTGCGGTGTCTCTTGTCAAAGAACCACGTTTCGAAGTGACAAAAGATTACATCAACATTTCTGATTCTAGACGTTCAGTAAAATACTTTCTGTCTGACCCTGAGATGTTGACATCGCCTGGCAAAGATGTTAATATGCCTGACACCGAAGTTAAGTTTAGTCTAGATACTGATACACTCAGTGATTTGAAAAAGGCCGCATCTAACTTTGGTTATGAGAATATCTCTATCAAACCATCGACAGGTTCGGTATCACTTTCTGTAACCGACACAGATAACGCAACTTCTAATGTGTTCTCAATTGATGTTGAAGGAACATATCCAGAGGGAGCAGACTTCAACTTTATTTTGAATGTAAATAATCTGAAGGTTGTAAATGAAGATTATGATGTTGAGATTTCATCTAAACTAATCTCACACTTTACAAGTAAGCAGTCTCCGACTGAATACTTTATTGCACTTGAAAAGTCATCTACATATAATGGAGCATAAAATGGCAAAAGCAGAAACAAAAGACCACACTACTATCTACGAATTGGGCAATAGAGTATCTCGTTCTACTGTGGCAGTAATTGATACCGTTGTTCAACGAGGCGGTTTCAAAGGTGAAGAACTCTCAACAATCGGTCAACTAAGAGACCAAGCAGTTCAGATTATTCAAATCTGTGAGGAGTATCAATCCGCACAGGGAGTTGAAGAATAAGTCAGGCGTTCTCCTTTCCGCCGACTTGGTGAGGTGAGCGTCTCCTTTCCGCTCACCTCATTTTTTATTGACATATCACGGCTGATGTGATATACTTGTTTTTTATTATGGAGAGAGTATGAGTAATGAATTTCTATGGGTCGAGAAGTATCGTCCCAAAACTATCGCAGATACTATTCTGCCAAAAGAACTCAAGCAAACGTTTCAGAATATTGTTGACTCTGGTGAGATACCCAACATGTTATTCACTGGCACGGCTGGTCTTGGTAAGACTACAGTTGCTCGTGCAATCTGTAATGAACTAGACCTTGACTACATTGTCATCAATGGTTCGGAAGAGGGTAACATCGACACCCTGCGTGGTAAGATTAAACAGTTTGCTTCTTCGGTATCTCTATCAGGTGGATACAAAGTTGTTATTCTTGACGAGGCAGACTATCTCAATCCTCAATCCACACAACCTGCATTGCGTGGTTTCATCGAAGAGTTCTCGCAGAACTGTCGATTCATTCTGACATGTAACTTCAAGAACAAGGTCATAGAACCTCTTCACAGTCGTTGTGGAGTGTATGAGTTTAATACCACCAAGAAAGATATGATTGACCTCTGTGGGTCATTTATGACACGTCTGATGGACATTCTGAACAAAGAAAACGTCACTTATAATAAAGAAGTGATTGCAAATCTTATTACTAAACATGCTCCTGATTGGAGACGTATTCTGAATGAATCACAAAGAGGTTCAATCGGTGGAAGCATAAACACTGATGTTATCATTAGTGACAATAGTCAGTATTCTGACCTTTACAAACATCTCAAGGATAAAGACTTCAAGAAGATGCGTAAGTGGGTTGTAAACAATGTTGATGTTGAACCGGCTGCAATCTTTCGTGGTGTCTTTGATACAATGGAAGGTCATGTCAAACCTGAAAGTATTCCGCAGTTGATTCTCATCCTTGCGGATTATCAATACAAGAATGCATTCGTTGCTGACCATGAACTAAATATGGTTGCATGTCTAACAGAATGCATGGCAAACGTGGAGTATATAAAATGAAAGAAAGTATGAAACAAGGATTGATATTCGTCATAATCTTTTTAGTTATTGGACTGATTGCATTTAGATGATTGAATATCGCACATGGGAAAAAGTAGTAGCACGAGCATTAGACTACTATATTGGTCGGACAGATGAGGATGAACCGAAAGTTCCTATCCTTACAATGAAACAAGCACGAAAGGGACTATACCTTCGTATGTTATTACAGTTCGTCAATTGGATTACCTGTTTCTTTATTATTGCAGGTGTGATTAAACATTGGGGTTGACAAATATGGATGATTATGATATAAAGCCAAATGGACGAGTAAATCGTGGACTTCACTGGACAACTAAAGTATCAGAGAAGTTCTTACTCGCAATTATCGGTGGTCTCACTATGATTGCGGCTGGCGAACAAATATGGATGATGTATGAGAAGTGGACAGTTCAACTTGGAGATTTATTTCTTCTATTCATTTATGCAGAGGTTGTAGGTATGGTCGGAGCATTCTATGCAAGTCATCGTATTCCTGTAACCATTCCAATCATCATTGCGATTACTGCACTCTGTCGTCTGGTTGTCCTGCATAGTAAGGACATGGCCGCAATGCAGTTGTTGGCAGAGACAGGTGCTATTGCAGTTCTTGCCGCAGCTGCATATCTGATGTCTCTCAAGGATAAACTATCATTAGAAAAAGAAAGACTTCGAGATGATAAATAAGTGGGACTATGCACACATGCAGGCCGCAGAGGTGTATGCAGAATTATCAACCGCAACACGACTTAAAGTCGGAGCAGTCATTGTAAAAGACAATCGTATCATATCGATTGGATACAATGGTATGCCTTCGAGTTGGACAAATGTGTGTGAGTATCAAGACTCCTTTGATGGTAAGTGGATTACCAAACCAGAAGTTCTACATGCAGAGACAAATGCAATCGCAAAGGTTGCACGTTCAAATGAAAGTGCAGAGGGTGCTACATTATACACTACAGTCTCACCTTGCCTTGATTGTGCAAAACTGATATATCAATCTGGTATCACACGTTTGGTCTGGAGAAACCAATACAAAACTGATGCAGGAAATGTTTTTCTCGTAACCGCTGGTATTGAGGTAGATTACTTACCATGAACCCATTTGATTATGTGACCTCTATCAACTATTCTAAGAAAGATGTGATGGAAGATGAAAAGACCTACAACTCTTTTATGGTCAATCGCAGTCTTTCTTACTTCTCTGATACAGTTGTTCTCGCAAATGAGATGAATCGATATCATCACCTAGACAATCGTCTACAATACCAATTTCTTATAAATATTGTTAGGAAACGCAAAAGGTTTTCTAAATGGTTAAAACCAGAAATACAGAATGACGTTGATGTGGTGAAAGAATACTATGGTTACAGTAATGAAAAGGCTTCCCAAGTCCTTCCTCTTTTATCACCCCAACAAATAGAAATAATAAGAAATAAGGTGAATAAAGGTGGAAGAAAATAATTTAGTATCATGGAGTCCTGCAAGTATGTTAGAGATTACTCTAGCAGAACCAGATGACTTTCTCAAAGTCCGTGAGACTCTGACACGAATCGGTGTCGCATCACGAAAAGATAAAAAACTCTATCAGTCATGTCATATTCTTCATAAACAGGGACGATACTTTATCGTTCACTTCAAGGAACTATTTTTGCTTGACGAGAAGAAATCAAATCTAGAAGTTTCTGATATAGAGAGACGTAATACAATTGCAACTCTTTTGTCTGATTGGGGTCTCGTTGAGATTCAAAACAAAGATGTGATTGAGGGTTGCGCCCCTTTACGGACAATAAAGATTATTGGTTACAAAGAAAAAGACCAGTGGGAACTATGTCCGAAATACAATATCGGGAACAAATAAAGAAAACTTTTATATCTCATCTTTCAGATATTCGAAACAAACATAGTTGGAAAACTCATTTTGATATCAAGTTTTCTTGGGATGATATAATTCGTTTATTAGATACTCATCCAGAAAAACTTTTAAAATGGAAAGAGGATAAACAGAAAGTTGAGATAGAGAGGTTTCATCTACGACCATCTGCACCTCCGATTGCACATGATGTGGTTTCGGTGTTGAATGATATCTTTGTTCCCAAAGCACCTCTACCTGAATTGTATCGACCACACATTAGTAATATAGTGTTCGTTGGCTTTGGTGTTGGTTCAGGTTCATATCCCAATCATAAGGATAGTATGGATGTCTTTCTTATTCAAATGCTTGGAAGTGTTAATATCACAATAGACGAAAAAGACTTCTTTCATATGAAGCAAGGTGATGCGGTGTGGATACCAAGAGGGACATATCATCAAATTCATACAATGGGTTCAAGGGTAACATTCTCGTTTGGTGTTGAGACAGGTCGCAGTCCTGAGTGTGACCCTGCTACCTACGTCTAGATTGTTTCTTTTCTAACTTCTTTCGCTTTGCGATAGTTTGAGGCATCGGGCCTGAGTTGAGTTCCTCAGTATGATTACGAGCGTTCTCTATCATCGCTGCTAATTTGATTGCTGTTTCGGGTGTTTGAACTTTTTTCATGGTTTGCTCTTGTAATTAGAATACATACTTCTTATATATACTTATGAGGATGCCGATATCGGGTTCTCGATTTGTCTTGCTAATTTATAGGAGATAACGACATGACAAAATACGAAGTAGGAAAAACGCATTTTCCAAAATCAGCGTTCATTGGTTTCGACCATTTGTTCAACGAACTTGAGTATGCAACAAAACACGCTCACGACCATTATCCACCTCACAACATTATCAAAGAGAGTGATGATGAGTTTACGATTGAAGTTGCGGTTGCAGGATTTACCCAAGACCATTTGAATATTGAACAGAAAGAACGTTCTCTCACCATTACAGGTGAGTATGAAAGTAAAGGCCGAGAAGTTATTCATCGTGGTATATCCACACGAAATTTCAAACGTCAATTCCGTTTGTCTGAGTATGTCGAAGTAACTGGAGCGTCTCTGAAGGATGGTATTCTCGCAGTAAATCTGAAGTTAGAAATCCCAAAAGAGAAGCAGCCTCGTAATATAACAATCAGTTAATCACGAGGAAAAAGAAATGACCCAAAACTGGCTCGAACGTGGAGTGTTCGCCATTATCGCACTATGTATTGTTGCGATTGCGGCACAACCACTCATCTAACAAGAATGGTCAAGGGGGCAAAAGTCCCCTTGACTTTTGTTTATGAGTAGTGTATAATGGTTTTATATTATGAGGATTTTATATGAAATTTTATACATCCATTGAAAGATATGGTAACACGATTCTATATCGTGGTTATGATGGTGCGGAACGCATCAAGAAAAGAGTTCCGTTCAAACCTACACTTTTTGTAGACGGACAGAGTGAATGGAAAACACTTGAAGGTAAATCTGTTGCACCTGTCGCAATGGACTCGATGCGTGACGCAACAGAGTTCATCAAGAAGTATGAGAAAGTTCCTAACTTCAATGTCTATGGTATGAACAACTTTGTGATGCAGTTCATCGCAGAGGTATTTCCATCTGACATCAAGTTTGACTCCAATCAAATATCAATCACCACAATCGATATCGAGGTTGCGTCTGATGAGGGCTTTCCCGAACCCGAAACCGCAAACTATCCTATCATCTCAATCTGCACAAAATCAAACAAAGAGGATTTCTTTCGAGTATGGGGTCTTGGTGAATACACACCCAAAGATGAAAAGACAATCTTTATAAAGTGTGATAGTGAACTCGATTTGATTATGTCGTTTCTTGCTTACTGGTCAGACTATGGACTTCCTGATATTGTCACTGGTTGGAACTCCAAACAGTTTGACATTCCCTATATGGTCAATCGCACACGCAAGGTAGTCGGTGAAGAGTCGGTCAAGAAGTTCTCTCCGTGGGGTGTGGTGTCACCTCGTAAGGTTCGTGCCAACAAGTTTGGTATGAATGAGGTTGATACCTATGACATCATGGGTGTCGCACAACTTGACTATTATGACCTGTTTCGTAAGTTTACCTACAACACGCTCGGTCAACAAGAGTCCTATCGACTTGACCACATTGCGAATGTTGTATTGGGTGAGCGCAAACTATCCTATGAAGAACATGGCAATCTGCATACACTCTATAAAGAGGACTACCAGAAGTTTATTGACTATAACATCAAGGACGTTGAACTGGTTGACAAACTCGAAGAGAAACTTGGTCTCATCAGCCTTGCACTTACTCTTGCGTATCGAGGTGGAGTGAACTATGAAGATGTCATGGGAACTACTGCTATCTGGGACTCAATCATCTATCGTATTCTCAATCAACAGAAGGTTGTTGTTCCTCCAAAGGTTGAAAAGGTAAAGGGTGATTACGAAGGTGGATATGTAAAAGACCCGATGGTTGGTTCGCATGATTGGGTCACATCTTTTGACCTGAACTCTCTGTATCCCAATATCATTGTTCAATACAATATGTCACCTGAGACCGTCATTGATGGATTGATTGATACAGATGTGGAACGCATGTTGCGTAAACAAACTGAGATAACAGGTAAGTATGCGACTGCTCCAAGTGGTGTTCGTTTCTCGGTTGACCGTGAGGGTGTCATTCCAAGTGTCATTCGTCAGTATTATAGTGAACGCCGTGTCATCAAAAAAGAGATGTTGGACTCACAACAAGAGTATGAACAGACACCAACCAAGTCTTTATCAAACAAGATTTCCCAACTAGACAATCAACAGATGGCTATCAAAATCCTCATGAATAGTCTGTATGGTGCTTTGGGTAATAGATGGTTTCGTTACTTTGACCAAAGAGTTGCGGAGTCCATCACACTAGCGGGTCAGTTGTCAATCAAATGGGCAGAACGTGAAGTCAACAAGGAGATGAATAAACTCCTTGAGACTGATAAAGATTATGTGATTGCCATTGACACTGACTCGCTCTATATTAATATGTCTGAGTTGGTCAAGAAGTTTGACCCCAAAGACCCTGTGAAGTTTCTGGATAAGATTTCGTCTGACCACTTCGAGAAAGTTCTGGAGAAGTCGTATGAAGAACTTGCAGACTACACCAACGCATACGTCAATCGTATGGAGATGGGTCGTGAGGTGATTGCTGACCGTGGTATCTGGGTTGCTAAGAAACGATACATTCTCAATGTTCATAACTCTGAGGGTGTGCAGTATGCAGAACCTAAACTCAAGATGATGGGTATCGAGGCCATCAAGTCATCCACTCCTCAAGTCGTGCGTCAGAAGATGAAAGAATTATTTAATGTTATCATTGAGGGTGATGAGTCAAATACTCAACAGTTTATCAATCGTTTTCGAAATGAGTTTCAATCACTTCCTGCCGAAGATATCTCATTCCCTCGTGGGGTGAGTCAGGTAAACAAATGGAAAGACCGTGACTCTATCTATAAGAAGGGAACACCCATTCATGTTCGGGGTGCGTTACTATATAATCACTACACCAAAGACCTAAGATACGAGTCAATCAAGAATGGTGAGAAGATAAAGTTCGTGTATCTCAAACAACCCAATCCTATCAAGGAGAATGTCATCACCTATCCTGTCAATCTGCCTCGTGAGTTGGGACTTGAGAAGTATGTGGATTATGGTCTGATGTTTGAGAAGACTTTTCTTGACCCACTCGAACCAATCCTCGATGCGGTTGGTTGGTCGGCTGAACCCAAAGCACAGTTGGATATGTTCTTTGCTTGACCTAAACATACACGAAGATTTCATTGATGATTTTGAAACAATTGCCTTGGATGCAAGAAATGCCGAATACTTTACACCCCAAGAATCCAATGAAATATTAGGCGTCATTGAAAGCTGGTCAGGTCTTCGCACTCTCAATATCAAAACAATATATCCTGACCTAACAACCAAGATTGAAAAGACGACAGGTAAGATAGTTGACCGTATGCACTTTTATCAATGTGAGGGTAATAATATAAAAGGTTTTCAAGAACATGTCAGTAGCATCGCAAAAAGAACTCACAGAGATAAGTGTCAATGGGCTGGGGTCATCTATTTGTGGGGTGAAGCAGGAACTTATTATAATGGTGAAAAGATTGACTTCAAAGAAAATCGTTTCATTTGGTATGATGCACAAGAACCTCATGCGCCGATGGCATCTATTGAAGACCGTTGTGTCATCGTAGTTTTTATGTCTTGACAATTCTCATTGGGTATGATATAGTATGATAATGAATTACTCTCTTACTTTGTTTCAAAATACATTTGATAACAAGACTCATCGTGTTATGGAATTTGACACATGGGAAAAGTTTGAGAGTTTACTTTATGCACTTAGTGAAAAGAAAGGACAAAAAGGTGGTAGAGATTCTTCTCCTCTTATCAGCCCTGCTTGTTATCGTGTGGATACTACCCGCTCTAATAAATCTGTTGAAGTATGGGGTGGCTGGGCTTGCCTTGATGTGGATGATTTTGTTTGTTCTAGCGAACATCTAGAACAGACATTATATGAAAAGTTCGGTGAGTATTATTACATATGTTACTCAACCGCCTCATCAACAATCGAACAACCAAAGTTTCGTCTGGTGTTTCCTCTGACCAAAGAGGTTGTCTCCAAAGACTTACCACACTTCTGGTTCGCAATGAACAAGGAGTTTGATGAGTTGGGAGACGAACAGACCAAAGACTTGTCTCGTATGTATTATGTCCCTGCACAATATCCCAATGCATACAACTTTATCTTCACCAACGAGGGTGTGAAGATTGACCCTGACATGTTAAGAAACAAACACTCCTATGTAGAATCAACAGGTAATACGTTTCTTGACCGACTACCTCCTGCTATGCAAGAGGCTGTAATACAGCATCGTAAGAACTCCCTAGATAATACTGATTACTCTTGGACATCATATCGGGATTGCCCATTCTTTCCAAAACGATTGGTTCAAGAGTATCGTTCTATTACTGGAACTGGATGGTATCACAAGATGTATCAGATTATGGTTGCGGTTGCAGGTAACGCAGTATCCAAAGGATATCCGATATCTGCAAATCAGATTGCAATACTTTGTTCTGAGTTGGACAGAGAGACTGGTAACTGGTATGAAAACAGACCCCTAGATAAAGAAGCAGATAGAGCATTAGAATATATCTATAGGAACGGATAATGAGAATACTAGTAACAGGGGGAGCAGGTTTCATTGGTAGTCACCTGATGGACTCACTCATTGAGGATGGTTTTAAAGATGTCATGGGAATTGACAGTTTTGCTAATCATTACTATGACCCCAAGCTAAAGTATGCAAGACGAGATTATTTCGGTAATCAGGTTTATGAATGTGACCTCAAAAACTTTGATGCACTTGACGAAGCATTCAATGTTTTAAAACCAAACATCGTGATTCATTTAGCAGGTCGTGCGAATGTTCGTGCTTCTTTTGGAAACGAGAGACTGTATCATCAAGATAATATCGATGGAACTCAAAATCTAATTGAGGTCTGTCAGATGTATGATGTTGGTAAAGTTCTCTATGCATCAACTAGTTCTATCTATGGTGGAACACCTATTCCTGAGACTGGTTGGACTGAGGACAAAGTTACAGGTCATCAACTCAATGCATATGCATATACAAAACATGTGAATGAGTGTCAGTTCAAGGTTTCGGGTCTGAACAATGTAGGTCTTCGATTCTTTACTGTGTATGGCCCTTGGGGTCGTCCTGATATGGCATTGTTTGATTTCACAAAAAGTATTATTGCAGACAAACCAATACAGGCTTTCAATTATGGACAGATGAAACGAGACTTTACATATATTGGTGATATTATCGAGGGTATCAAGATTGCACTCTTCGAAGATATCAAGTCTAATGAGATATTTAATATTGGTCGGGGTAAACAGGTTGAATTGATGGACTTCATTGACCATATCGGAAAAGAACTTGGCCGAGAACCAGATATTGTTCTTGCACCCAAACATCCTGCCGATACAATTGAAACTTGGAGTAATACATATAAGTTAAGAGGATTAGGATATAAACCTAAAACAGACATCGAACAGGGTGTCGCTGCATTTATGAAATGGTATAAAGATTATTATAAGGTGAATTGATGATGAATAAATTACAAGTAGGTATTGTTGGTTATGGTAAACTTGGACGGGCTGTTGAGTTTGCTTTCACTCATCCTCATGTCAACACATTTATTGTTGATGATGAGGAAGGAAAAAGTATTGATGACTTGGTAGAGTGGAAACCTAATATTACAGTCATATGTGCTGAACCAGTTATTAGTGATGATGGTTTTCTTGATTGTTCTATCATTGAAGATGCAGCTCTAAAAATATTAGAACATACCAAGGGTGGTGTTATTGTTAAATCAATAATCACACCTGATATTGCCTCCCGACTTTTTGATTCTGTCTTTGACGATGACTTAAAAAGACTGACATTTAATCCAGACCTTAATATCCACGATAATCCTAAGAGAGATTTTGTTGAAGCAGAATATCAGTTGGTTGGTGGACTTCGAGAAGCAACCGCCGCAGTTGCAAACATCTATGAGGCATTTACAAATATTCATGCTCAACAGTTTAAGTTTGCAACTGGGCCAGAGGTTTTGTATGCAAGACTTGCAACAGACTCTTTTATTGCACTCAAAAAACTCTGGTTCAATCAGGTGGTTGACTCTGCAAAAAGATTTCAATGTAACTCATCAACTGTCATCAATCATATAATGAATGACCCTCGTGTCGGTAAAGAATATATGACTGTTCCAGACTATGATGGAAAAGATGGAATTGCAAATCAAGATATAACAAGAAACATTCGAGCGTTTTCACAGTTCGATAAAGACTTGACTTTGTTGAATGAATGTGTTATACTAAACGACAAGTATCGCAAAATAGGAGACTCGAATGTCGATAATGGACAAACTGAAAAAGAACTCGAAAATCAAGACGACTGAAGTTCTAGAAAAAAGTAAATTCTTTACAGAAAAGGATATGGTCTCGACAGATGTTCCAATGGTGAACGTTGCATTGTCGGGGTCAATTAACGGTGGTGTCACGCCAGGACTTACAGTCCTTGCAGGCCCCAGTAAGCACTTCAAGACTTCGTTTGCTCTGCTCATGGCAGGTGCATATCTGAAAGCAAAAGAAGATGCAGTTCTGCTCTTTTATGATAGTGAGTTTGGTTCACCCCAATCTTACTTTGAGCAGTTCGGGATTGACACCAGCCGAGTTCTGCATACCCCGATTGCCAATGTCGAGGAACTCAAGTTTGATATAATTTCACAACTTGAGAACATTGACCGAACCGATAATGTGATTATCGTTATTGATTCGATTGGTAATCTCGCATCTAAGAAAGAACTAGAAGATGCGATGAATGAAAAGTCGGTTGCAGATATGTCTCGTGCAAAAGCACTCAAAGGTTTATTCCGCATGGTCACACCTTATTTGACTATGAAGAACATTCCGATGCTTGCCGTTAATCACACATACAAAGAGATTGGTCTCTTTCCAAAAGACATCGTGGGTGGTGGAACTGGTATCTACTACTCGTCTGATAACATCTGGATTATTGGTCGTCAACAAGATAAACAAGGAACAGAAATCAAGGGTTATCACTTTGTAATCAATATCGAAAAGTCTCGTTATGTAAAAGAGAAAAGTAAGATACCTATCTCTGTTTCTTGGGAAGGTGGTGTCCAACAGTTTAGTGGTCTTCTTGATGTTGCTGTGGCTGGTGGGTATGTTGTCAAACCTAGTAATGGTTGGTATAGTATTGCAGGAGAAGAAAAGAAAGTTCGTCAAGCAGAGACACTCACCAAAGATTTCTGGACTCCTGTCTTTGAGAACACTGACTTTGCTGATTTCATCAAGTCCCAATACTCAATCGGTCTTGCACAAAAAGTAGACATGGATGAGATTGCGGTGAATGAGAATGAATGATATTGTAAACACACTGAGTGAAGATGTTCACTATGAGGTGATACCACAGGCCGATAGTCCTGATGGTTGGGATGTTCGTCTACTTGAAGAATATCCTGAGACTGTAATTCGATTTGGTAACATCACCTTTCAAGGTGAGAATGCAGATGACCCCGATGGATACCTGTCATTTTCGTGTGATGTAGTTTCAACTCCTGACCCTGACCTTGAGGGTATTGATGAGAACTTGACATTTCAAGAGTATTGTGGTAAAATACTTACTTCTATACTTGAAAGAGCGGTGAGTGAAGGAACTCTTGTCGGAAAAGACAATCAGACAGGAGAGATGTTGGCAACACCAGAAATGCATGAGGAAGCAAAGGAACTATACAATGAATATCAATCTAGAACAGACGATACTTAGAAACCTTCTTACTAATGAAGAGTATATGCGAAGGGTTCTTCCTTTCATATCTCCTGATTACTTTGAGGGTGTCTATCGTGGTATGTTCAAAGAGGTTACAAAGTTCGTTGCTAAGTTCAATAAACTCCCTACTCTGGAGTCATTCAAGATTGAGATAGATGAAAACAATTCTCTTGGTGAAGAGAACTATCGTCAAGCAATTGAACTTCTTCCTAATGTCTTCACACCTGAATCTGAGAACCTTGACTGGTTGATTGAACGCACCGAGACGTGGTGTCAAGACCGAGCAGTGTTCAACGCAGTGATGGAGAGTATCTCTATCATCGATGGTAAACATGCAACACTACAAAAGAATGCAATACCTGATGTCTTGAGTAAAGCACTAGGTGTTTCATTTGATGCAAATATTGGCCACGACTATCTTGAGAATGTGAATGAACGTTTTGACTTCTATCATCAACAGGAAGAAAGAGTTCCATTTGACCTAGAACATTTCAATATGATTACCAAAGGTGGTCTGCCTAACAAGACACTGAACATCGCACTCGCAGGAACAGGAGTGGGTAAGTCTTTGTTCATGTGTCATATGGGTGCATCCGCACTTTCACAAGGTCGTAATGTTCTCTATATCACAATGGAGATGGCAGAGGAACGTATCGCAGAACGCATGGATGCCAATCTGTTGAATATTCCAATTGACCAGATTGAGAATCTATCTAAAGATATGTTCACAGACAAAGTGACTACACTGAAAGCAAAGACTGAGGGTAAACTGATTATCAAAGAGTATCCAACAGGTCAAGCACACACAGGTCACTTTCGTGCATTGTTGAATGAACTCAAACTCAAGAAGAACTTTGTTCCTGAAATGATTTTCATTGACTACCTAAATATATGTGCGTCATCACGAATGAAAGGAATGGGCGGTGCTATCAACTCATATTCATACATTAAAAGCATTGCAGAGGAAATTAGAGGCCTCGCAGTCGAGTTCAACGTTCCGATTGTATCTGCAACGCAGACGACTCGTTCTGGTTATTCTAATGACGATGTTGGGTTGGAAGATACGTCCGAGTCTTTTGGACTACCCGCTACCGCCGACCTCATGTTCGCACTCATCTCAAACGATGAACTAAATAATGTTGGAAAGATACTGGTCAAACAGTTGAAGAATCGATATAATGACCCGACACGATACAATCGGTTCACTCTCAAGATTGACAGGTCTAAGATGCGTCTCTCTGATGACAATGACAGTGATGATGGAGTGAAAGCGGATAATGTAATTCCTGTCTTTGACCAGACTAAAACCGCTGATAGATTTAAAGATTTTAAGATAGATGGTTAAGAAAAAATGAGTGAAGTAAATCTTATTGCAGTGAGTAAGCCTTCTGCTATTACAGAATGCACAACAGCAGAGCAACTTATTGCCTATACCGCACGAGTAAGTAATCCTGCTAATCAGAGCAACACCGAAACAGCACCACGTCTGTTGCGTTATCTGATTCGTGAAGCACATTGGTCACCATTTGAGATGGTGCATATGACTCTTGAAATCAAAACGACTCGTGACATTGCACGTCAGATTTTGCGTCACCGCTCGTTCTCGTATCAAGAGTTCTCGCAACGATATGCTGTTGCGCCAGGATTTGAGTCACGCAAAGCACGACTACAAGACGAGAAGAATCGTCAGAACTCTGTAGAGACCGATGACCATGACTTGAATGAGTGGTGGTCGATGGAACAGAAGAAAGTCCAAGCACATGCTGAGATGTCTTATAAAGATGCACTTGCAAAAGGTATTGCAAAGGAACAAGCACGGGCATTATTACCCGAAGGTTTGACACAATCAACAATCTACATGGCGGGTTCACTTCGTTCTTGGATTCACTATTGTGACTTGCGTAGAGGGAATGGCACACAGAAGGAACACAGTGAGGTTGCTGACAAGTGTTGGGAAATCATTGGCGTTCACTTTCCAGACATTGTAAAAGCATTAGAAGATGACTGAGATTACAATCCGTAATAAAGACTTTCTTCGAACTCTTGAAGAGACTTCAGATATGTTCATCGAACACAAAGACCTGATGGGACAACTTGCTAAGAATCTTGGGAATGTTCCGATTGGACAGGGTAAGAAGTATACCGAACCAGAGACCTATTATGAGGCATTGGAACAGGCTGAACATCACACAGGATTTCCAGAACGAGGATATGCCTTTCAAGTCTTTGATGGTGTGATGTCTCATCCCGAAATATTCTCTCCACTGAATGACCATACCAAATATAATCTGGTTCAACAGTTCAACGCAAATAGTAATTCTCTGACATCATACTATCCACCTCAAGGTTACATTGAATGGCACACCAACTGGAATGCGTTTGGATATCAAATTATTTTTACTTGGAGTGAAAGTGGAGATGGATACTTTCGTTATTTTGATAAAGAGAAAAATGACTTTGTAACTCATGAAGATAAAAAAGGTTGGCAAGCAAGGTGGTATCGATTTGGTCGTGTAGACGAACCTCAACATCACTGTTGGCACGCCGCATGGACAGAATGTCCTCGACTGACTCTTGCATATAAGTTCTCATACAAGAGTGTGTTACCAGAACAAGCCTTTATGGGAATATCAGATTTGATAGAAGAGATTGAAAATTGAGATTATCATTAATTATATTATGTTTGTTTGTAGTTTCCTGTGAAGAGTTAAATCAAGATATTAAATCAAAAGATTTGTCTCCTGTCGAACTTTATCAAAAGAAAGTTGACCCCAAGGAACTTCGTTGTCTTTCGTTGAATATCTACCATGAGGCCAGAAATGATAATCTTGCAGGAATGGTTGCAACCGCAGATGTGGTTTTGAATCGAGTGAATGACACTCGTTATCCTAATGATGTGTGTGCAGTTATCTTTCAGAGTCAAGTATGGGAAAGTGGAATACCAAAGAAACATAAATGTCAGTTCTCTTGGTATTGTGATGGACTTTCAGATGAACCAAGAGTAGGAACGCCTTGGGAGAAGTCTAAGAAGGTTGCTGAGAATTTACTTGCGAATGATACACATCGAGGATTGACTGAGGGTGCAACACATTACCATGCACACTATGTCAAACCATACTGGGCTGTTGATGATGGTATGCATCTTGTAGGAACGATTGGAGAACACATATTTTATAGGTGGGATAGATGATACTAAACAGAGAGATACTAAGACCAAATTTTATTTGTCGAACTAATCAGTTTGACCACGTTCCTGATATGAATCGAAGAGAGTTCTGTGAACGCATTGACAAGTGGAAGTCTTTTCTTGTAAACGAAGGTAGACTAAGAAAAGGAGACCTTGTTCTCAATTCATTTATCTTTGGAGATACTGACCATTATGCCTTGTTCTTTGCATGTGCGGAACTTGGTATTCAAACATGGTGTGGAAACTATCCTTACAATAATCCACTCCTTGATTGCACTACACTTGCGAAAGTTAAGTTTGATGCAATCTTTACGAATATCATGGCAAAGACCTTCTATGGTAATAGTGAGATTTTTGATTTCACTGAGAAGATGATGGAAAGAAACAGAGGTAAGATATTCTTTCAAGAAGAGATTGACATTGCAAACTATGATAAAGAGTGTTTATACTCACCCTTTGTTCATCTAGACGATATATTACATGTCACACACACCTCTGGTTATTCGGGAGATGATTACAAGTTTTCATACTTGACTCACAGACAGGCAATGGGTCTTGGATACAGAAACGCAGATGCACTTGGTATCAGAGATACACTTGCACTTCACACTAACAATATTCATCATGCTCGTGCATTGACGACATACTTCTTACCTGCAATCATGACTTGTGATGAACATCTGTTCTATAATCTACCAAACAATACCGACTACTGGCCTGAAGATATGGTCAAGTGTCTGGAGAAGGATTTGGCAAGGGAAGAGAGAAAAGTTGTTCTTGCACAGAGTGATTTGGTTTTAGATAAACTTCAGGATTTTACTTGTTCTAATACTAAGTTTTTACTTCATCGAGGAAAACAAAAATTACGGGAAGTTCCTGTAACAACAATCTTTGGTGAGACTGATGGCCCTCATGCGTTGTTTATTAATGGTCGTCTCGTTGATGATTACTACAAGGTTCAGATTATGGATGATGGAACAACTCTGGTCAAGAGTCGAGATTGCAAATCATGGCATATGCTTGACGAGAAGTTTGAGGAACAAGATGGTGAGTATCATATCATTGGAAGACAGTCAGAACATTCCGACACAGAGTATCTCAGAGATATATTAGGTCATGACGACTTTGAAATTGTAACCAAGTATGGACGAAAGTATCTGATTATACTAGATGACAATTGGGGAACACGATATGGGATTGATGATTTACCTGATGGTGTCTTTGATTTTGATTTCACAAGTATACACACTATAAATCCTAATGCCTATACATCTGATGAGACAAGACAGTGGTGGGCTCTCAAAGAACACTTGTATCGTTCTGGTTTTGATAATAAGTCTTTTGAGATGTTTGAAGAAAGTCGTATCAAGGGAACAGATAATCTTGATAAAATCATTGACAATACACGATATCTATGATATAATACACAGATATAAAATGGAGAATATTATGAATGCAGACTGGAAAACAATGTCAAAATATGAATATGATAAAGTAGTTAATACACTGAGAGAGAATATAGTCAAACTTTCTTTCGTCAAAGTCAAAGATGGTCAGGTTCGCAACATGCGGGCTACTTTGGACTCAAGGTTTATTCCAGAGGACAAACGACCAACTACCACACTTGAACCCAATGAAAAGAAAGAGACCGTTCGTGTCTATGACTTGGATGTGGAAGGTTGGCGTTCGTTTCGTGTGAATAGTCTACAGACATTTGACGCAATAGTCTAATGAGTAAGATTGACTATAAGTATAATGAGTTGAAACTCATCAAGGAATTAGTTGATTATGTCAACTCAACCTATGATGAACATTACTCTCAAAACAAGTATCAGGCGACTGAGTTCATCATTGATGCTGGTCATGGAGAGGGTTTCACTCTAGGAAACATTTTGAAATATACTCAACGATATGGTAAGAAGGCTGGAAAGAATCGTGCTGACTTACTCAAGGTTTTACACTATGCGTTGATTGCTTTACACGTTCACGATATGGAGAATGAAAATGGAATGGATTTCACGAGACAGCAGACGGACTGAGAAACTTGTAAGACGAGGTTTGTCCTACATCATGGGAGAACTCACGATGTGGGGTGAAAAATATTCGGGTGGTGGTTCAGTTCCCAAGTCTGTCAAAAGACGAGTCAATCGTTTGATGAATGCGAGAAAGATTTATCTGGAACGCAAAGAAGTCAAGGACTCTATTCCCCAAAGCGAACTTGATAAAAAAATCGCAGAGTATGAGAATAAAGACTTGACATCTACTGCATAGTATGATACTATAAAAATAATGATGAAAATTTAGGTTGGTTGGCCTACAGTGAAGTTCTCAGTATGAGTGTAGGGATACAAGTTTTTCATCAATCAATGCGGATGTAGCATAATGGTAATGCACTGGATTTCCAATCCATTGATGAAAGTTCGATTCTTTCCATCCGCTCCATTATTTGAAAGGCAAAATGATATGGATAATTTTACAAAATCAACTCTTCTTATGTTTCTAATAATCGCTTTATTAATTGGTTATGTTTTTGGTTTTAAAATAGGAATAGACAAAGGTGCTGAAGAAGCTTCTTCACTTTGTTATGAGGAGTCTCTCGATGCAGACCTTGAATTTCTCAAGATTGAACGCATGATAGATTTATTTTTCGATAAAGCAGTAGAGTTCAAAAATGCAACGGGTGGGTAAATCACATAAAGCATCTGGTGCTGAAAACATGCAACAGATGAAGACTACGTTGTTCTTCAAGGCATGTAAAGAAGTTCTTGAAGAATATGGTCATGAGGATGCGGCATTCTACTTCGAGCAAGTGGAGACACACATGCGAAGTGGTGGTAGTCTTGATGCTAACAAGGCTGGCAATATCCTTGGTGTATAAATAAAAGTATTCGTTGAAGCAAACCAAAAGGTATACTGGACGTGGGTGCAATACCCACCGCCTCCACCAAACCCCCTCTGAGGGGGCGAAATAGGTTCGACAGGTATTGATTAGGAATGTGGAGAATAGGTGTGGAAGCGACCTTAATCGTAACAAACTCGTAAGTGCAAACGATAATTACGCACATGAAGAGTATGCGCTAGCCGCATAGTTTTCGGGGTCAGGGGACGCCTAGCAACAGAAGTCCTCACTTTTTATTAGGAGATACTATGATTAGATTTATTACATTATTTGTGGCGTTAGCATTCACTACGCCAGCATATGCAGAAGAAACAATTATTGAAATGTTGAATAAACGAGACGATGGCGCTCGTATGGTATATTCAGAAGATGTCACATACATTAATGCAGGCGACACAATCAAATGGTTGCCTACCGCCAAAGGCCATAATGTTGAGTTTATTGCAGGGCCAGAAGGTTATGAATTACCCAAACGTTCTAAGTTCAATAAAGAAGTCTCATTGACATTCGATGTGCCTGGCGTATATTTGTATCAATGCACACCCCATAAAAGTATGGGTATGATTGCACTTGTTGTTGTTGGTAATGATACATCAAATTTGACACAAGTTGCGGCGACTAAAGTATTTGGTGGTAGTAAGAAGAAGTTACAAACTCTTGCCGCTGGAGTATCTTTAGGCAATTAATCCTCTATTCTCTGTGTTTTCTGTGGATAAACGAATCATTTCTTATAAATAGGAATGAGAGAGTTACATGGAAGGCACAGGGATGGAGCCAATATCAACAGCGTTAACTGGTATAGCGTTGTTTCAAAAGTCAGTGGAATTTATAAAATCAAATTTAAATACAGCAAACGACATTCGTGATATAGCATCCGCTGTTGACACGATGTTCGCTGGTGAGAAACAAATACAAAAAGAAAGATTTGGTAATAAATCCATTATAGGTCAAACCAAAGATGCGGCATCTTCAGTCATTGATGCCAAACTGGCTAAGGAACAAATGGACGAGTTAGCTATACTAATCGATAATCGCTTCGGTTATGGAACATGGCGCCAGATTGTAGACGAAAGAGCAAAACGTTTACAAGAAGAAAAGATGCGTGAAAAAGAGGAACGTGCAGCCGCTATTCGCAAGAGACAAAAGCTGATGAAAGATATTAAGACCATAGGGATTGTCAGTAGTATCATGTTTGGAGTTGTAATGGTTATAGTAATAGGATTAATCGTATGGATTGGGTAACAGCAGATTTAATTGATGCTATGAACAACACAAGTTGGTTTGATGGTATCGGAACAATAGTCGTATTGTTACTTGCATATGCGGCATACAGATGGATAAAGAAAAATGTTTGAAGGTCTTTTATTCGCTTCAACACTTAACATGATGACTTGCAATCTGAAAAGTGGTAAGATTGAAGATGTGGGAACAAGTCAGAATCCTATGTATCAGAGAGTTTGCGAATACATATGTCAGGACTTCTCAAAGGTATTTCAGAACACAAGCAAAGAATATCAGTGTCCACCTATTCTTCACGAGAGAGTAGAGAGACCTAAACCTAAATCTATCTACAAAGGTAGTGGCCCAAACTTTTGGCAAAAAAAGTAAAAATAATGCTTGACAATTCCTTCTTGTTATGATAATATGATTATATTGTTTGATAAATTGAAAGGAAAATGATTATGATTTCATCAACATTAAAACAGGAACTCCTCTCCTTGTCTTCTTTTGAAGAACTAAATGAGGTAATGAAGTTTGCACAAGATGCACTCTCATTGAAAAACAAAGTCAACATCAATCTTGGTGACGAAGTTTATATCGTTCGTAAGAATGGAAAAACTCTTGGCACTGTTGAAAAAGTAAACCAGAAAAAAGCGATTATTAAAATCTATGATGGTCAACGTTACAGCGTTCCATTCACAATGTTGGAGGCTGCATAATGGCTCATCAGGTAGAAACAATGGCATACGCAGGGGAAGTTCCGTGGCATGGCCTCGGTGTCCCTGTCTCAAATGACCTAACACCTCAACAGATGCAACAGAAGGCAGGTCTTGACTGGACAGTCGAGAAACAAGACCTTGTGACTGCATCTGGTGCAAAGGTCGATGGTAAACAAGCACTGGTTCGCACATCTGATAACAAAGTTTTAGATGTTATTGGTAAAGGTTGGAATCCAGTTCAGAATGATGAGGCGTTTGACTTCTTCTCTGAGTATGTTCTTGCAGGTGATATGGAAATGAACACCGCAGGTTCACTTAGGGATGGTAACATGGTCTGGGCTCTTGCGAAAGTAAAGGACTCCTTCACTATTCTTGGTGAAGACCAAGTTGACTCTTATCTCTTGTTTTCAAATCCACACCAATATGGTAAAGCAATTGATGTTCGGTTCACACCTATTCGTGTGGTCTGTAACAACACACTTTCTTTGTCACTTGGTCAAAAGGTAGAAAAGTCTGTATCTTTGAACCACCGCACACAGTTCAATCCTGACTCTGTAAAAGAGACATTGGGTATTGCGTCTGAAAAATTCCAACTATATAGAGAGACTGCCGAGTTTCTTTCAACCAAGAGGTTTACAGTGGAATCACTCGTTCAATACTACAATGAGGTCTTTCCTCGCACCTATCAAGGTAAGAAGGAAATCTCTGTCAAGGACTTTACTGACTTGTCTTCTAATGGACAGAAAGCGTATGAAGTTCTGGATACTCAGCCAGGCGCACAGTTTGGTGAGGGAACATGGTGGCAAGCACTGAATAGTGTCACCTATCTGACCGACCACCAACTTGGTCGTGAGGCAGACACACGTTTGACCTCTGCATGGTTCGGTGCAAACCAATCACGCAAAGTGAAAGCAGTTGAGAAAGCAGTGGAGTATGCGAACGCTGTTTAATCTCATAAATCGTTGGAGAGGGGTGTTCTTTGAACACCCTGACCCAATCGAAGAAAATATCGGAGAAGATGTAAGACCACATTGGGTTATGTCTACTCAAGATAAATATCGTTCGCAGGAAGAAGAAGAGTTCTAATGTTTAATCAAATACCAAATGTGACCTTCCAAACAAGAGTTCGAGACGACAGTTTGTTTGGAGATAATCCCTTTCGATGGGAAGAAGTAACAACCGATGAACTATGGGGAAAAGGACGACACATCGTCTTTAGTTTGCCTGGCGCATACACTCCAACCTGTTCCACCTATCAACTACCAGATTATGAAAAGATGACCGCCGATGGCGAGTTTGCGAAGTTTGGTATCGATACAGTAAATTGTATTTCCGTCAATGATGCGTTTGTCATGAACTGTTGGGGACGTGACCAAGGTATCGAAAATATTCGATTGATTCCTGATGGCTCAGGCACATTTACTCGTCAGATGGGTATGCTTGTAGACAAAGATAATCTTGGTTTTGGAATGCGTTCATGGCGATATGCGATGATTATCGATAATGGTTTCATTGAAACATTCTTACCCGAAGAAGGATTTATTGACAATTGTCCTGAAGACCCTTATGGAGAATCTAGTCCTCAGAATGTATTGGATATTTTGTCGGAGAATAATCTTTAGATAGAATAAATCGACTTGCATGGTTTGAGACCAATTGTAATATTGCGACTCTTTGGTGCAAGTCTTTTTCTATCTGTTGACACAACAACTCTGTTTCATGTCCTCGAAGTTGTTCCATATTGATTTTGGTGTCCTGCATAAATGGTGTTAGGTCAATGTCGTCTGGTAGATTTAACTTTCGAGGTTCGATAAAGAACTGGTCATCAATCATATATAAATCATCTTCGATATATCTTGGTTTGTCCCACAATTCACACATAATCTCTTTACCATCAAATTCATAGAAGTCATCTGGTAAGACTCCAAGACCATTCTCTTTGACCACACTATTCTCATCAACAAAGTTTACAAGTAAAGGAATGGCCGTATCGATTGAACCATAATGAGAATGAAACTTTACATTATATTCTCGTGTAAGGTCGGCAAAAGATTGGTCGAGTGCAAATCCACACATATTGATATTGACAGTTCGTTTGAATGGCCCTGAGAATGATTCAAGAAAGTTCATCAGTTCTGCCTTGTTTGGTATCATAATGTGTGAGGGTGGATACTGAAGTAGGTCATGAAGTCCCTGCATCATATCTTCATTTTCTTCTTGACTGAGGTCATGACCTATTGCAAATGACCCGTGGACATGCGCTTTCATCAAGGCAGGTAAGAGTGATGTAAGTAAAGCAGATGCGTGATGTAAGTTTCTAGAATGAATGACCTTTGAATCGGACTTGAACTCAAATACATCTACATTGCGTTTCGATATTTCATATACCTCTTTGTGTGAAAACAAGATTGGTCGAGAGGGTTTTGTTGAACCACTAGTAGAAGATAAAAGAAATGGGTCAGTCGGTTCTATCGAGACATTGTAAGTCTGTTCAGGCCAGTGACCATTCTTATCTAGTTGAGGTGTCTTTCTTACATCAATTGATTTGCCACCATATAGTCTTATCATCTTATCGTGTAGACCATCATATATCCCTGACATGTCTAATGAGGAGTCGTAGATAAAATAATCAGATGGGCCGTGTAGTGCAAGTTTCGTATATGGAAGGGACAATTCAGTAGCAGGACTATCTAGAATAATTATTTTAAGACCAAGTTCTGCACATGCGAAGATAGATGCGACATGATAAGTTGAAACAGGTAAAATTGATATTGTAATGAGGTCACCTTTTTTTGCACCTCGGTCTGTGAGAAGTGCCTTGACCTTATCAATTTTTACACATATTTCAGATTTACTTTCGTTGTCAAAAATAATATCATCAACTATGATACTACGATTTAATGTGTTTTGCATGAATCTTACATCCTATAAATTCATTATAATACATATCATTCAAAAGAACATCGTGTTCGAACTGGAGTTTGGCCTCGTAGTAAGAACACTCACCTTTGGTTTGACAAAGACGAAGTATCTCACGTTCAAATGATGCACCCTCTTCAATAAGAGTCTGAACAGTTTCACTTGAACCACAGTAGTCTCTCCAGTTAGATTCTACTCGTGAAACTCTTTTTCTTTTTTTACCTTTAAGTGGTGGAAGTTTACGACTTGACCAAAAGAATTTTTTACCAATATATTTTTTACCATTTTTCAGATTCATCAAACAATAGACAAACCCTTGATAACTCTCTAATAACTCATCAGTCGGAAGAAACGTCTTCCCCTGATATGACCACTCGTGTATCATTTTTTTCAATCCAGTAATATCTGTCTTCATGGTGTAACACTAGTGCATCAAGAGGTGTTCTCGCTAGCACTTTTAATGCACCTACTAGATTATTTATAATGGGTTCACCTCTACGATTAAATGACGTATTGAGAAGAACTCCATCAAACGCAGTGAGTATATCGTAGAATAATGGATTGGTATCTTGGTCTACAACGTGTAGACGAGTCGTGTTGTCTATGTGAGTGACGGCGTTTAGTTTGTTTTGATATCTTGGTTTTACCTTTGCGACATATGACATGTGTTCCATGTTATCAAGACTAGAGGACTCAAAATACTTGTTGCAATCTTCTTTGCGACAGGCAGCCGCATATGGTCTGAACCACTCTCTGAATTTTACAGTAGAATTTAGTTTTTCTTTTGCGGTTCTAATAGATGCGTCACATATGATTGACCTGTGTCCAAGAGCTCTAGGCCCGACCTCAACATCACCTTGAATCAAACCAATGACTTTACCATCACGAAGTCTCTGTCCAATCTCTTCGATAGTAACTTCAGTATCAAAGAACTTAGGACGATTGTGTAGGTCTCTGTCATTCATCGAGAATGCAGGGCCTGCAAATCTAAGGTCATAATCTGTTTTCTTGAGAAGATTTAGTCTACTCATTTCTCGGAACATCATACCTACAGACAATCCACCATCTTCAGGATTCGGTGGAACATACACATTTATATCTGGAAATGTTTGTCTTACTTTCTCATTTGCTAGGACGTTCATTGCAGAACCACCAGTGAGAATGAGATTATTGTCATGGAGTTTGATGTCGTCTATGAAGTGTTCTTTAATAATATCAATAAGTGTTTCTTCAAAAAAGGATTGAAGTGTAGCGGCAATCATATATTGAGATGCCCCATTGATTGATACTCTTCCTCTGTTTTCAGGAAACTTTTCAAGAAAGTGTGATGCAGTATATGCTCCAAATCTCTGGTCGTCTATACCAAACACCTCTTGTGCCATGGCCCGATAACCATCACACGTTATAAGATTTTCACGATGTTTATGAAAGTCTCTATTTCTGTCAACAAGGGATTGAACATCTCTTGGTTTTGGACTAGCATATGCCGCCATTGCCATCACCTTACCAACCACACCTAAAGAATATCCATGAGATGTGTTAGCATAAACTTCGTTTAGTGGATATGAGTTTGATTGATAGAACCCTGATATATGATATCCATAATTAGTTCCAGTTATCTGTTTCTTATTTCTAAATGTTGCTGTGCGAAAATGTGTATCGTCTCCACCATTATCGAATGATATCACAAAAGCATTATCGAATCCAGACTGACCATATCCACACCAAGCATGTGCGTCATGATGATGAATGGAATCACTAGATTCGTAAGCGTCATAGGTTGTTATTATTTTATCTTCAACGAAGACTTTGCCAGTAAAATCACCCAATGCACTAGTTCTCTCGACAACATGAGGTGTATCTGAAAATAGATTGGCACTATTAAACTTTATATAAACATTACTAAATTCTTTAGAACCATAGAGGTCTAATACACTATCTTGACAAAAAACAAAGTCTGAAGTTATCATGTTAGATTTTATGAATAATGAGTGTTTCACTCCTATGATGCGGTCAAACTCATACACAAACATCTTATCAGTGTCAGGTTCATATATGGTTATAGACGAGTCGTGAAAACCCATGTAGTATGTAAGTATCGGTTTCATATCTCTATTTATCCTATTTCAATCTCTGACCCACACATCGGACAATAAATTGGTTCTTCATCAGAGTCAACTACAGACACCTCTGTCTCTGTCTGGCATACAACACAGAATAATTCAAAGATGTCACCCTCCATTATGCCGCAACCTTATCCCAGCCCCAATCACCTTCCATACCATTTACGGAATATTCTGTGACACGTTTCTCAAAGAAGTTGTCGTGGGATGCACCATTCAGAACCCAATCTAACCACGGCAGTGGATTGTCCTTGACACCGAACTTTGGTTTCATACCAAGTTGTAGAAGTCTGCGGTCTGCAATGTGACGGATGTATTGTTTAACATCTTCCTCAGACAGACCTTCCATCTCCATACCATCAAAAGCAAGTTTGATGAAACGGTCTTCGAGTTTGACTACATCTTTTGCCATCTGATAGATTTTAGATTTGAGTTCATCATTGACGATACGAGGATGTTCCTCGCAGAACTCACGGAAGAGTTTCGCATTACCCTGAACGTGAACAGTCTCGTCACGAATAGACCACTCAACGATTGTTCCCATACCCTTCATCTTACCGAATCTTTGGAAGTTCAACAACATTACAAACGATGCGAACACTGACAAACCCTCGTTGAATACAGACTGTGCAAGTGCTAATGCAAGTCCTGTGTGACTGTTGATATCACCCTGTTTCATGAAGTCAATCTTGTCGGACATCTCTTTGTATTCGAGGAACATATGAAAATCCTCATCAGGTAAACCTAATGTGTCATTCAACAATGCATATGCACGTTGGTGAACAGCCTCACGACCTGCAAACGATGATAACATATTACGGACTTCGTTGTTCTTAAACTTTGGTATCAGGAGTTCATGATAGTTCTCACCGACTTGCACATCTGATTGTGTGAACAGACGAAGAACCTGTGTGATAAAGTTCTTTTCTGGTTCAGTCAGTTTGGTTTTCCAATCCTGAACATCTTCGGATAGTTCTGCTTCATCTTCTACCCAATGAATCTCTTCGTGTTTCTTTGATAAGTCTACTGCCCACGGATATAGAAATGGACGATATGTTTTTGAAAAATCTAGTAGTGACATGTTTACCCCTCACAAGCTCGGCATTCTTCGCCTTCTTCGGTTTCGATTGATTTGTTAAAATATTCCATAAGTTCGTCATAACCTCCGACATATTCACCTTGTAAATATATCTGAGGAACAGTTCTAACATCTCGACCTGTCACCTCACGAGCAGTTTTACCTACTTCTTTCAGGTCGATGTAATCAAAAGGAATACCACGCAAGCGAAGTTCTTCCTTTGCCATTGAACAGAATGGACAGTCTGACTTGCCATATACAATAGAACGCATATCACCTTGCAATGCAACACGTTCTACCTTCTCAGACACGTTCTCTGCCCTTTGTTTTGATTCAGTGCGTAGATAGTAAAGACCTTTCAATCCTTGTTTCCACGCATTAAAATGAACTTTATTTACATAAGATTTATTCGCACCAGACGGAAAAAATAAATTTACAGATTGACCCTGACAAATAAAATCCTGACGTTCTGCGGCATGTTGCACTACCCACATCTGGTCAAGTTCATCAGCAGTTTTGTAGATTGCCTTCTCACCCTCTGTGAGAAATGGCAAATGTTGGACTGACCCTTTCTTGGTAATGATAGATGTCCAAGTCGAGTCGTTGTTCTCACCTTTTTCTTCAAGCAGTTCTTGAAGGTATTTATTCTTTACAAGAAATGAACCAGCACGAGTTCGGTGAGTATACGCATTTGCCTTCATCGGTTCGATAGAAGGACTTGTGGATAGAATTATTCCACTGGAAGCGTTTGGTGCAATAGCAAGCAAGTGAGAGTTTCTCCTTCCACTTCCTTCACCGTCAAGATACTCACCACGTTCTTGGGCAAGGAGTTCTGTTTCTGCGACTGCTTCTGATTTGATGTGGTCAAATACTGTTTTGTTGATTTCTCTTGCGGCTTCTGATTCCCATGCGACTCCATGTTTTTGTAACAAACTGTGGAATCCCATTGCACCGAGTCCGAGAGACCTCTCTCTAACTGCGCTGTATTTAGCACGCTCGATGGTATCGGGCGCCTCGTCAATGAAGAATTGCAGGACATTATCAAGCATCCGCACAAGGTCACGCACAATAGTCGTATCTTTCCATTCATCATAATACTCTAAGTTTAAAGATGATAGGCAACAGACCGCAGTCCTATCATCAGATGTTGGTAAGTGGATTTCATTACATAGGTTTGACCCATGAATTTTAAGTCCTTTGTCTTTCAATGGTTGCGGTAATGCATTGTTTGCTGTATCAATAAAGTTTAGATATGGTTCACCTGTTCGAAAACGAATCTCAAGAAGACGTTCCCATAACTTACGAGCATTGACTGTATCTCTTACACTATTGTCTTTCGGGTCACGAAGTTCAAAATCATCATCATTGACTACACATACCATAAATTCATCTGTGACATTTATTGCATTGTGAAGATTAAGTGCTTTGCGTTGCACGTCACCTGTGGGAATACGCATATTCATAAACTCAACAATGTCTGGATGTGAGATATCCATGTATGCGGCATATGAACCCTTGCGTGTCTTACCCTGACGATAAGCAATCATGTCTGCATCTACTGTATGCAGAAATGGGATGGGGCCTGGAGCGATATCTGAGACCGTTCGCACATCAGACCAATGTCCGCCAACACCGCCGCCATAAACACTGAGCCAACGAAGCTCAGAAGAATGGCTAATAAGACCCTCAAGAGTATCGGGGACATATGTGAGAAAACACGAGATAGGCATCCCCTTTCCCTTTTTCTCTCCATTGGGAGCGTTCGATAATACTGGACTAGCAAACATAAAATACTTGTTGCTAACATAATCATATAAACGTTGTGCAAGTGCATCATCCATTTCCTCTCTGTATCGTGACCATGCACCTGCGGCACGAGCAAACCCCTCTTGAGGACTCTTTTCATATTCATTCAGATAGAAATCTTTGAGCATACCTACGGCGTAGTCTGCTAATAGATTATCTTTCTTTTTATCAATTTTTAGGGTATGCATGGTTGTCCTCGGCTATAGATTTGAGTTGAAAGTATAACATAATATAGAGTAAAAGTCAAGTTACTTTCGCATTTTATCTATAGCACGAGAACCAAACCAAAACGAGATGATTGCAGCGAAGATTGCCTTGGTATCATCATCCCAAAGAATCTGAATGGCTTCTGAAAAGTCTGTGCCTTTTTCGAGCGCTTCCATCAAAAGTGTTATTTCAATAACAGCAAACAACCCAAAAAAGCAATATGTAATGACAGGTCTAACTGACTTCTGTAAACCAGCAATAAACCCTGTGCCTTGATTAATAGAGATATCATGTTGAATTAACCTATCGTGTTCATTGTCTGCGGCCTGTGCTTCCCATGCTCTTAACTCATGGTCGAACCCTGCTTTACGCAGTTCAGCAAGAGTTTTCATTTTTTCAAGTTCAAACTTCTGTTGACCTTTTTGTTTGAAATGGTCTGTTATGGCAGGGACAACCGAACCACCAAAACCTAATAGACTACCAAGAATACCACTAAGCATTATTCACTCCTATTTGTTTTTCTTTTGTTTAGTAATCTTCTTCATCTTTTCGATGTATGCACGATAGACATTTGCTTCTGCTGTCTTACCCATCACTCTTGCTCTTTGTTCCATAGCAATCGCTGCTTGTATTTTGTGTGCATGAGTTCTACTAGAAGATTCTATTTTATTTACACTTGCCTTTGCAGTTTCAACATCTTTGAAACCAAGACCATGAATAGTTCCTTTCGGATTTTCGTCCGTGTATAAATCTGAGTGTTTGTCTGACCCAGCTGGTTGACCTTTTTTTCTAGGTATTCTAGATGCTTCGTATTTTGCTAGAATCCTTTCTCGCATCAGGTTTTCACTTTTTGTTCTATTTTCGATAAACCTACGAATAACGTTCTCTCGGTCTTTTTTTCTTTTCTTCATATGAACAGGGACAATCTTTTCTGGATTGTCCCCTGCTCCTGCTACTGAGGATGTGCTTGTCATCTCCTCATTAGCTTCTCCCTTTGCTCTTTTTAGTTGGTTTGGAGTCGGTGCGCCCTTCTCCCCCTTCTTTCTCATCTTCTCACCAGAACCTCTTTTGATTCTCTCTCTTTTCTTGTGAATGTTTGCCCAGAGACTTTCGTAATTCATTTCGTGATTTCCGCAGTAGAGAAGTAGACATTCTGTCCTGAATTTAAATGTTGTCCTTTATATATATTAATTCCAAGTTCTTCACCAATAGGAGAATTTTCAATAACTCTAATCTGGTCATTCTTATTCACAACTTCTTCAAGTTGTGTTGTAATTGTATCATACTTCATACGATATATGCCAGGTGAGAGATTGTCTCCTTCTATCATAAACCACTGACTTTCTTCGGCAAGACAATCTAACAAGTCTATACCTGTCTGTTCGTGTATCTCATTTATTTGTTTATTGTTGAGTTCACCATGTTCTCGAATAAGAAGAAGTGCCGCACCATATCTGGCGAGAATAGATTGACCGCCAGGCGCCTTTGACATGATTCTTTTGAGGTTGACTACCAGACGAATAAAGGGTGTGTAGTGTTTGCGATATGCGGCTCGGTCATCTGCACTGTTGGTATTGAAGTCTGGATTTTTCTTACCTTCTTTGTCGATGATACCTGCTTCATATGCCCCTAACTTTTCGAATGGTGTTACGAGAAGTTTAAGAAATCGAATCGTATAAACGAGGTCGGCTGCTGTCTTTAGAATACCCATAGTCCTATTTATATCTCCCGAAGTCTTTCAACAACAAATTTATCCATTTCAATGTTAGTGTATTCTGTATTTTTTACTGCTTTGAGAAAGATAAGAAATGGTTTGAGTATTTCCCAATATTCTAATTCAATTTTGAGTTCAAGAATATTGAGACCTGCATCGTAACCAAACACATTGAATATCACAATGAGATGATTAATGATGAGTCGTTCAGACAGTTCACCACTCTGTCGATAACGGTTCAACAGTCGTTTAACATATTTGAATTTTTTTAGGTCTTCGAAGAACTCTTCGCTGTCAATACACTTAGGATTATAATAATGTTTCGCAGCGTATACGACTAAATTCTCTTTTGTAAGTCTCATAACAATTCCAAATAAACGGTTTTACTCCGATTATTTAGGGATTACTCAGAGTCCTCGTCAACTATCTCTTCTTTTAATTCCTGAAGAGATTTCGTGTAATGTTCCGCAGTTGCTTCGGCTTCTACCTCAGTCATATCCTCAACAGATTTATTTGCAACAGGTGCTTCTGTGAGAGTCGTAAACTGTTTTGGTTTACTTCTTTTCTTTGACTTAGTTACAACCTTGACGGATTCTCTTTTGATTGTTTTCACACCAAAAAATTCGTCAATGTCACTTTGTTTGAAACCACCAGATACATAAAGTTCACCTGTATCTGGGTCTTCCCAACCACGATTAGTTGGAACTGCGTTACTACACCATGAAGGAGCTTTGATTGTCATAATTATTTACCTCTACGATTATTCATTCTTTCAAGAAATTCTTTTGCAGCCTTTGTGCGACCATCAAAAGGATTTTGATTTTCTGTATCTTTTCTATTTTCACCTGCGAGTTCACGGCGGGCAAGTTCAACCATTGATATAGAACCATCTTTAGTATCCATATCAATATCCTCTTTTACATTAGTGTCACCACTCTGATTATCTTGAGGACGTTTACCTGATTTGGGTTTCGTTCCATCTTTCTCAGCTTTGGTAGTTGTAGCAACACCATCCTCATAATTGTCTTCTATTTTCTTGTCAGACTTCTTATGAGCATTTTCAAATTCTTTAGACTTAGGAGACTCTTTATCATCATAGTCTTCACCATTGTTCTGGTCTTGCTTACGTTTTCCCTTATGCTCTGCTTCCCATAAACGTTCGAACATAGAATTTAACTCGTCAATCTCTTCTCCGATTTTTGAGATTTCTGCTGTCTTATCGTCTGTTTTTGGGTTTCCATTTTTCTTTTTCTTTTTCTCATCATCTCCATTGGCGGTATCGGGTTTATCCTCACCATTCTCATCATCACCATGTTCGTCTTCCTTCGTTATTGCTTTACTGACCGCTTTTCTTCTCTTGTGAAGATACTCGTCAGATGAATCTACATCACCATCGTTATCGATGTCTTTGTCTTTACGGTCTTTGAACTTTTTCTTGACTGCTTTAGGTTGGACTTTATCCATACCATCACCATCGTCAGACTTGTCGTTAGTGTTGTCTTCTTTTGAAAGTCTTGCTTCCTCTGCTTTCACATCATACTCTTTTCCACCAACTACAAATTTTTCATCACCATTCTTTTTTGCAGCTTGTAGAGCCGCACCGAATGCATTACCTTCAGTTTTCTTTTTCTTCATATGATGGGCTTCTTCGATGACTTCCATGTCAGAGGCAGGAACTTTCTTCTCAAGACCATGCTTGAACTGAACGTCATACCACTCAACATTACCTTCATCATCAGGTATTGCGTGTGATTCATAGACAGGTTTACCAAGACCCCATTCAGGGTGGTTGACTGTGATTGCACAGTTGTGGTCTTTGCTGTGACACAGTTCTTTTATTTCGTCATCCGTATAACCGATTTGTGGCGAAACTACGGATGCAAATGCCTCACCCAATCTTTTTATGTCAGAAGTTCTCATTTTATTTTTTCTCCGTTGTTACATCCACTTGTTCACGCCAGTGGCGGCGACTATAGCTGCTAATAAAATCCAAAAGGCCTTTTGAATGAAACTAACGACTCGTGAGTTATCATTCACCTTATCGTTCAGTGCATCAAGTTTTGACGAGAACTTATTCATGCGTTCATGTTGATTCGCATTGTATTGTTCTATAGATATGAGTCTTTCCTCTGCCCGAGCAATAGAAATCATTGCGTCAGCAAGTTTATCAATCTTTTCCTCAATACGGTCTAACCGTTGAGTTTGAGTCTGTCTCGCCACTTGTCTTACTTCCTGTTTCATTTTTTTCCCATAGGATTTATAACTTTATTTATATAAATTTAGTTTTTATTCCCACATTTTTATCACGAGATTACCATAACCCTTTATGATACGATGATACTCCATCGCCTTTATCTCGTAAACTACACCATGTTCCATGATAATAGGTTTCTCGTTGTCTTTCTGCAACTTCCATGCAGTTCCTTCGATAACCATAATTTGTCTATCATTTTGGTCACGATGCCAAACCAAATCCTCTTCATCAACATATTTTGAAAAGACTCTAATGTCTTTATTTTGATAATAAGGTTGCATGTAATCACCAAAAGAAGTTTCCACCACCACTTAATCCTAATTGTTTTGCATATCTTGGTAATCGACACGCCCAATATCCAGCCTTTGTTTTATCGTTTTGTTGGTCACATCTATGACGAGCGGCAAATGATTTACGAGCCTGCTTGTCATTTAGTTTGACCTTCAATCCTGTGGTGTCACCCCATGTAACCTTCTTCACGTTACCACTTGAAGGGTCACGAACATACACATAGTATTTCTTCGGCCCACCTCTCTTCGGTTGATTTAGAGGCATATCTTGTTTGTCTTCTTCAAAGATACAATCTAGTGCGACATTTTCTCCACGCCATTCTGCGAACTCGCCGAGGTCAGACTCCATGATATCTATATCTGCGACATCTAACTCAAGGTCACCTGCATAATACTTCTCTCTTGCTTCACGAAAGTATTCGAAATACTTCTCTGACCCAACACGAAAAATGTTGTTTTCAATAAGAGAAGAGCAAGTACCACAACACTCATCAGTTCCACAATCTGTGTGTTCAGTAAATGTTTTCATTATCTACCTAAGATTTTCTTGATGTCTGCGAGAGACCTGATGCTCTTTTGGAATTTCTCTTTTTCATTCGGTTTTGAAAGGCCATCAAAACGAGCCAATGTCGCTTTCGCTTGGTCTCTAGAAACTTTTCCTTTTCCTCTGTTAAATACAACTTCTGCTCCTGTTGGTAAATCAGCCGCCTTACGCAACTGCATGATAATATTTTTAGAAGCAGCCTTTCTATCGTCATCGGTTGCTTCAGTGTCTTTGTCTTTTTTGGTGAGTGCCATACCTTTGGTTGCACCACGAGACTTCATCGCTCTTCTCGCATCAGCAGCGGCACTTGCCTCATTCTTTGGTTTCTCACCACGTTCTTTCTTTGAGATTGCAATCGCAGCTTGTTGAGCAGGAGAGACTGCTTCACCTAAACCTTGTTTAAGTTTGATTTTAGGTAATGCTCTTTGAAGATTTTTGAACTGAGCATCAGATAAGATAATTTGGCCACCAATTTCGCTTGCGCTTGTGCCTTTTTTGACAGTTATCTCAACTCCTAGTTTTCCTTTACCAGCCGCAAACCTTACTATTTGTATACCACCTTTATTGTATAAATCGGTGGCTTCATTAAGTTCGACTTCTTCAGCAAGCAACCAACCCTTTGAGAGATACTCTTTCTGTTTCGATTTGTCGATAACGATAACCTTGTGTCGTTTACCTGACATCATCTTGACAACCATAACTTCTTTCTTAGGGTCAATCAACTGACGAACAGATTTTTCCTCTGCAACACGTTTTGCCGTGGCGGTTGCAATTGCCATCTTCTTGTCCATAGGCATGTCAGGTTCGTCCTTTTTCATTGCTTTCGCTATTTCATTTCTTTTCTTTATCTCAGCGGGAGTGAGTGTTTTCTCTTCAACAGACTTAGACTTCTTTACCAAGGAGGTAACTGTATCTATATGTCCTTGATGATAATCATGGTCATCAGCACTTAGTCCTGCATCTGCAATTTTCTTTTTCGCAACATCAACCATACCTTTCATTTTTTCAAGGTCAGTCTCATCAATATTACCATCAAGACCTTTTCTTTCAATTGCAAGATAGTCATCTACTGCTTGGGCTGCACTAAGAATTTCTTCTTTATTGTCTTTGGTCTCGTAATCTTTTTTAAACGCCTTTATTGCGCCAGGACATAATTCCATATCGTCAAAGGTTTTATTTCCTATTTTTGTTTCTTCAAATAAATATCTAAACTTTTTCATTACGCTAAGTCCTTATCGTGATTTAAGTTGCCCTTTTTCTTTTTTACAATAAATGCATTAACTCGTGCATATCCCCACTGAGAAGGTGTTGTGCCAGGCCTGTGTCCAGTTCTCCATGCGGCAACACCACGGTCAAAGACTTTCTTGAGTGTTCCATAAGAGATACCAGACTTCGATGCTTTCTTTGCAAGTGCCTCATTTTTTTCCTGAAGAGACTCGTCCAGTCTCTCTGCATAAAATTTTCTAAAGGTTTTTCTGCCACTCATGGTTGTGTCTCTCTGTTTTTTTGTTGTGCTTTTGCGAGTCGTCTTGCATCTCTTGCTTTATCAAGAGTTGCACGATATTGTTTTTTCAAGTCTTCTTTATCATCTTTATAATCAGTTCTTATTTTTATAACCTCTGGGTCAGTCTCAGCCTTCAACTCAAGATGTTTTGGAAGAAGACCTTTCTTTATCATCTGATTCATATACTGTAGAACTTGTCTTGGAGATTCGACACCAAGTTCATGTCTCAGAAAATCATACGCACCTGATTGTCCTGCCTTCGGATTCTTACGTCTCCAATCAAGATACAATCGAACCGCCTTCTGATATTTCTTTTTGTTTACAATTTTATCCAATGCTTTATCTAAGGCTGGACTCAACACTCCTGTCGCAGACTTCGTGCCAAACGCACCAGTGCTACCTATCTTTTCATCAAACATCTTCTTATATGCTTTGGTATACTTTGATGGTTTGGTCTCTGCACCCTTATCGCCAGGCGCTGGTTTGTATGCAGATGGGTCATCATCATCCTTTGCAGTGCCTTTCTTGAAATGTGCGGCACGTTTCTTCTTGGTTGACTTTGACATGTCATCGCCTTCAGCATCCTTCGCATAATACTTTGCAGGCTGTGTTCCTTTTACATCCTTACCAATCTCTTTGTCCTGACGTGCTTTCTTCTCGACCAGTTCTACATCGTCTAACCACTTGCGATATCTTTTTTGATTCACTTCTACAATGACATAGTTCGCACCAAGCATAGAGACAATACCAACCTCTCCACTTTCTTTGATAATAACATCATCACCGATTTCAAACAAATCACCTGAGACATATGCCTCACGAGTATCGTCTAATTTACCTAAATCGATATGACGTTTGAAAGAACGTTCTTCTTTGATACCAAGTCCTGCTCGAACTTTGTTAAAGAGTGTGCGAGTATCTTTGTCAGAAAATCCTTTGGGAACACCCTGTGCGAATGCCGCATAGTCATTATCCTTCGCTGACGCACGTTGCTTGGATGCAGACATTCCTTCAACACCCTCTGCATCAGGGTCACGTTGACCAGCAGATACAATATTGATTGTCTCGAAGTTATAAAAACCATGTTTGGCTTTCTTACCATTGTATTTTTTCAATAGAGTTTCGAACTCATTCAAACGGTCTTGACCGACAACCATGTTGATTTTACGATATCCCAAATCATAAAGTTTTGCGGCTACGTCAAAAACATTACGAATCTTTTTATCGGCAATGATATTGCGACCATGTTTGGGAAACATCTTACGAAGAGTTTTGATTTTATCAGAATAAGACAATGGGTCTTTCTCACCTGTTGTCTGAGATACAAAGATTTTATAATCTGCACCTCTCGCCTTTTTAACAATCGTATCGATAACTTTACCATGACCAATTGTCGGAGGATTCATTCTACCAAATGTAAAGAATACCTCACGTTCCGACTCAACCAGATACGATTTAAAATTCTTAATTACCACTACCGCCGCCTTTTTTCTTTTCAATCTCTTTCTTACGAATCTTCGGAAGCATCTTCCTCGCAAGTTTATCAATCTTTGGTTTCATCTTATCTAGACGTTTCTCAATATCTGTTCTTCGTGCTAATCCAAGGTCACTCTTATCTTGACCCTTTGTTATTTTCTTAGCAAAGAAGTTCCTTGCTTGTTTGGCAGCTCTTTTCTTGAGAACATCAACAGATGCAACTTTTCTCTCTGCTCTCTTACGACCAAGAGCAATTTTTGCTTTCATCTTTTTCATCTGACGAGATTTTGCCATGCGTTGTTGCACAGTGAGTGCCTCATAAGGGCCTTCACCATCATCACGTTTACGTCTTTTGGCATTGTATGCTAACTGACCATCACCTGTTTCAGTGTAGTCAACGGTAAGAAAATCTTTAAAACCTAATGGTTTTGGCATTTGGTCTACCTCTTTGGTTTATCCCATCCCTTCAGCACATCAGGACTGAAGTTGTTATACGAAAATTCAAGGCGGTCAACCAACTTGACCGCATCACCACCTAATTTGTCAATCGCAACAAAACCTTCCGCACCTGTAGTCTTGTAACCAGTTTTGGTTTTTACAAAAGCGTCATAGTTTTGTATACTATTAAGTTTATTTATAAGTTTTAATTTTGCTAATACAATATTTTTCTGTAGTTCAAACATATTGACGAGAGACTTCTTGTTCTTGTTTGAAAAAAAGGTGAGAATATCGTCTAATTTCTTTTGTTGAGTCGCTTTACCCTTCTCACTCTTTCGTTTTTCTATCTCTTTTGCGAACTTATTCTCAATCCATTTGATAAGACCTGTGACATGTCTACGACTATCAGGTATCATCTGTCCTTCACGCACATATGTATTGTTGTATTGTTCGATGAGTTGTGCAAGTTCTTGATTGTTCTCTAGTTCACGCAGTGTCGAACCTGCAATCTTATTGAATATCTTACCAGCCGTTGACAGGTTCTTGGTAACTTCGGCAGTCTCTTTGTCATCCATAGTTGCACCACCGACATCACGCAACATCGCATCTGCTGAGTAAACATTCTTAGATGACTTGAACTTAGATACATCAACACCATACTTTGCTTTCATCGACTCGAAGTCTTTACCTGTATAGGTTGTGTGCCAAACAATACCAATCTGTGCTTTGCGTATGGTATCTGCCTGTTCGTATGGAACAGCATAGATAATTGTATTGGGGTGAAAGGTTGTGTATTTCTGTCCATCGATTTTCTTCGTCTCAACGTCTCCTTTTGAGAACAAGAAGTCTCCTTGAATAACACCCTTGATATTAAGGTCTGGTAGATACTTCAACGCAGCCTTCATCTTATCTGCAAGGTCACCAGACATATCTGCATCAATCTCTGCATTGGTTTTATAGACCTTTGGATTCTTAGCAAAGATACCTTTCTTTGCGACAAAGAACTCACCATCACGAGGGTCTTGACCACAAAAAATTGCAGGCGCACCATCCCACTTGGTAGATAGTTTACTTTTAGACTGACCACCTAACATATCACGCAACTCACGCAATGCATTGATTGCCTGTCGTGTTCCATTCACACCACCATAGAGAACCTTATCCTCGATATGGGTCATGTGAGTGTTCTTCTGTTCTGTTATATAATTTCTAAAACCAACCATTGTCGTAATCTTCTTTATATATTTTTCTTATATCATCTATCATCTTGAGTGATAAATCTTTCTCTTTCCAAATCGATTTTGATATTGTAGCCTTTACTCTATCAAGTTCACAATCAATCTCATTCTCAATAAATGTCACACATTCCTCAAAGTTTTCAAAATCAAATACCTTATCATACTGACTTAGGTCACCCCCACATTCATATTGAGAACGAAACTCTGGTCTTAAAGGCCAGTATTTTCCACCATTTATAATCTTTCCTATTTCCCATTTAGTCCAATCTGGAACTTTTTCATTATATCTTGCTTTCATAAAACCATAAAAGTTTATTGAAAAATTCACTGCACTTAAATATCTTTTTATCGGGTCTCTCTTTATCGTTATTCTTTTTACATTCCGAAACTCATTTGAGACCATAGAATTTTGTAAAGTCAAGTCATACCAGTTTGAGGTAACTTGTTTACTCTCAATGCCATTTAGATGTGACCACATAATCTTGAGTGATGACGAACAATTTTTCGGTATCAAACAAACATCTAAAACATCATCAAAGTATAATACTTCACTAACCAACTTTTAATCCATTATAAAGTGTTTTCAAACTCCATTGTTTAAGTTTACCACCTGAACTCGAACGAACCGACATTGCAAGCGTTACCTTCTCGTCTCCCGACCTCAATTCAATAAACCAGTTCTGTTTCGAACTCCGAGATGAATATGACTTCACGAATCTAACCTGTGGTAGAAATACTCCGAGTTGGTCTTTGTCTGTTATCTCTTCATATGTTCCACTCTTCTCTATTGCTTTAATAACAATAGTCGGAACATCAGGTGCATCTCGAAGTATTGCCTCTTTGATATAGTTCAAAGTCGCATCTTTGTTCTGATTAAATCTTTCAACCAATCCCTGACGAACAATCTCCAGATATTCATCATAGAGTTTGTTTTGTTCTTTGGTCGGAAGTTTATTGATGGTTGCGATTGCTTTTGTTTTATCAGGGTGACGGCCGCCTTTGCCACCATCGTGATTACCATACTTAGGAAAATCAGGTATCTTTGAATAAACCTTATCATATACTTTTTTTCGAAGGGCCTCTTTACCTTTAGCGTCATTAAAAGAAGGGCCACTTCTCTCGTTCACAAATACAGTATAATGATAAGTGTTGAGTTGAGGTTCTTTGGTTTTCTTACCACCAGACTTGAGTGATGCACCAAGCATCTTTCCATCTTGATATTCAATAAACATATCGCCTGGATGATTTTGTGGGACACCTTTTGGTTTTGCTCGATATCCCCAATACACTCTTCGTATTGGTTTATCTTTATTTTCATCAATCAAATAGTTGTAAATCGAAATTGCAGCCTTCATCTTTTCGAAATATTTGGATGATGAGTCTGCTCTCTGTAATGTATCTTTTGCGGCCGCTTGGTCTTTAGCACCTACACATTTAAGTTTGCGAGTATCAACTGAGAGTAATCTTTCCATTAATTTGTCAATGTCTTTGTCAGACATACCTGTCGGTTTGATTTGACGTTCAAACATAATACAGGGAAAGAGTTCGGTGATGCTTGCATTGAGTGTAGATTCTCCCATGCCGCCCTTTTTGGGTTTTACGAGAATTATAAATTTACGACCTTCATGTTCTCCGTAAATAGGGTCAACCGAAGATGCGCTTGTTTCTCTTTTTTCAGCACTAATACCTGCATTCTTCAGTCTACGAAGAATCTCATCTCGGTCAGTTTCACGGTCATCAGACGTAACACGAAATTCTATTCTCGATTTCTCACTTGCAGATTTCTGAGTATACTCAAATCCTGAAAACACATCTCCAGCGAGTTCAAAGTCTTCGACTAAGTAGTGATTAAAAGATTTCATCGATATCCCATTTGTTACAAAAGTGTATTATAACACTATTTATAATAAAACGGAAGTGTTATTTTCTTTATTGTATTGTTCAATGGTATCTTTGAGACTATTGACCCAATTATCACGATGTTCGATAAAGACTTGAGGTTCATCCATACCATCAACAGAGATAATTGTAACCAACTGAGTGATAGGCATATCTGTGCGTTCTTCCCACATGATTGCATAACCAGACTCTTGCATGAAGTAGTTCTTAATCATTGAGGGTGTTTTACGTTTACGACTTGTCTTGAAGTCAATGATAGATAACTTACCATCAAACTCTGCAACGCAGTCAACACGACCAGCAAGACCTAGATGTGTAGAATAAAGTGGGGCTTCCTGTGCATATACTTTTCCAATACGTTCATCAAGAGTTGGTTTCATAACAAGAAACGACTCAATGATATCAGGTGTATATCCATCTTTGAAGTTCGGGTCATTGTCAATATACTTCTCGATGATTTCATGAACCTTTGTGCCTCGTGATGATGCACGATGAGAGATACGATTGGCTTCCTCTTCACCGACACGTTTACGCCATGCGGCGATACCTGCACGACTTAGAATGGATAAGACTGTCGTGATAGAAGGAAGGTTGACTCCTTCGGGTGTCACATACTTACGACCACCATCAACATTAATGGTTTCCATTTCAGTGAGTTCTGTTTGTTCATGTATAAAGGTCATGCTATTGCTTTCAGTAATCCAACGACTAGAATGATAAACATCGTTGTGTTTAAAATAATCAGGGCTCGGTCTTGCCAAATCATAGACACCCATCCCCATAGTGCAGTTCCAACCACACCAAAGATAAGGTCATAGAGTGCATACTCAGGGCCTGCTGACCTACAAATAACACCTGCAATAATAAAGGCTGTCGCTGCCCATTTGACATACCAATCAATAGTATATGAGGGTGTTACCTTCTCGATTAGATTTGTGTTATTTTTTTCTGCCACGAATCCTCTCCATTTTTTTCTTCGATTCCAACCATTTCTCGTATGACAATGGTTTACTTTCTGCTCCGCATTTGAGTTTGCGTTTGGTGAACTCTTTTTTCAACATCTTCTTGGCATCTACACCAATGAATGCACCGACTAGTTCTAACAACGCACGGCGGAAAGAACGACCATGATGCATGTGACCCAAGCAATGTGCCAACTCATGCAACAGAACGTATTCGTCTAACCCTGCTTTACTGTCTAGGATTATTCCCCAACCATCAGTCCAACCTGCAAAACCTTTACCTGAGTTGCGTTCTTTGAGAACAATTGTGGGTTTTTTTATTGTGGCAGTCTTGCGACCTTCTAGTTTCCAAACCTTTTGCCACTTCTTAGATGCATAGATTTGTTTTGCACGTTTCTGTGCTTCCTCGACAGTCTCGAAGTTTTTGATTTTGCCATATTTTTTCTGAAAAACAAATTCTGCTTGGTAGGTCTTAGACTGTTCAGAGTCCCGACCATTCAAACCTTTATTTTGTTTATCTCTATGTTTCAAAAGATACTCTTGATATTCAGCACTATGCGGCATTCATCATCCCTTCAGCATTAATCGCAACTAAACTCTCACGAGCATACGCATCGATTTCCCAAGGCTGGTCATCATATTTAGTATTGGTGTAACACTCACCATCCCACTCTGCAACTTTGACAAGACATCCATCAAGTATCTTAATGCCGTGGTCTTGTAACCGACCACTCATAATCTGTTGAGCATGAATCATTTCGTGTGCGATATTGATTTTGATTTGTCCAATATCAAGTGGTTCACCTTGAATATGAGTTGCAATTTCAATATCAATTTCTTCATAGTCACCATAACAGAAGCCACCTGCATCTGCATCAAGTTTTTTATTGAACTCAAAACAAATCGTTGTATCAAAACTACCCTCACCATAAAGTCCTAACTCATAGGCAACAGCATTGATATAATCAACGAGATTGTTCTCCTTCGCAAAATCATCTTCAACAAAAATGTCAACTTTCATAATCATTCCTTTCGACTATACTATTAAGTTATCAGGCCTGGCAGATAATGTCAACAGCTTTCTATGAAAAAAATGAAATTTATTTTGACTTATTTTGAAAATAATACTTGACAAATTGTGATTTGTGTCGTATTATGTATATGTAAGTTGAGAGAAAGGACTTCAAAAATGAGTGTCGAAATTATGGAAATCACTAAGACTGAGTATGATGGGTTTGTTGATTACTGTGCAAAGTTTTATGGTGAAGGTCAGATGTATGCCCAACGGGACTTTGCTACTAAAGCACAGATTCGGGAAGCAACCAACATCTACTTGATGAGTAATCGGGAAGAGTTCTTTGTTGACTTGAGTGACATTGACCCTACTGAATATCGTAAGCATAAGTGGGGCGGTGGTGACACTGTTGACCGTGAGACTGTCGCTGGCATTCTTGTTAACGAACTTGGTGTAGACCTTTACTAAAGGAAAGGAAATAGTTATGAATGAAAATGATGGAATCTTTGACTTCTTGGATAATTTGCGTGACGATGGTAGTATCAATATGTTTGGTGCAGCCCCTGTTATTCAAGAGGTCTTTGAATTGACTAAAACAGAATCAAGACAAATTCTTACTGAATGGTTGAAAAGACCTAAAAAAGATTTTGCTTGACAAACTCTGTTAGATTTGGTAATATAATATTATAGTTGAGAAAAGGAGAGAAACTATGGCTTATGTAACACAAGAGATGAAAAAAGAGTTGGCGCCTGGCATTAAGGCGGTTCTCAAGAAGTATGGTATGAAAGGTTCTATTAGTATTAACAACTATAGTTCTTTGGTTGTGACTCTACAACAAGGGCCTTTGGACTTTAGAGGTGTTGACTATCGGGGTGACAATATTTACTACCCTGCTACTGATGGCAATATGCACAGTCAAGTCAATACATACCACGTTGATAAGTTCTATAGTGGAGTGACTGCTGACTTTTTGAATGAGTTGGTTGCCGCCATGAAAGGTGTAACGAGTCGGGGTGAGTGGTATGACAAGACCGATATCATGACTGACTACTTTGATATCGCATACTATGTAAACGTTAATGTCGGTAAGTTTGATAAAGGTTATATATACACAGGAGAGGAGAAGTTAGCCGCATGATAAACAAAGAGGCTCAGTTGAGACAAAAACAAATTATCAAATTTCTCAGAGACGCAGAAGATGACCTCGCAAAAGCTCAAAAGGAGAAAAACCTTGAGAGCGTTGCGACATATCAGTTTCTTGTGAATGAATATGAACAAATGTTAGAAGAATTTAACGACTATTACAAAGTCTAAATACCTAAAACACTATATACTATTAAGAGGTTATTATGGAACTTGATGTATTTGAAATACTTCAAAAGTTTTCTGAACAGAAAACAAGAAAAGACAAGATAGAGTTCTTGAAGAAAAACAGTATCCCAGCCCTGCGAGACGTTTGTCGAGGGGCATATGATAAATCTATTGAATGGAGTTTACCAGCCGGTAAACCACCATACACGCCAAGTCGCCCCGAAAGCACCCCAAACAGTCTAAGGAGACAACACTTAGAGTTCGGTTGGTTTGTAAAAGGTATGAAAGGCGACTCCATCACAAGTTATAAACGAGAGAATAAGTTCATTCAACTTTTGGAAAGTGTTCATCCAGAGGATGCACTCATTATTCTCAATATGGTGCAAAAGAAAGCACCCTTCAAAGGTTTGACTAAGAAGATAGTAGAGGAGGCGTTTCCTAATCTGCTAAAATCTTAATATTTTCGTTATGTTCTTTTAACTCTAACAACAAGGAGCGTCTATGCCAAGAAACCAAATAGAGAGATTGAAGAACGACAGTAGAGAACTCGATAACTATATTCACCGCCTGCGGAAGAAAGGCCGCACAGACCTTGCTCATAAGTTATTGGTGAAAAAAGAATTTCTTAATCAATCTATTGCAGAATACGAAAATTCACTTCTAGCATAAAGGTAGGTGGTCAGGTATCTCGTTGGGGGTGCAGGTCACTCCCAACGTTACTGGAGATAATATGCCAACATACATCATAGAAAATAAAAAGACCGAAGAACGAGAAGAAAGATTTTGTTCTTGGAGTGAAATCGAAAAATTCATTCAAGAAAATCCTGACTGGCATATCCCACCTTCAGCGCCAAGTCTTGTTACCCACACTGGAAACATTGTTAATAAAACAAGTGGTGATTGGAAAAATCATCTTGAGAATATTAAAAAGGGTTCGGGTTCTGGAAACTCCATCAAGGTATGAACGACTTCATAAAGGTCTATCCCATTGAAACACATGAGGAGAACTTTGACCAACTGATGACGATGATTGAACACTGTATCGAACGTAGTCCCTGTGGATATGCGAACATGTCACATACAGACTACAAGATACACGACAATCAAAAGAAAAATCCTTTCCAACCATACAGACAAATCTGGAGACAGATGGTCAATCCCTACATAAAACAGTATATGCAATCTTTTGGATGTAACAAACTAAGAGAACATAACACTTGGTATGCTCAATATTATGATGGGGCTGATTTTGGTTGGCACACCCATACAGGAACAAATGTGTCATGTGTGTATCTACTTGAGGGAACACCAAAGGATGCGACTCAATTTTGGGGATTTGACATTGAAGTAAAAGAAGGTGACCTTGTAATGTTTCCTGCTATGGTGAGACATAGGTCACCTCAAGTCAATCAGGGAAGAAAAACAATCATTGCACAAAACATGGATATACTGTGAAAAAACTTAGAATGGATAATTTGTTATCCTATGAACCAATTACAAATAATCAAAAGATTGCTTACGAGGCTTGGGATGAGGGTGACAACCTAGTTCTATGCGGTAGTGCAGGAACAGGGAAAACATTTATCGGAATGTATCTTGGACTTGAGTCTGTCTTAGATAAGTCTTGGGAACAGAATAAACTTGTTATCGTAAGAAGTGTTGTTCCAACACGAGAAATGGGTTACCTGCCTGGCTCTATTGAAGAAAAGGTAGATGCATACACTGCACCATATCGTTCTATCACAAATGAACTATTCAACGATAGAAACGCATTTGATATGTTAGAAAGTCAGGGTCAACTCTCTTTTATGTCAACGTCTTTTATTCGTGGTATCACTCTGGATGATTGTGTTCTGTTAATTGATGAAATGCAGAATCTTACCTTTCATGAACTTGACTCAATCATTACACGAGTCGGACGTAATACCAAAGTCATATTCAGTGGAGACTACTATCAGTCAGACCTTACAAAAGAAACAGATAAGAATGGTGTTCTGCACTTCATGAATATCATGGAACAACTAAAAGATTTTTCAATAATTGAATTTAACTGGACTGACATTGTAAGGTCAGGATTTGTTAGAGACTATATAATGACAAAAGAAATGTTGGAGAGAAAAAATGCAACTATCTAAAAACTTTACACTCAAAGAATTTACCAAGTCAATGACTGCAACTCGTTTGGATATCGACAATACACCTCAAGGAGAACATCTAGAGAACGCAGAGGCGTTGTTTAAAAATATTGTTCAACCTGTTCGTGACTACTTTGGGCCTACAAAAATCAATAGTGGATATCGTTCACCTGAACTCAATGAAGCAGTCGGAGGGTCATCTCACTCTCAACATTGTAAGGGTGAGGCAGTAGATATCGAATGTATAGGAAATAGTAACTATGACGTTGCGGTGTGGATAAAGGATAATCTAGACTTTGACCAACTCATCCTTGAGTTCTATACGCCCGGCGTTCCTGATTCTGGTTGGGTTCATGTATCATTCGCAAGAGTGACACTCAATCGTAGGTCAATTCTGACCGCCATGAAAGAGAATGGTAAGACAGTATATAAAGAGGGATTAATTGAGTAAAAAGACTTGACATATCGTGTTTTATGTGGTATAAAGGTAGTATATAATGATTAATAAGAAAGGAAATGATATGAATAAAGTGATTCTTACCGATTGTGATGGAGTTCTCCTGAACTGGGAATATGCGTTTCACGTCTGGATGGAACAGATGGGATACGAAAAGCGTGAAGGTTGTTACGATGTCTATGATGTCGCTGACAAATACTACATTACCAAAGAAGAAGGTAAGAAACTTGTAAAGATGTTCAACCAAAGTGCCGCAATGGGATTTCTTCCCCCTCTTCGGGATGCAGTTGAATATGTAAGAAAACTACACGAAAAAGGTTATGTCTTTCACCTCATCACAAGTATGAGTAATGACCAAAATGCTCAACGGCTTCGGACAAAGAATATCAAGAAGTTGTTTGGCAAAACTGCTTTTGAAAAATTTATCTATCTCGACACTGGTGCAGATAAGGATGAAGAATTGTCTAAATACAAAGACAAAGAATACATCTGGATTGAAGACAAGGTTGAGAACGCAGAGTGCGGTGATAGTTTCGGTCTCGAATCAATTCTGATGGAACACACGTTCAATATGGATAATGAAAAGTTTCCATTGATGAAGAATTGGAAAGAGATATATGAGTATATCACGGCCGAATGATGGTAATTTTGAAGTAGGAAAAGAACTCTCTGAAAAACCTAAGTTCCCAATTGAAGATGTAATTCAAGTCGTAAGATTTGAAGAACATGAAGAACATGCGGAATCTTTTATGTGGGCGATTGACGAAATGATTGCCCTTGACCCTAAAATGACACTTACGCCTGACAAGCATTGGGGAGATTATCAAAATGCACCTAATCATAAAGATATGCAACTCTTCGATGGTAAGAATGAGAAAGGTTATGGCCACCCTTTCTCAAATCACTATGGTGAAAAGTATTCAGAAACAAATCGAATCTACGAAGACAAATTCAAAGAGTTTCTCAAACCATATTTACAGAGATATGCCGAGAAGTTTTATTGTAATATTGTTACCATAAATAGAGTTTGGTTTTCGAGATATCGTCTCAAGAATGGATTTGGTTGGCACACTCACGCAGGTGTGAATATGTCAGGTGTATATCTACTAGATATGCCTGATTATTGTGTAACCGAGTTCAAGATTGATATGGACATCCCGGCCAAAGAGGGTGACCTAATTCTATTTCCCTCAAGTTTTATTCATCGTTGTCCACCTGTTTACGAGGATGGAAAGACCGCAATTGTATTTTCGTGGGATATGCACTATCTACCACCTGAGTTTGAAAAGAATTGGAAAAATGACTAATCCTGTCAAATTATATAATCTAAAAGAACATGACGAATATGCAGATGAGCTCATGCTGGCAATCGACCAGTTATGTGAAACAAGAGATGATATTGAAATACACAAGGGTATTCACTGGGCAGACCACCACCTCAACGAGAAACTCTACGAAAAAAAGTTTCGACAACTGATACAACCATATCTCATCAATTGTGCAAAGGAACACTATGGATGCGACATGGCAGAGTTTCGTCAGTGTTGGTTTTCTCGTGTTCGAAACTCAAAGGGTAATGGATGGCATACTCATGGACAAACCAATATGTCGGGAGTCTACTATCTAGAGATGCCGAAGAAGAAATATGTAACAAGTTTCTGGGACAAGTCTGTTGAGATAGATGCGAAAGAAGGTGACTTTATATTGTTTCCTTCTCATATGTTACATGCATGTCCACCAATCGATGAGGAAAAGAAAACAGTAATCTCTTTTGATTGGGATATATACTTATCAAATCATCTAGTCTCAGAGAAGTGGGACAGGTGGATAGTGGACTATGAAGAATCAATATATGCTAAAGGAACACCTATACATAAACTAGGAGATAAAAATGGCTGAAATAAGCATACAAAAACAAAAAATAACAGTTGACAGTGATGGCACTTTGGCTGGCGCAGACTTAAATGATGATGGTCATATAAGTGAGGCAGAACTAAATATGCACTTGGAGTTCAGACGCAAAGAACTCGAAGATGCAGATGCGATGCGTGACTCTCAAAGAAAGATGGCATGGTTCGCTCTCTTTGGAATGTTGTTGTATCCCTTCGCTGTTGTATTGGCAAATCTCATAGGACTTGATACAGCAGCAAACATATTAGGTGATATGGCTCCCACATACTTCGTATCTGTTGCTGCTATCGTTGCAGCATTCTACGCAAAAGATGCTATAACAAAAGGTAAGTAATGTCAGGAACAATATGTGCGCTTGTTTGGGTTGGTGTCACTCATGCTTACATGGATGGAGTCTCTGGTGTATTAGTGAAACGATGTAAATATAAATGTGGCGAACAATATGAGAGACACCAAATATATTATGAAGACCAATGTCCAAACAAATTTGTCATGGGTGGCAAAACAAAAAGTTTATATAATATAATGAGACAACAAAGAAGAAGATAATGGAACGTATACAATGGCGTGGCACATGGGGTATAGGTGACTCCATGCGTGGTTTGAACACAGCACATCAACATGCTCACGATACTAATCAAGAAGTTCATCTTGAGATGCACTGGCCTCATGGTGAGGACTATCTAACACATCCTAAAGACCCTGAAACAATTGTTCAAAGAACAGATTGGATACACTCTCGTTATCATAACCATGAAAGAGTGAAGTTGACGCATGTCTTTGATTCTGATTTGTTTTGTTCTGATAACAAGAATCCTGATAATAACAAAGCTCGTTTTTACTTCGAGTCAAATACATATGAACCAGATGGTTGGCCGTCATGTCACTGGATATTCTCCAAAGACCAATTTGTCCCTTCAAAGAAGAAAATAGTAGTCTGGACACCGACTCATAATAGTGAACCCCCAAGAAAATGGAAAAGAGTCTTGACAAATGAGGATTGGTATGATATAATTAAGATGCTTTCTTGGGAGGGTTGGATAACTGTAGAATTAACTTACAGGACTCCGATTCGTGATGCATATAAACAAATCCAAGAAGCAAACTTTATTCTGTGTTATGATGGAATGTGGCACTACATTGCAAGAAACTTTGCAAAACCAATGCTCATTCCTTCATGGGAAGGTGTAACTACTTATAACACTCCTAACGCAGTGAAGAAACATAGTAGTTGGAGATATAAGAAGGCTATCGGTGATGGCTCTCCAGATGTCTTTGCACCTACTCTTGGTATGATGAAAACAACAGCAAATCAATATCTAAAGAGAATAAAGAAATATTATGATTGAGATACAAGTCAGTATGGGTGAGTTGATTGACAAACTCACTATTCTAGAAATAAAACTAGATAAGGGTCTACCTGTTCAGTCTGAGTTTGAGATACTGAACGAAGCATATATTCCAGACTTTAAGATTGAGCATCTAAAGAATATTCTCAAATCAATCAATGCACAACTATGGGAGATTGAGGACGAGAAGAGATTGTGTGAAAAGACTAAATCATTTACATCTGATTTTGTTACTCTTGCAAGACTAGTGTATATGTTAAATGATGAAAGGGCTCGTATTAAGAAACTCATAGATAAACTAAGTGATTCTAAAATAACAGAGCATAAAAGTCACCATGAATATTGATAGAGCAGTCATCGAGATAAATGGTGGGTGTAATTATTCTTGTCAGATGTGTCCTCAACAAAGAGGTGCGGATGGTAAGCCAGGCAGACATAAAGACTTTCTGAGAAAGATGTCTCTTGATGAGTTCGAGGACAATATTGCGGATTGTGCAGAACATGGACTTCGTGTTGTGAATCTAGATGGTTCAGGTGAAGCAACACTTAATTCTAATCTACCAAATTATCTTGAGATAGTGAGAAAGTATGGATGTGAGTCTGTAATCTTTTCAAACGGATTCAGAATGCAGGGTCAGTTCATGAAAGATTGTGTTGATGCAGGACTAAACTTCTTTCGTTTTTCAATCATAGGAAGTAACAACGAAGAATATCAAAAGTGGATGAGTTCCCCTAATTTTGAGAAGGTCATTCAGAACGCAAAGGATATGAACGAATATGCAACCGATAAAGATTGTAAGGTCGGAACATATCATCTTATTACCGATACTAAATACCAAGACGAACAATTAGAACGATACAAAGGTATTGTAGAACACATTGGTTGTGTAACCGAAATCTGGAGAATGCACAACTGGTCTGGTATGTATCAACCTTTGTATAATAGAGAAGGGGAGAAAAAAACCTGTGGTAGACCTTTTAGTCCTGATATCGTTATTCGTGCTGGGGGGCTTGATGGTAAATTTGGGGCAGTGGCTCCTTGCTGTCAAGTTCTGGGAAGAGATGAAGAAGCCGTGCTTGGTTACACGTCTGAGAATACTATTGAAGAAATTTGGTATGGTAAAGAATACACTAACCTACGAGAAGGTCACATTAATGGAGACTATCCTGATTATTGTCGTGATTGTGATTTTCTCATTGATGACACTGAGGTTTTAGTTTATACAAATCACGGCCGTTCTCGTTATCATATGTATGGAACTGAGTTTACATTAAATGACTATCGAAAATAAAACCGCAGTATTGGTCACAGGCATATATCCATCTCAACTTCAACGATTCATGTTACAATCCTGTCTGGATAAAATAAAGGAAAAGTTTGAAGGTTGTGACTTTTATTATCAGTGTTGGGATACACCTCAAAATCGATATATTATGAAAAAGGTGAATGAAGATATATTATGGATGACCCAACCTGTGAGTAACTACAATCCTTATCGTGTTGCAATTCAAGACGAATACATTAGTGAAAATCAACAGATAAAATTTAAAATAAAGAAACCTCAACGACAAATGCAGTTGATTGGATTTCATTATCTTTTCGAGTCAATTGAGAAATCATATGATTACTATTTTCGAACTCGATGGGATGCGGTCATAAGTGATAACTTTGACTTGAACAAAGCACAGGAGATGGTAGATGAAAATGTTGTTGGATATAACTTTCTGACTCGACATGAATTTCATCATGGAAAGACTGGCCATTATAGATTGAGGTATGACAGGTATCGAGAGAGACGATTACTTAACAAATATTATTTTGAAAACAACAAACCTCAAGGATATCAAGAGGAATCTGAATTAGTTTGTTATAATAATTTTCTTTTTGATTTTATGATTGGATTTAAAAAAGAAGACTATAATGGAAAGGCCAATAGTCTGTTGGCAAGTAAAAAACTTTATCCTGCTGAATGGGGTTGGCATCAACTGTTGACAAATCAACGAAAACATGTTAATATAGATGGTCTTGTATCAATCGTGAGAAATCTTGAAGGTGATTATGAGACTTGGGAAAAACTAAGTAAGGCAAAATTATTATGATTACAGAGAGTCAATATAGACCTCCTGTATTGATGATTAGAATGAAGGGTCACGAAAAAAGTGAAGAGTATGCAGAGGAAAGTAGAAAAACTTGGGAGAAACGAGGTTACAGTGTAACTTATATGGATGCAATCACACCTGAGACTATACACACATTCGAAGACCCACAAATCAGATTTGCTTACAAAATTACTATTCGTTCAGTTGAAAAAAGAAGACAGGAGTTACAAAAAGACAAAGGATTTAAATTCGAGGGTATATTTTCTGATACGGAGAAAGCAGTTTGGTATAGTCACGTCAAAGCATGGAGACAAGTTGCTTCGGGGGATGAACCAACGATTATATGTGAACATGACGCAAAACTAAGACGTAAGTATATACCATGTATGAATCATGACTTTTATATGATGACTAGAAATATACTTGGTGCAGCTTTTTTTCATCCTGCACTTTTACGAAGATTTTTAAAGGGTCACTTGCAGTATGATGACAATCCGTTTGTTGTAAGACTAAATCCCGATGCACATATGTATGATTATATAATGAAACATTGTGACAGTCAAAGGGGTGATATAAGAACACGCACACATTTTGTGAGAAAAGAAGCTAAAAAGAGAAAGAGTTATTGGCCTGTGAATGCTGATTGGGCAGATTCTACGATTGAACACAGACTATTCTATGATGAAGAAGTAGATGAAACAATTCAGTGGTATAGTAATAAAAGAAGGAAGAGAAAATGAAGAGAATGATATTTCAAGTTGCGGTAGGTAAACCGTCCAAACTGTATGAACATTGTATTGAATCAGTCTCAAACTATTGTGAGAAGTATGATATCAAACACATTGTATTGACTGAACCTAAGTTGCGTATCAAACCCGATATCTTTTCGACTAATCGTAGTGAAGAGTCATATATGAAGTATGGTGGATATCTACCTATCTATGAGAAAGAGAATGCATTTGAATATCTAGACAACTACGACCAGATTGCAATCGTGGATGCAGACATCTATATTCGCACCGATGCACCAAATATATTCGATGACTTTTTGACAGAACATGCATTCGGTGCGGTATGCGAACGTGAAATGAAAATCACGGATTGGTATAAAAACAAAATTATTAATTACTCTCATATGCAGTATGGTAATCTACATGGTCGAAGTTCACTTGACTTCAAACCGAATGAGTTTGGATTTGAGTTCTTCAATATGGGTCTGATTCTGCTGAATTGTAAATCATTCAAACCTTATCTCAAAGGACAGAAACCATATGACTTTCTAATGCGTATGGAGTTCAAAGACTTTGTTGATGGTCAAGGTGCATGGAAGTGGTCTACCGACCAGACATTGTTGAACTACTTTCTCAAGAGATACAACATTCCAACCAAACACATGAGTAACAAATGGAATGGACTTTATAGTGCAGTTCGCAATATAGACGAATGTCACTTTGTTCATTTCTTTCTCAAAGACAAGTTACCCAATTCGGGTGAGAACGTTGAAGAACTGATGAAACAAATCAATGGATAAACCAAAGATACGAATGGGTATGTGTGGTGTCTCTGGCACATCACTGATGTTTCTAAGTGAACTACTAGATGGAAGTGGTGAGTGGGAAACAAATCCCGGCTGTGTAAGTTCTCCAAAGTCAAACGAGTATATGGGTTCACCTCATCTTGTATACTGTGAAGAAGGGTCAGAGATATCTTCTCAATATTATAACGAGAAAAGTATTATGTTTGCAAAATCATACATCTGTCGTTTTCTACCTCATGTAGAGTGTCCCGAAGTTTATCAGATAGACATATCCGAGAACGAGGCCTACGACTATGTATTTGATTTGAGATTTTATAAGAAGTATCTCAATGGTGACTACGCACATCCTGATATCGTAAAACGAATTGATGAATCTAACTTAGATTTATCTGACTTTCCTTATCTGAGTAAATACAGTTCTCCTGTGGTTCACTGGGTCACTAATAATGTCAAACCAAGTCATGACTATGTTCGAAATCAATATCTTCGCATGTATGATAATTGTCAACTGTATAAGGAAGGTATCAATACGGTGAAGGATGTCAAAGACCTGACTAACATTGATGAGGTTGATAAACTTGATTGTTCTTATGACCTTGAGAATATGAAAAGGTATACACAGGTTCATGTAATACAATATGAAAAGTTGTTTATCAAAGGCATAGATACTAATACAATCTTTGATGAATATAAAGAAGAAATAAAAGAATATACAAAAAGAAACGATAATTTACTTAGTTCTTTTTTTGATAGGATAGAAATATGAAATCAATTAGTTATCTTTATATATTTTTTGTTGTTATGTTTATTGCGATTGCGTTATTCAGTTGTAATCCAGCCTACGCATTGGATAATTTTAGTCAACATAATGTGAAAGCTAAATTTGGTAATGCGTCCATTGCATATCGAGGTCATAAGAATCTTGATAAATGGATGACTCAAATTGATTACAAGCCAGGCAAGGTTGGATATGCCTATCGTTATCAGGAGAATAAGGGAAATGTTGAACATCGTCTTCGTTTGAACTCACCTTCTCTTATCACACTTGGAAATTTAAAATTTGTGCCTCGTCTCGAATATCGTTATTTCGAGAAGAAAGGAAAAGATGATTTTCTGAGTCTCTGGGTGAGATGGCAATATAAACAAAAAATCACTAACAATCTAAGTGGTTATATTTGGGTTGCTCCAAAACTATCATTTGACCAAGATGGTCGAGATAATGGAGACTTCTCAGGTTCTCAGAATCGTCTCGGTTGTGAGTATAAACTTACTGATAATGTATCGTTTGGTATCTTCGGTGAAAAGAATTTTGATGATGATTGGAATACAAAATCAGTTTTCCTTGGAACTGAATTAACCTTTAAGTTCTAATAGTATAAATATATAAATAGATTGAACAGGAGAAAATAATGTTGAAACCTCAAGATTTTGTGAAGAAAATTCGCAACGAAAACCAAGCATTGTTCGAAGCATCCAAGATGAATGTCAAGGCATACTTCGAAGGTGACCTTTCTAAAGAAGAAATGGTTGACCACTTCATTGGTCGTATGGTCAATGAACGTATGAACATGTCTGAAATCTCTGCACAGATTGCTAGTGCAGACGATGATGCAGACCCAAGAGAATTAGAATTGCTTTCAAAACAAGCAGCCGATGAAGCAAAGCACTATCGTATGGTCAAGGAAGTTATCGAACATATCACTGGTGAGGAAGTAGATGCGGCGCAAGCAATTCGGAAAGAACGTGAGATGGACACCGCAAAGGGTGCGTCTCTGTTAGAGAAGTATGACGCAGAGAATGACGAAGCAGTCCTTGCCGCATATCAATTGGTTGCGGAAGGTCGTGCAGAGGCAGTCTGGAATCAGATGGCAGACACTATCGAAGATAGTTTCATCTCTGGTCGTTATCGTGAGATTGCAAAGGATGAGGGTTTCCATAGTGGTATTGGTGGATACAAACTACGCAAAGTTGCAACCGATAAGAAAACACAGAGTCGTGTTCTTCGTATCGTAGAAGCCATGCGTAAAGACCTATTTGAAATCTCATGTGCGAATACAGTCGAAGCAAAAGGTTCACGAGAACTCGTAAACGCAGCCTACGGTTGGTAAATGAAAGTAGGACTCACTCAACGAGTTCTCACGCACAATGGACAAGTTTATGACTCTCTAGAGCATGGTTGGTATCGACTTTTACAGGGTCATGAACTTATTCCCATTCCAAATCGTGAAGACTTAGATTATGAATCCCTTGCGAAGTCTCTCGACCTTCTCATAATTACAGGTGGAGGTAACGAAGAGATTCGCATCACCACAGAAGTATCACTTGCAACCGAAATGTCTAAAATGAACAAGCCTATTTTAGGTGTTTGTCATGGTGCGTTTCTACTTACAGAGATACTTGGTGGTAGCACAAAGGAATGTGAGGGTCATCTTAATGTTGAACATCTCGTATATGGAGATGCACCAACTCATGTAAGAGTCAATAGTTTTCATAATATTTGTATTGACAAACAGCCCCCAAATAGTGTATACTTATATCTTGATGAAAGTGGTAACATTGAGTCTTGGATGAAGGACAATATATGTGCTATTGTTTGGCATCCTGAAAGAATGTCGATGCCATTTATACCTAACAAAATTAAAGAAGTGATAGGATTGTTATGAAACAGATTGAAAATGCAGAAACATATAGAGTTCGTGACATATGGAATTATGATATTCAAGTTGCGAAAGGTAAAGGCACTACTTATATTAATAATGACGAGTTTTTAGGAACAAGTTATTTGATGGGTAAAGGTTGTAGTATCAATGTAAATAATGGTTGGTCAATCAATAGTAATGACTTTGCTGGACAAACAGGTAAAGAATTTGTTGTTGAGACACATGATGATAATTCTATGTTTGCTCACATAAAATTTTATGGTTTATCCATGAACGATGAACGCATGTTTATACCACACGATAATGGAGAAGGCAATCTGTCATACATGGATGGTGGAACTAATTCTACCGCAGTAAATCCAGGCCGACTAGGATTACCTGTAATCAACTATGTTCATTTCCCTGCTGGTATGCAACAAACTCTACATACTCATCCAAGTCAACGCATAGGTCTCGTGCTTTCGGGTAGAGGTTTGATTGAACTTGACCATGACAGAAAGTTTGCTATCAAGGCAGGGGATTGTTGGGTTATGGAGAGAAATGTATTACACAACTTTATGTGTAATCGAGGTGAAGATGTAACATTATTTGTATTCAGTCCTGACTCTGGAACAGGGCCGACAGACGAGATAAATCCATTGAAGGTGAGAACCTATGTCGGACAACAAAGAGTCTAAGAAACTTATTATTATAACAGGGCCGCAGGGGTCAGGTAATCATCTGTTCAGTAAGATGTTTAGTTATCATCCTGACGTAAAAGGATGGGACTTTGGTAACAAGTATTGGATACCAAGTGATGAAGAACCTTTTGCTGATTGTTGGATTGACCCACTTAAAACAAAAGATATGTTGACTCATCCACTCATGGTTGCAAATGTGAGTGTCCCCTTTGTTTACGATGGAATGAGACAAGTTCCAAAGATACAGGGTGTTACGAATCAAGCAAAAGAAGCAGGATATGATGTAAAGGTTTGTATCGTAGTGAGAGACCGCAACATCAATAAACAACAACAACTTAGAGTTCGAAAAGACATTACTTTACCGATTGCACTAAACTATTACCATGATTTGGATGTAGATTTAAACTTTCTGTCAACCGAGTCAGTCTTTCTTTATGGGGGTGCATATCTGAAGTGGTTGTCAAAGACTCTGGATTTTCCTGTCGCATATAATGATGAACGAATATTCAAAGATATCGCAGAAGACCAGAATACAAAGTATATAAAATATCACATTGAGATGGAACATCAATGGCTAGACGAACAAGTATGGCAAGGTATAAGACCTAAAAAAGATAGAAAAAATATTTCTTGACAATACCAGTTATATAAGTTATAATCAAAGATATTATCTAAACGTAAGGAGATTTATTATGCGTAAATGGGTATTTGACTGTTGGAATACTGTGTTTGACCACAGGTTCAGTCCACTAAAGAACATTCCTGATGTTCATGTGAGACACATGATACTACAGGTTCTTGCATACATGTGGGTTATTGCTTTCAGTGTTGCGATTGGTAGTTGGTCAGGATTTATATGGTCTATGTTAGGTCACATTGCATTGCTTACTGCTATTACTGTTACTGTTGCAACATATAAAGTGGCTGAGAAAAAGCCTCAGATTTTTCTGGAGTGGGGATATACTCCTAATCAGAATCCTGGCCGTAGACTTGATGGGGAGCATGAATAATGTATCAATATAATTGGAAACATATCATAGTCGCAGTTGTAACCTTTATAGTTGGTTATATCATAGGTATAGGAAATGTAGGTTGACAGATTATATTCTTGTAACAGGTGCGCCAGGCAGTAGATGGTCAGGGTGGGTAGAGGAAAATCTCTACTCACTTGAAGGCATAGATGGTGTCAACACCACAGATAGGTCACCTGAGAGAGAATACTGGAATGGTCGAAAACTCATGCACAGAGGTGTATACTTTGACCCTGAAATGGAATTTAATAATAATCGTGATAGTTGGGATTTACCTTTCACTGGTAAAGGCACACGAGTTATAAAATCACACACCTTTGCATACTCACTAAATATACTGAAAGATTATGGATATCCAATATACATGGTCTTGAGAAATTCAATTGATTGTTTTGACTGGTGGCATGAGGCCGGTGGTTGGAATATAACATATCCTAACTATGCATGGTATGGTGACGATAGAAATATGATGAATCAGATTGCATCACAGAATGAAGCAATTTGGAGATTTTTGATAGAACATAAAGACAAGGTGGAACTTATAGATGGTTCATTACATGACAACTCGGATAGACTCGTCTATAGATATCAATCCTGATAAAGAACTTTTGCGTGAATATTTTGGTGAATACTGGCCTAAACAACGTATCTCTAACTGGATGGATTTGTATGAATGGACAGGAAAAAGATTAATCGATGAAGTCGAAGACCACGAACATGTTCTAGACGTAGGATGCGGTTCAAATCCATTCAAGGGGAAAATCAAAAATCTTTATGGTATTGATATCACGGATATCGGTGCGGATGAAGTTGTTGCTATTGAGGATTTCAAAACCGAAAAGAAATACGATGTCGCATTTGTTCTTGGTAGTATCAACTTCGGAGATTGGAATCTAATAAACAAACAAGTTATATCACTCGTCAATGCACTCAAACCAAAAGCGAGAATATACTGGAGATGTAATACTGGACAACCTCACGAGAATAGTGGGTTTGGAACGCAACTTCCATTCTGGAAATGGAATCTCAATCATCATATTATGTTGACTCAGACAAATCGATTTGAGGTCACTGAGTTCATGCCTGATAATTGGTCAACCGAACTACCGAATGGTGATAAAATAAGTCTGCAAAGACAATACTGTAAGTGGGAAGCAAAATGAGTAACAGAAAACCACTAAAAGAATTATTTGATTGGCATGATTGTGACAAGAGTCAAGCCCACAAGTATTACAAGATATATGAAAAGTATTTTGAAGAACTCAGAGACGAACCTATAAACTTATTAGAGATAGGTATCTTTCGAGGTGCATCAACAAAAGCATGGTTAGATTACTTTCCGAATGCAAAAGTTTATACCATAGATACTTTCGAAAGAGTTCCACCTAGAAAAATCGGAGTCTTGAAAAGTAGTAGAGTTCGATGGTTGAAAGGTGACTCAACTCACGCAGGAGTTGGCAAAAGGTTAATTGATAATTGGGGAATGATAAAGTTTGATTTTATTATTGATGATGGAGCCCACTGGCCTGAAGCACAGAAAAACACATTTAAAAACTTCTTTCCATTTCTCAAAGAAGGTGGGACTTACTTTTGTGAGGATGTTTTTCCGATGCATATCATGAACAAAGATGAACTAGATTATTACTGGTTTAAGAAACATCCTGAAAGATACGATATGTTGAAACACATGGATTTCATCAATACTATTGATATGAGAGATGGAAAGACATCATATCATGACCAAAGAAATGAGAGTAAATATAAACATGACTCATTTATTATTTCAATCCAAAAGTAAAGGAGAATAGGTATGCCTATATTTGATAAAAAGTCTGCATGGGCTATGGCAATCCTGATAGCATATGTTACTATTTTATTTCTTGTAGCACCATAGATGATAAAACTTGTCCTCTTTGACTTAGATGGTGTTTTGATTGATGCTAAGAAGATACACTATGTTGCTTTGAATGAAGCACTTGGTGATGAGTATGCAATCAGTGAGAAAGAACATATATCAATATATGATGGCCTCAAGACAACTCAGAAACTTGAAATGCTTACAAAGCATAAGGGACTACCTGTTGAGAAACATCAAGAGATAAGTGATAGAAAACAACAAATCACTCGAACCTTATTATCAAAACTAGAACCCATTGAAGAGATTCGTAGGTTGTTTGAAGAACTTGAAGAGAAGGGATATTCGATTGGTGTTTGTTCTAACTCGATTCGTAGGTCTGTTCTCACATCACTATCCAAGACAAAACTTATTCAACATTGTTCGGTTATTCTATCGAACGAGGACATGAAGAATAGTAAACCTCATCCAGAGATGTATTGGAAAGCAATGTCAGTCATGGGTGTGTTACCCGAAGAGACAATGATTATCGAGGACTCACCGCCAGGCCTTCTTGCGGCACAACGTTCAAGAGCGAACTATATAAGAGTAGACAATCCTTATGATGTCACACGAGATAAGATATTCAGTAATCTAAAGGGACGACCAATGAATAAGAAATGGAAGAATGATAAGTTGAATGTGTTGATTCCAATGGCAGGAGCAGGAAGTCGTTTTCAACAAGCAGGATACACATTTCCCAAACCACTGATTGATGTCAATGGTAAACCGATGATACAGGTTGTTGTTGAGAATCTTGGACTTGATGCTAACTATCACTTCGTGGTTCAGAAAGAACATCGAGAGAAATACAATCTTGATTCTATGTTGTCATTGATTACACCTAAGTGTAAAGTGATTGAGGTCGATGGTATTACAGAGGGTGCAGCCTGCACTGCATTACTTGCCAAAGAGTTTATTGATAATGATGACCCATTGTTCTTCGCAAACTCTGACCAGTTCGTTGAGTGGGATGTGATGGAGTTTATGTATGCAATGAATGAGAAAGATGCTGATGGTGGTATTGTGACATTTGACGCAACTCATCCCAAGTGGTCTTATGCAAAGACTGACGAGAGTGGAGTTGTTACAGAAGTCGCAGAGAAGAATCCTATCAGCACACATGCAACTGTTGGATACTACTATTGGAAACATGGTTCGGATTTTGTTCGTTTTGCGGAACAGATGATTGAGAAAGATGTTCGGGTCAACAATGAGTTCTATGTCTGTCCTGTTTACAATCAGGCCATTGAATCGAATCTTCGCATCTATACACACGATGCGTCAAAGATGTGGGGTCTCGGAACACCCGAAGACCTGAGATACTATTTGGAAAACTATGAAGTATAATGAGAGTTGCAGTTGTTTTATCAGG
>Ga0187219_1000003_pt1 | contig 99281 bp, 91 predicted proteins | sample 13SPOviralmetaG_FD_130162 | JGI IMG/M metagenome (GOLD analysis project Ga0187219, IMG submission 130162) | Marine viral communities from the oligotrophic San Pedro Time Series (SPOT) site, San Pedro Channel, CA, USA - 13 SPOT_SRF_2010-07-21... | ecosystem: Environmental > Aquatic > Marine >... | reverse complement strand
CGAGAGCCCTACCAATCCAGAGCACCGTTTAAAAGCTGAACCACATACTGCTAATCAGAAGAGGTTGTCCAATTCTTATGAGGCAGGAGAGCACGTTGTTGCCTATGGAACTGCTGGTACTGGTAAGACATTTATTACTTTGTACCATGCGATTAAAGAAGCTTTAGATCAATTTACACCATATGAAAAGGTGTATATTATTAGATCCCTTGTGTCAACTAGAGAGATTGGTTTTCTTCCAGGAGATCATGATGACAAATCTAATCTCTATCAGATTCCATATAAGAACATGGTTAAGTACATGTTCCAAATGCCTTCTGATGCTGAGTTTGAAATGCTCTATGGCAATCTAAAGACTCAGGGAACAGTTGGTTTTTGGAGTACATCATTCATTCGTGGCACTACATTTGATAATTCTATTCTCCTCATTGACGAATTTCAAAACTTGAACTATCATGAACTTGATAGTATTATTACGCGGGTTGGTGACAACTGTAAGATTATGTTCTGCGGTGATGCAAGTCAAAGTGATTTGGTAAAGACCAACGAAAAGAATGGTATCTTTGACTTTATGAAAATTCTAGAGCAAATGCCTTCAGTAGATATCGTTGAGTTTGATGCTGATGATATTGTAAGATCTGGTCTTTGTAGAGAATATATTGTCGCAAAAAATGAATTAGGTATTGTATGAAGTATGATGTTTACTATGATCCTGTAAATTTTCATGATGAAAATATAATTGAGCATGAGGATCGTAGTTCTCATTCAGATTATACCTACAGTCAATGTCCTGTTTGGGGGCATATGTTTGACCGAACCTTTATTGGATATTCTCCTGTAGATTTTTCACTACAATATGAAGGTGACATTCTAAAGTATCAAATTGATGAGGAACCTTGTGTTACCATTAAGTTAGATGATGTTGATGAAGAATATGGTGACGAAAATATTTTCTTCACACTAAGTGATCTGGATAGTGATATCCATGTCATTCAGTTATCATTCATCAATTCATTTTTCTGGACATCATATAAACAAGAATACTTGTGGTTTGAATTTTTAGATCACCCACAAACATTTGCTGATAATAACTTTGTTGCTATTGGTGGATGGTTTAATCTTGCCAATCATCCAAGAACAACTTCTCTTGGTATTAAATATGAAGCAAACTCACATGGAGTTATGATAGAGAGAGGTGATCCACTCTATCGAGTTCGTTTCTATACTGATAATATGAACGACAAACCAATTCTTAAGAAGAAAAAATCAACGGATAGTATGTTTGATGCTCTCGAAAATCGAAGAGAAGTTTTATCTGAAGATTCAAAGTTCTTAAAAGAAGTTTTATTTGACAAAAACCTAAGAGGAAAATGCCCTTATCATGACGTTTAATCACATTAATCTAGATCTACCAGAACTAACTAGAGAAACTATTGATGGAGTTCGATATTATACAGTACCGAATCATGATGGTCCATTAAAGTTTGTATCTGCCACATCAGTTACCAGTCACTTTAATCGTGAAATTTTTATAAAGTGGAGAAAAAGAGTTGGTGAAGCAGAAGCTAATAAAGTAACCAAACAATCTACAAGTCGTGGTACTGACATGCACACTCTTGTAGAGAACTTTCTTCACAATAAAGAACTACCTTCTGGTTCTGTTCAACCACTGTCAGAGTTTCTATATTTGATTGCAAAAGATGATCTTAATAGGATCGATAATATTCATGCTCTTGAAAGGTCCCTATATAGTCAGCAGTTAGGTATCGCTGGAACCGTCGATTGTATTGCAGAATTTGACGGTGAGTTAGCAATAATTGACTTCAAGACATCTAAGAAACCCAAACCCAGAGCATGGATCGAAAACTATTTTGTTCAATGTGCGGCATATGCGTGTATGTTGTTTGAATTGACGGGTATTTCAGTCAAGAAATTCGTAATCATCATGTCATGTGAAAGTGGAGAATGCGTAGTCTATGAGGAAAGAAACAAATCAAAATATATCAAACTTCTCACTCAATACATTAGAAAGTTTGTCGAAGATAAACTGTCTTGACCTTTAAAGTATCTAATGTTATAATGTTATTATGAATTAATTTTATTATATGTTATCAATCTTTTCCGATATTATGCCGAAGAAAGAAAACGAAGAGTTAAATAAAGAACTAGAAAGTAAATTCTATTCTCAGGTGAAAGTGTCGCAGGATATTGAAGAAATCTATACCAAGAATTCTGATATGAGTTACATTGATAGTGTAATGCATTTCTGTGAACTCAATAAGATAGATGTTGAATCTATTCCTAAACTAATCTCAAAACCGTTAAAAGAAAAAATTAAATACGAAGCAATGGAACTTAACTTCCTAAAGAGAACTAGTAGAGCTAAACTCTCAATTTGAAAATCGATTTTTAGTTCCAAAAAAGGTCGTAAAAAAATCCCCAAAATTTTTTCGCACGAAGGGTTTTTCAAAATATTATGTTGAAGATGACTCCATTTGATTGTTATAAAACTTATCTTGGTTTAAAGAATCATTTCACAAAAGATTCTTATGATTACCACAAGTATTGTGGTAAAACCCGTGCCTCTCTTCAGTCTTTCTACAAGAGGAAAGATAGGTACTGGTTTGAAAAAATTTCTAGACAGAAAGATGATGATGAAGTTAGAGACTTTTTTGTTTCTAACTTCATTTCTTGTGATGATCCACAGACTCTATGGATTGGTGAGATCATTCGTTCTGGTCAGATGAATTATAATAAGTGGCAGAAGAGGAATCAATCTTTGTCATATGTTTTTCGAGAAGAAGTTCAAAGTCTCATTGAGAATAAAGACTTTGACTCATTGTTTTCTGTAGAAAAAGGTCATCCAATTATCTTAAAGAAGCATTTGTGTGGTGATATTTCTATCGAATCTTTGGTAATCTTGGAAAAGATCTTAGGATATAAGAAGCACTTTGATAAGTCTTTGAAAGATCCAGTATGGGAATTGACCAGTCTACGAATTAAAAAGTATATTCCTTTTCTAAATATCGATGTCTTTAAATACAAAAAAATCTTAAAGGAGATAGTTTTATGACTTTCTTTGAATCTGAACTTGTGAAGAATGAGATGGATGAGATCTCTAAACTACAAGAAAAAGTCTATTCAAATGTGTTTGTCTTTCCAAGTTTAGATAGAGATGGCAAACTTAAACATATTAGTGATCTTGAGATGCTTATGGAGAAACAAAAGATTCTTTACATGAGACTTGCATTATCAGATGATCCAGATGCATTGAATATGAAATTAAAAATTCAAGATTCTGCAACAATGATGGGTCTTCCTGAAGATGTTGACATGAACGCACTCTTTGCTAATATGACTAAGTTGGTTGGTAATCTCAAAGAGCAATTGCTCAAGGAAATCGATTGACACTAAATAAAATGCCTGCTATAATGGCAGAGCACACAAGCCACAATACAAACAAACCGAGGTAATCCGAATGTCCTTTTCAAATCTTAAAAAGCAATCATCTCTTGGTTCTCTGACCTCTAAACTGGTCAAAGAAGTAGAAAAAATGAGCACCAAGAGTGGTGGAGATGATCGTCTCTGGAAACCAGAACTAGATAAGTCTGGTAACGGTTATGCCGTGATCCGATTCTTGCCTGCACCAGATGGAGAAGAACTCCCATGGGCAAAGATGTACTCCCATGCTTTCCAAGGTCCTGGTGGTTGGTTCATTGAGAACTCACTAACCACAAATGGTGGAAAAGATCCTGTATCAGAGTATAATCGTGAACTCTGGAACAGTGGTAATGAAGCAGATAAGGAAACTGTCCGTAAGCAGAAACGCAAACTGTCCTACTATGCTAACATCTATGTTATCAAGGACTCTGCAAATCCTTCTAACGAAGGTCAAGTCTTCCTGTATAAGTTTGGTAAGAAGATCTTTGATAAGATCATGGAAGCAATGCAACCAGAATTTGAAGACGAGCAACCCATCAATCCTTTTGATTTCTGGCAGGGTGCTAACTTCAAACTAAAGATCAAGAAAGTTGCAGGTTACTGGAACTATGATTCTTCTGAGTTTGATCGTCCTGCTAATCTACTAAATGATGATGATGCACTAGAAGCAGTTTGGAAGAAGGAGTACTCATTAGAGTCTCTAACTGCAGCAGATCAGTTCAAGACTTATGATGAACTGAAGACTCGTCTTGACTATGTTCTAGGTAACAAAGGTACTCCTCGTTTCCAAGATCAGGAAACTGTAGAAGAGGAAGCAGACTTCCGTCGTCAAAACCGTAGTGAAGAAACTTCTTTCACTCCCAAGTTCAATTCTGCTCCAACTCCTGCACCTGAACCTTCTCTTGAAACTACCACAGGAGAAGATGATGATGCACTATCATTCTTCCAAAAACTTGCTGAAGAAGATTGAGGTTAACTTATGAGAGGGTTTGCTTAACCCTCTTAGTTATTGCAGCATATTATAGTTTAATATTTAAATAGATTCTGTATCTTTAAGGGTTCTGCTGATAAAACCAGTGGAACCCTTTCTATATGACATGATCTCATCCATATCTTCAAATACAATATTTAAGTATAATGGTTTTAGTATCTTGATTACTCTTTTTTGTTCTTGAATTCTTTCTTCATATGTGTAATTTGTGACTGGAAAAGAACAATCTTCAAGAGATACATGTTGACCTAAATCACCATCATAGTATTCAACTTTATGGTTTACATTCACAACAACTTTTGCTGGAAAAACTACTGTACCATTAGAATTTTTTATTCTCTTAGATTCGTAATGATGAACTTCATATATTGCCTCATAACTTCCATATTTTTCTAGTAGGAAATCATTATATAAATTTGTAGGCATTGGCCATTCGTTTTGGATATTTAAAATGTTATTAGTAATTAAAACTACCCAATCTAAATCAGAATCACCATAAACTTTTTCTGCAACATTGTCTGGTCTTTCATCACCAACAATAAAATAATCTTCAAAGTAAGTTGTTTGACTTAAAATGTCCTCTCTAAGTTTTGCTCTTCTAAAAATATTTTTAGCATCAACTTTTAATCCAGGAGAACCTATCTCCAGAAGATTTTGATACTTTATGTTTGGTAGTCTTTTAAAGTAATTTGCCATGATTAATATCCTATTTGGTCTGTAGGTATGCCTGTATAATCATCATAATATAGTGGTTCCATTTCTGTAAATGATAATGACATGGTGTATGCAGTCATCGTTGCTGCAGAATCATTGAAAGTCATATAACTTCCATCAGGAATATAATTAACGTTTACAGATTTCAAAGCACAAACTTTAGGTCTACCAATTGATGGGTGATTACCATCACCTGATTGCCCACCTCGATGATAAGAAATTTTATATACATTTGGTGCGAGTAAGAAAAGATTTGTTGACTCTTTCCTCACTGCCATCGATTGCTTAAACATTCTAATAATTCTTCTGACCATTACTGCCTCAGCAGAGTTTCTTGGTCGTAATTGATATGAGAAAGAAAAATTTCTCAACTCTGGTTTTTGGAATAGTAAAACCATATTCGGATTTAAAATACCACCACTAGTTCTGGAAAGCATATTTGTTGTTTGAGATGCTGCTTGAGCAGCTTGCATCGCAATATATTTCTTTGCTTCTACACTCTTACCAGAAAGAGCAGTTTTTGCATTAGCTAAAGATTTACCAAGACCTCTACCACCATCAATAATAGCACCATAAGCTGCCTCATATGCAAATGCTTTTAAAGGATTTACTTCATTATTTCCCCAACCAACAGCATTACCATCTTCAGCACCACCCGATATAGACAAATAGCACGTTCCTTCTAATTTACCAAGACCTGCAGAATCAAAACCTATTTGACCTGCACTTTTAAATGTCTGGGGTTCATATCTATGTGTTGCAAATTTTATATAATCTTGTTCAAGTTTAACCATTTTTTCAGGAAACTGTAACGTACCAAAATCCCTAGATTGTGATTTGAATGTTATTGGATTCGCAGATTCGTAGGCAGTTTCTTGACTTGTATCTTCATTTGTTTCACCATCAGTATCATCATCGGAACCAGTGTCATCATCTTCTTCTGAAGTTTCAACCTCTGTGGCAGTTAAAGAGTTTGATTCTATTTCTGTAACAGTTAATGCACTACTAGATATCAGTTTTTGTTGATCCTCAATCGATAGATTAGCATTTCTTTTTTCTGTACCATTTCTCTGCAAATCATCATTCCCACCATTAGCCATCGCAGAATTTAATTTACTTTGACTAATATTTTGACCACCAGGAAGATTTTTTGTAGATTGTAGTAATGCTTCTTTGTCTGTAATAGTAATTTGTCCGTTAGATTTGACGGATCCACCTCTTCCAATTAATGTTTCTGTACCATTAATTGTTGTATAAATTTCATATCCACCATCTTGCTTTACTAGTTGGTCTGCTCCACCATCACTAGAAGTTGGAAACCTATAGATTATTGGTATATTAAATTTTTTATTTTGTACTCTAGAACCCTTGCCCACATTAATATCTAGACTCAGAGTATGTTCTTTTTTCTCTTTGTATGTCATCTAGTGGATGCTGTTATTCAGCTATTTAGTATTGTTTTTTGATATGGTATTGATTTCATATATTCAATCTCTTCATTATATACCCGATGAACTTTACCAATAACTTCTTGCCAAGTATATCGTCTTGGCATACTTAAATGAAAGTTCAACCCAGTGAATCCCCAAGAATGAATAGAAGTGCAGGCAATTAATGGATGTTGATCGTAAATAATGTTGGGAGTTTTTGCAAGATAAACAAATGTATAATAATTTCCTGGTTCTGGAATATATTCAGACTCGGTGAATACTTCAAGAACTGCAGTCATATAATCATCTGGATCAGAAAAGGTATCGATTAGTGCTCCTAATTCTGCAGTGCGATTCATCTCTTAATGCCAAGTTCGTTTTCTGTTATGATTTTAAATTCAAGTAAACGATCAGCACAAAATTCTGATGCTGCTCTCCATTTTGCTTGGTTTACTGCGTATGTTTTTACCTCATACAACCATGATTTAGTCTTACGTTTTGGTTTTGGGTTAGGTTGTTGTGTTTGTTTATGTGGTTTTACTTCAATTACATACTTTTTAATTTTACCATCTCTTTCACGAACCTTAACGAAAAAATCTGGAAAGTATTTGTGAACTCGATTATCAACAGGAGAACGATAGGGTATCCAAAACTCTTCACTACCCCATTCTAAAATACTTTCATTAGTATCACACCAATTGCAGAATCTCCTTTCCCACGAACTTCTACAAATTATATTATTTACATCACCCACATACTTTTGAGTGTTTGAAGGTTTAAATCTACTCTTGATGCTTTTCGACATCTCTTATACATAGTATAACGAAGTATCTTTATTTATAGTGTAATGGCAGCCACTGGACCAAAGAAATTTAGTATGGCTGATGTCAAAGCCAGGATGGGTAACTATGCATCCACTAACTATTATCACGTATATTTTAAAATACCAAGTAAAGCAGAACAATTCGTAAAAGCACAGTATGGAGTCAATACATCACAATATCAAAATTTAGTAGAAATTGCTTGTATTGATACTACGTTGCCAGGTTCTAGTCTTGTAACTCATGAAATTACAAATGATTATACTGGAATTACTGAGAGACATGTATATCGTAGACAATTTGACGGTAAAATTGATTTTACGTTTGCCATTGATAGGGAATATACTCTCCTAAGAATGTTTGAAGGATGGATGGGATATATTGGTGGTGAAAATGATCCACAAAACTTTTATAATAGGGATCAGATCAACGAAAGTTATAGAGTCCCTTTTACGAATGACTATATGTGCCAAAATTTATCCATTGTTAAGTATGAAAAGGATAGTTTCTCTCCATCAGGATCTAAAAAATCACTAAAATATACTTTCTTAAATGCGTTTCCGATTGCTATCACAAGTATTCCAATATCTCAAGGACCAACTGACTTCTTGACAATGACTGTAACTATGGATTATCAAAAGTACTTCACCGAACCTATTCAGGGTAATTCCAGTTCTCCTGGTGAAGAAAAACCTAAAGCATCCGATGAAAATGTCGGAGCTGAGACTACTGCAGCAACACCTGGAGCAAACGGTCTCATAGGAGATGGGTATGATCCATACCAAGGATTTGCCTAATAAATAAAATTACTGAGTTGAAATACTATGCCATTACCAACAATTGCTACACCAACGTTTGAACTAGAGTTACCTTCAACAGGACAAACGATTGAATATAGACCATTCCTAGTTAAAGAAGAAAAGGTTCTCCTATACGCATTGGAGTCTGAAAGTCAGAAACAAATTAGTAATGCAGTGAAGACTGTTATTAAAAATTGTATCAAAACAAAAGGTATCAAGGTTGAAAAACTTCCAACCTTTGATATTGAATACCTATTCTTGAACATTCGTGGAAAATCTGTTGGAGAAGATATTGAGGTTAATTTAATTTGTCCCGATGACGGTGAGAGTACTGTCACTGTTCAAATTAATGTTGATGATATTGAAGTTCATAAGGAAAAAGGTCATGATCAACAGATCAGACTAGATGATACTATTATGCTTGAGATGGCATATCCATCACTAACACAGTTCGTTAAAGATAACTTTGATTCTGAAACTGAAGCAGATAGATCTTTTGATTTAATTGCAACATGTATTGACAAAGTTTATACTGAAGACGAAGTTTGGGAGGCTGCAAACTGCACTAAGAAAGAACTTATGGAGTTTGTTGAGCAAATGAATTCAACACAATTTAAAAAGATTGAAGATTTCTTTACCAGTATGCCCAAACTATCCCATACTGTAAAGATTGTAAATCCAAATACAAAAGTTGAAAGTGAAGTTGTACTTGAGGGTCTAGCATCTTTTTTCGCATAGGCATGATCCATATGGATCTTGAGAATTATTTCCGTCTCAATTTTGCCTTGATGCAGTACCATAAATATTCATTAACTGAGATCGAGAATATGATTCCGATCGAACGTGACATCTACGTTATGCTACTTCAACAACATCTTGATGAAGAGAAGTTAAAACAGCAGACAGCAAATGGCATCTAGGACTAGCACCGATCCACTAGAAATACTCTTAGAGATGGGTGTAGACCTAGATAATCTCTCTGGTGAGGAAGATTATCTTAGTGCCTTGATGGAGGCGGCAGCAACTATTGAATTCTTGACAAAAGGAAGTGGTGATGAACGTAGTGCTGCCCTTAGAAAAGAAATTATAGCAGTAAGAAAGAAAAGAAAAGCAGCAGATCCAAAGTTTAAAGCAAAAACTGCAAAAATATCTAAGAGTTCTTTTAAACCAAAGCAGGCACCTAAACAGAAAGTATTACCTTCAAGTGCTCTTGTTCCGTATCAGAGTCCAGAGAATAAACCTGAGGAAGAGAGTGGAAATAAAAAAACAAAAAATGAACTTGTAAAGTCTGATAAAAGTGAAAGTATTTTTTCTAGTATTCTGAAGAATATCATTGCAATAAAAGGTCTCATTAAGGAAAGACTTAATGTAACTAAGAGTATCAGAAATGCTGAGAGAAAGAACCTTCTGAAGCAGAAAAGAAAAGCAAAAGAAGATTTGTTAGAAAAGGATAAGAAAGGAAATGGTTTCCTCAAAAAATTAAAAGGTGCTTTACCTCGATTAAACATATTTGATGCAATATTTAATTGGATCAAGAATGTAGTTCTAGGTAGAATTCTTATCAAGATCATTGATTGGATGTCAGATCCAAAGAATAAGAAAAAACTTGATACTCTTGGTAGGTTCTTAAAAGATTGGTGGCCAGCACTTACTGCTGCATTTGTATTGTTTGCTACTCCATTGGGTGCTTTTATTAGAACCGTAGTAAGTGGAATGGCAAGACTTACTGCGTTCTTAGTACGAAGAGCAATACCTGCGTTAATAGGTTTTGCAGCAAAGAATCCACTTGCAGCTGCTGCAGTTGCCACTGCCATCGGTGCTGGTGTTTTAGCATATAGAGCTAAGGATGGCACTGAACAGCAACTAGAAGAGAAAGGTCTGAGTGATGCTACTCCAAAGGAGCAAGCAGATGAACTATCAAAACCTGGTAGTATTATGGAAACATTTACTAGGGGTCTACTACCTTCATTGAATGATAAACGAGAAGGATATTCTGGTGGTGGTATGGCTCGTGGAACTGATACTGTTCCTGCCATGCTCACTCCAGGTGAGTTTGTAATGAGTCGTGGTGCTGTTGATAAGTTTGGTAGTGGTTTTATGGAATCTATCAATGCTGCTGGTGGTGGTACAAATAAACCAAAAATAATGAGTGGAACCACATATGCATCAGGTGGTGGTAGTGTTATTGCGTCCGATTCTAAAGTGAGTTATTATGATCCATCTCTTGGTGGAATTAATGCGAGTGGTGCTAAAACTGCTAGTGGTCTACCTGCTACTTCTACTGGTGAAGGATATAAACCAGAGGTATTTTCTGCTGCAGCATTTCCACCATTACTAAAACTTCTTCCCAGTGATATGACAGCACCTGCACAAGGTTTCCCTGGAGGTAGAACATTAAAAAGTCCATTCCAGGTTGTTGTTACCAAGGGAGATAAAAAGGCAGTTGTGCGTGTCAATGATGTTGGTCCTGGTGTTGAAGGACACGCAGATAATCATATGCTAGATTTTAGTGTTGCTACTAAAAATTATCTAGGAACAGGAAGTGGTGGATTTGATATTCACATGGCAAAGAGTAATGCTAAATTGGGACCAATCGATAAAGATAAAAATATTTCCAACTTTACAATCAAGTTTGACGGATTGAAAAATTATGGTGGTTATGTTCTTCCTAGTCTTGATAGCATTCCCAACTATAGTCAAGAAAAAGAAACTAAGAAAGAGTATAAAGTTGGTGATCTTGTACAAAAGACTACAGGTGGCAAAACTAGAATCCTAGTATTCGATGGTCAAGGATGGGCAGATGCTAGAAACCCGAGGGCAGCAACATCTCAAGGAACTGTTACAACTACACTAGGTGGTAGATCTGCATCTGAAAGTCGAGCTAATAGTGGTATTATGAGTAGTCTAGAAGGTATAGATTTCTCAGATCTAAGAGGAACTTCTGCTTTTAGTGATATTTTTGCTGGAGCAAGACAGAGTTTAGGAACAGAAGGACCAACATTTACTCCATATGTAAACTCTTTAAGTGATTCACCAAGTACATCAATTGAAAACAATAATACTACTAATACATTTAAGTCTGATGGTAGACAACAACTCATCCCATTTCCTTTGGAGAGACTTTCTCCAATCGATAACTTAAAACGTCAACCTCTAAATTCAGTTGAAACTATAGATCTTGATCCAATTACATCGGCATTTGGACCACCATCTTCAAATCCCACAAACTCACCACATGATCCAGAATTTCCAACAATTTCAGAATCCAAAGAGTCGGTAATTGTGAGAGAAATGGTTCTTCTAAACACTCTTGGAGGTGATGGAGAATGATTGGATTACTGGGGAGTTCAATTACAAGAGCAGTTGGTGGTCAACTAGCAAAAGGTGCTGCAAAAAAAGCACTTGGTGGTAAAAATAAAAAACAATCTCAAATTGTAAAAAGTCCAACCCAAGGTCAAGGACAAGGAAAAGGTGGTGCGATTGCAATAAGACCAAAGTCTGTACTTATACCAGCATCAACTATTCCTGCAAGAAATAATAAAACAGTATCTGGATCATCAAAGTCTGGTCCAGGAACACTCGAACGTATTGATAAAGAAGTTCTTGAAATTAGAAACTTACTTGGCAAGTCAATAAAAATAGAGAAACAAGATGCAACTACCAAGAAAAAATTATTTGAAAAGGAATTAAGGCAGTCTAAAGAGAACAAACTAGAAAAAAAATCTAAGATTGGTTCTGGACTTGGTGGACCAGGACTTTCAAAAATTCTTCCCAGTGGTGGAATTATTGATGCTATTCAAAACTTTATATTCAGTGTTATTGGTGGTAAAATATTAATATTTTTATTTGAAAACAGAGAAGCAGTATTTAATATTGTAAAAGGTCTTGCTGCTGCCACAGAATTTATCCTAGATCTAGGAGGAAAAATTCTAAATGGAATTATATCTCTAGTTGATGGTGCCTATGATATTACCGACGCAATATCAAAAGAGATTGAAGCTGTTGGTGGAGAGGATGCTGGAAAAGAATATGGTAAGTTCACAGAAAAATTCAACAAGTTTGTTAACATTGCAATGATCTTGGCAATGTCTGGAGTTCCTCTTGGTGGTATGGGATCTCCTGCAGCAAAACCTGGAGCAAAACCTGGAGTAAAACCTCAAAGTAATCTATCACCTGGTGGAAAACCAGGACCAGGATCAAATAAATTTGGTGGTGCAAATAATAAGACTACGGAATATATGAATCGTAACCGCACGGCAAAATATTTTGAGAGAAAGTATGGTAATAATGCTGCTAGAGAATTTTCTAATGCACATAACAATGCTATAAACTCTGGCATGAAGCCAAAAGACGCATTAGCAGATGCAAAGAAACGTACAGAAAGGTTGATAAGAAAGAACAAGGGTCGTTTCAAAGTTCAATCTGCAGGACCTGGTTTGAGAGGTGGACCTGGAGGACAAGTAGCATCTGGAAGAGCAGGTGGTGTTTTTAGAAGAGGACTTAGAAATTCTGGAAGTCGTCTTCAGACCAGAATTATGGGTCGTGGTGCAAGACTTGGTTTGAATAGAACAGGAGCAAGACTTGCAAGTAAATTTGCCAGAGTTGGTGCTGGACCTCTAGGTAGAATACCAATTGTTGGTCCACTTATGGTTGGTATTGCTTCCTATATGGAAGATGGTAAACTTGATAGAGCATTGTTTAAGGTAGGTGGTTCTGCTATTGGTGGTTTCCTTGGTTCATTTATCCCAATTCCATTCCTAGGAACACTCCTCGGAACACTTGCTGGTGAATATGTTGGTGACTTATTTTATGAACTACTGCGTGGTGGTGGTGCATCTGCGGTTGGAAAGAGACTGAAAAATGATATTTTAAAAGTTGTAAATGGAGCTAAATTATTTTCTGAGTGGATGATGAAGGGTATTTCTAATATCCAAAAACAAGATGGACCAGAACTTGATTTATCATGGGTTCCCTTCTCAGATTTTGGTAAGATAAGACTTGGTGGTTGGGCTACTTTATTAAATCCTTTAGAGTTGAATCTAGTTAAAAAGTTTGATGTTTTAAGAAAATCATTCTTCTCAGAATCGAATAATAATCCTGATAGTTCAACAACTTATACTGAAGGTGGAAGTAACGATGGAAGAGGAAATAGTGATGCTGAGGGTGAAGAAAGTAGGAGTGGTGGTGGTGCAAGACCAACTGTAACTGGTGGTGGTGGTAGACGTTCAATTCCTTCTGGGAATGGAGCAATTACCAAAGTTCCATTTGGTGATCCAAACTTTAGTCCAGGTACAACTAGAAATAAGTCCACACAAATTTATCTACATTGGACTGGTGGAAATTATAATGATACTAGTGCAAGTTATGGATATCATACTATTTTTGCAGGTGACGGCAGTATTCATAGAAATAAAGGATATGATGTTACTGGAATGCATACTGAAGGAAAGAACTCTAATTCAGTAGGACTATCACTTGCTGCTATGGGTGGAGAAGGTGTAGATTGGGATAGATTTGGGTCATACCCAGTTACTCAGGAACAATTAAATGCAATGACTGCAGAAGCAGCAAGACTTGCAATCAAATGGGGGTGGAGTGAAGGTGATATTGATAAGAATATTTGGACTCATGCCGAAGCAGGTTCTGGTTTAGATCCAAGAGGATTGAGTGGACACCTAGACAAGAATGGAGATGGAGCTCCAGATAATTATGGTCCGAGAATGTGGGGTGGATCTGTAGCAAGATGGGACCTATTGAATGTCACTGAAGGTGCAGAAATGGGCAGTGGAGGTAGTGTTGCCCGTGACATGGTTAAGAAACATTTTAGAAACTTTAAGCAAGAAGAAACTCAAAGAGGAAAAAGTGATGCTGAAGGTCTAGAAGCAGCAGCACCATCAGGATCAGGTGATAGAAAGATTCCAAATTCATCTGGACTAGAAAAGTGGCTCAATAATACTGAGAGAGGTAGTGGAGAAGAATATAATTTGAAAGGAGTTGGAAATTATGTTAGAGGGACAATGTTCGGAGGAGCACCTTATGACAAGTTATTCCTATATCCTGGTGCTAAGGAATTTAAAGATAAGAATGGACAAGTAAAAGGCATAACAAGAATTAGATCATATCTAGAAAGAAACTATCCAAATTTGTTGTCTGATAAAATTATGGATGAAAAAGGAAGGACCCAGAAAGGTGCGGGTCTTCCTGGTAATCAAAGTCTTTCCCTTAAAGAAAGGAAAGCTGCTTTAGATGCGAAACAAGAGGTAAAAACAACTACAAAGACTACTACCACAACAACAGAAGATGATTCAAGAGAAAGAAATACAGGTCTAGAAGGTATAGATTTTTCAGATCTAAGAGGATCTTCTGCGTTTACTGATATTTTTGCTGGGGCAAGAAGTAATTTATCATCAATAGGTCCTTCTTCTACCATTATGAGACCTGAAGAACTAAATAGGGATATTGCTTTACGTGATCAAGCAAGTTATGAGCAGGATGGTAGTAGAACAATTATAGTAAATCAACCATATCTAATTGCTACTGGTAATCGTGATGAGCAACAACTAGCAAGTTCATCTGGAAGTAAATTCTATTCGTAAATGACAACAAACAAAGCACTCGAAGTACACAATATAACGAAGTTTAAACTTCATTCAAACTATGGAAAGGATATTAGTTTGCTTGGAGAGGGTGCATTTTCTCATGTCTTGATATTTCAAAGCATCTACGACCATTCTGTTCGTGCAACATTTGAAATGTTTGATAGTGGTATAAGACAGGAAGAAAAGAAAACTAAATCTATTGAAGAAACAGAGTCATTTAATATAACTGCTGGTGAAAAGGTTGAACTTATACTTGAAGATGAAAGAAAACAAAAATTAGAATTTATTGAAGGAAAAGTATTTACAATATCCGAAGTGAAAGCTTCAATGACGAACACTATGAAAGAAAACTTCAAGATTGAAATGTGTCTGAATGATTTTATAGAGAATGAATTGGAGGAAAATTTTGTTGTTGAAAGATTTGATCAAAAAATAAGTGCTACTGTTAATCAAGTTCTTTCTAAGGTAACTGAAAGAACTATATTTATTGATCCAACAGTGACAGAACTACCTATAAAAGGATGCACTGAAAGACCTTTTGATTTTGTTACATCATTATGTTTAAAAGCACAACCAGAAAAGTTTCCTGAATCTGCAGGATATCTTCTTTTTGATAATTATAATGGACTACACTTCAGATCCATTGATGTTATGTTTAGTCAAGAACCCAAGAGGAAAATGATACTAAACGAAACTCCAAGACTTCCTCCAGGATATAGTAATAAAATATTGAATGTAGAATTTAATAACACCATGAATGTTCTTGATAGTTTAAGATATGGTGCATTACAAAACGACAAGATGAGGACATTAGATCCAAACTATCATACATATGCACAAAACTCTCACAATAGTGATGACCTTTATTTGGGAGACAATAATCTTAAGGATGTAAAACCAGTAGTTGGAGATCACTTAGAACTTCCAAAAAAATCTAGTAGAGTTATGAATCAAATGCGTGACACTGGTGTTCATCCACCTGGAAAAGACCTAGAAGAACAACTCCCATTTGCACAAGAACGGGTATTTGATCATGATACGATCCCACAATTAGCAATCAAAAGACATTATCAGTCTAGGTTATATACTGTAAATATTAAATTATACGGTGATTTTGGCATTTTCCCTGGTGATGTAGTATATTGCGACTTTCCAGAAATTTCTTCGGACCAATCTAAAAAGAATATTTCAAAGAAAAAATCTGGAAAATACTTAGTAGCAGATGTGGCACATTTAATATGTCCAGAAGGTTGTTATACTAAGCTAAATATGATCAGAGACTCAATAGTAGAAGAGGAGTAAAATGGACAGTATCGAGCAACATATTGAAAAGGACAAAGAGATTCTTGATAATCCAATGATCTCACCCAATCAACGTCGTCATATTGAAGGTGAGTTGCATGAATTGGAAGACTATGCAGAACATCATAAGAAAGAAATTGAAGAAGGTGATCATCACGATCCCTCTCCACTAGAATTATATTGTGACGCAAATCCATCAGAACCAGAATGTCTTGTTTACGAGGACTAAATGAACAATGGTTAGAAGAGTAACAAGCCAATACAATAGAACAGGTGTTGAAAAAAATGTAATGTACTGGTGGACTGGTCAAGTAGTTGATGAGTCTACCTGGCTTGACAATGAACTTACACCAAATCACCCAAAGGGTGCTGCAAAAGGTCACGGAAAACGATATCGTGTTAGAATATTCAGTAGAGATTCTGAGGTCAAAATTGTCCCAGATCAACAACTGGATATGGCAGATGTCATTATCCCTGTAACTGCAGGTTCTGGTCATGGTTGTTATTCTGAGACTGTTGTCTTATCTCAAGGATCCTGGGTTACAGGATGGTTTTGGGATGGTGCTGAAGGTAGACAACCAGTTATTTTAGGTTCTCTCCCCAATAATCCAGATACGGGACTTTTTGGTGGAGATCCACCAGAAGGATATATTGGTAGAACTGGTCTGAATGGTCTAACTGGACCAAAACCGATAAAAGAAGAAGATATACTTGCTGGCACTGCAAGTGGAACTGCAATGCCTGCTATCGAATCAAAAAGTGCAGATCCTAGTGAATTAACCAACGCAGATCCTATACAAACAGCAGATGGGAATGAGGTATCACCAAGAAAAAGAAATATTGAGTGTGAAGGTGGTTCTGGTCCATTAAAAGGTGTTCAAGGATTTATCCAAAGAGCTCTTGCTACTATCCAAAAACTAAAACTATTCAAATCAACAGCACAGAGCACAATTAACAGTATCTTAGCAACTGCATCGAATATTACAAATCAAGTTGCTGGTGCAGTTGCAAGTCTCTTTAAGATGATTGTTGGTAAGATGAGAGGATTTATCCTCAATAAAATCAATGCTGGTCTTAAAGATGTTGGAGAACTGTTACCACCAAGTTTGAGACAAGCATTTTCTTCTGGTGCTAATAATACGATTGACACACTTGCCTGTGTATTCCAAAAAATTATGGGTACACTCTTTCAGATGGCAAAGGGTATGTTTGAGGAGTTGGTTGATAGTTATGTTATGGCACCATTATGTGCCGCCGAGAAGATGGTCGGTGATATGATTGGAAATATTCTGGGTGAAATTACTGATGCTGTAGATGGTGCAATAGGTGCTATTGCTGGATTAGTTGACTCTGGATTTGCTATTGTAGACCAAGCATTTTCTGTTCTTGAAATTATTCAAGGTCTCCTTAATTTCTTAAAATGTGATGCTACTCCAGATTGTGAGTATAAAGATCAGTGGAGTTTCTGGAACGGTTCTAGTCTATCGGCAGATGTGTCTGATGGAATTGCAAATATTATGAAAGATATCTCACAGGGAGTTGATAATGCTCTTGGAGGAGGTGGAGGAGGTGGTGGAGGTGCTGGAGCAGGATGTAACACTGATCAACTACCTTGTGGTCCTCCAGGTCTTTCCTTCAGTGGTGGAGGTGGATCTGGTCTTGCTGGTAATTTGATAATGTCTGCTGGACAAATCATGGGTGTTGATTTCTCCAGTTTTGGTAGTGGATATTCATACACACCAACTCTTAGTGTTACAGATGGTTGTGGAAATGGTGGTGGTTATAAAATAGAACTTCTTACTAATGATGGAAACAATTCTTCATCAGATACAAGTATAAAAGAAGGAGAGAATATTCAGATTGTTGGTGCTGTTGTAGTCCAACCTGGTTCGGGTTATCTAGATGAACCAGACGGTTCTACAAATATTAGTAAACCAGAAGAGTCAATTATTAGATATGAAGATGATAGATGGGAGGTAATGAAACCTGATGATGTAGTTGAGATACCTTATAAAGAAGACGGATATGATAATTGTCCTACTATTGCTATGCCAGTAGATACAGAATCTCAAGTATTTGATCCAAGTGGAAATGTAATTCAAGTTCTTACTGGTCAAGGACCAACAACTCCACTTCCAATGTGTAATGGTGGAACAATTACAATTCCAACTCCTCCAAATGTATTTGAAAACGAGCAAGGTCCTGCAGATTTTACTGGAACTGCACCTGTAGATCCTGAACTCAATTCACCATACGTTAATGTTACGACTGGTACTGGAAATTGGGATGGATTTGTTGGTGAAGATGTTAGAAATGATGATAAGGCAATTTGGGATGGTGAAAAATGGAGACTTATAAAAGAACCACGTGATAATAGACCTAATAGTGGTGGAGAAAAGGCAGATATTATATTAGATGGGGTGTATATTTACAATCCTGGATATAACTATCAACAAGGTGATGTAATTGTAGTAGAACCAGATACTGGTTTAAAATTAATTCCAACATTTAATGATATTGGTCAATTGACTGATGTTACAATTCAAGATCCTGGGTCAACATTTAGTTCTTACCCAGAAATTTACATTAAATCAGTGACTGGAATTAATGCTACAATCTTACCAATATTTAAAGTTAGGACTGAAGAAGATCCTGACGCAAATTCAAGAATTCTTTCTGGAGACAGAATTATTTCTGTTGATGATTGTATTGGTAGATTGATTATAGGTTATGTAAATGGTCAACCATACTATGGACCATTCCATAAGCATAAAGGAAGGAAGATGGTTGGTGCTGTACATAGTTCCAAACCACATGCATTCATTTACGATACACCAGAAGCAAGTCTGAGAGATCCATATTCAAAACTAAAATCAAAGATTTATACTGCAGGACCAACTGTTCCAGTTGAGGAAACAGAAGTTTCTTCGGATGAAAGTGTTATGGTGGAACAATCAACACCCACACCTGCACCTACACAAACTCCCACAATCATATCAACACCAACACCACCTCCAACAACTAGACCCACACCACCACCATCTAGTGGAGGAAGTTCTGGATATAGTAGTGGTGGAAGTGGTGGATCAGGGTACTAAATACAAATAAAAACACAGTATGTCAGAGTCAAAGCAATTAAAACATTTCCAGGTAAGAAAAACTAATCCTCAGGGTGATTTGTTGCTTGGAACTCAGTGTGCTGACGGTGTAATTACTGGATGTGGATTTGAAGCTTTCCACCCATTACATTATCTGCATATGGATAATGATGGAAATAGAGCAGGATGGACTTCTCTAAGAAATCCTGGTGTATTTCAGATAAAATGTGGTGATACTGTAAATGGTAGAGAACCTGGAATTGATATTCATTGTCTCAATGGTGATATAAACTTGACAGCAGACAATGGTCGTATTAGACTGGTTGCTAGAGATATCGACATTCTAGCAAATGGTGAAACTACAGGACGTGGCCATATCAAAATAGAAGCAAACCAAGATATTAAACTTAAAGCCGATGGATCATTTGATCTAAAAGCAGAAGTTGGGTATAGACTTTTTACACCTCATGTAGGAAAGGTCGTGGCAAATACTGAACTGAAAATAGTATCAAACTTTGTTAAGGGATTGACATGTGCATCTTCAAAACTAATCGGTAAAACAGATCTCTTGAATGTCGCAGATTTCACAACATTATCATCTTATATTTAAATAATTATGGCATGGTCATTCGATGATTTAGTAATCCAACATCAACTCAATGTTGGTGCAGGTATAGTTCCATTTTTTGGATTAGGAGCTGCAAGAGTTCGTGGTGCCGCATATATTGAAGGACCAATGAATGTTGGCACACCATTTCCTCTATGTTTTGGTGCAGTTAATATTGGTCCCCTAATCAATCCCGATTCACCACCACCATTTATTCCTGGTGGGTTCTGCTATGGACCACCTGCAAACCCATTCTCGTTAGCAGTCTTGGGTAGTGTTGGTATTCTGGGTGATCTTAATGTTGCCACCAATGCAGTCGTAGGTGCTAATGTTTTAGCACAAGGCATGGTTATAGGTAGTTGTGGAAGACATGTTCTTGCACTCAAAAAAGATTTACCATTTGATATGCCTCATCCAAATAAGGATGGATGGAGATTAAGGCATGTTTGTATAGAAGGTCCAGAGATTGCTGTATATTGTAGAGGAAAGATTCCACCAAATGGTGTTATTGAACTCCCATCTTTTTGGGATGGTCTCGTCAATAAAGAAGATATGTCCATTAACCTGACACCATTTGGAACTTGGCAAGAACTATTTGTTCAAGAGATTCGATGGGGAAAGCAAGTTATTGTAAGAAATAATCTTGGTGGACCTATTCGTGGTGATTATCATATTGTTGCCCGTAGACTAGATGATGATCTTATTGTAGAATATGAGGGTGAATCACATGAAGATTATCCTGGAGGAAACGAAGGATACTCTTTCAACTTTGAACACAACTATGTTGAAGGATTGATTAAAGACATGGTTAAAGAAAATCTAAACAACATTGAGGAAAAATAATGACATTTACACCAGGAAATAGACCACCAGGTCCCGATTGCGCTGATACCGCAGTTTGGGGAGCTCCATCAACTTTAACGCAGTATATTGCAAAGATTAAAGTTGAGGGACAAGATGATTATCCAGCAGATGCTTGCCCACCATATTATTATTCAACAGCAACGATTGACAATTTTACAATCACTGCAACGTTGGGTGTTGGTGGTCTTTTGACGGGAACATCTGCAGCATTTTCTGGTTTAGTTTCTGCAGGATCGTTCAGTTCAAACTCGAAAGCATTCAATATTCCACACCCATCACCAAATAAAGATGGTATTAGGTTGTGGCATGGATGCCTTGAAGGACCAGAATATGGTGTATATGTTCGTGGTAGAGTAACTAATAGAAAAGAAATTAATCTTCCTGCATATTGGAAAGACCTTGTAGATGTTAGGACAATGACTGTTTCACTAACACCTATTGGTTCCCATCAAAATGTTATTGTAAAAAGACTTGATTCTGAAAAAGTACATCTACAAGCACAGGGTGGTATGCCAATTGATTGTTTCTACCACATTTATGGAGAACGTAAGGACATCGATCCACTGGTCATCGAGCAAGAAGAAGTTGACATGGATCCCTGATCCTGCTATGATACGTGGGTAAACCAGGGAAAACCATGGAAGAATACGTCAATTCAGTACTAATTGATATGAGTACGAGGAAATTCACGTTATTTTCAAGTTTGGGTAATGAAAAAGTTGTTAATTGCGATAACTATGATGAATTCATGAATGTATTCAAAGTTGTTCGTGACAAAATTGATGAAGATATGATCTTCTATACAAAACCAAATGTGGCAGCATGATTGAAGAGTTTGTAACAAAATTAACAGGAAAATATAATAATTTAAGTCAAGCACAATCAAGTCCCAGAGATCACTCTCATGTTCATATTGAATGGACAAACCTTCGTGAAGGAGGTAGAATGACCATTAAACAATGGTATGATCATGAGGGAGAATCAAGTCCTTATCGTGCTCGTTGCCATAAGGTCTTGGTAAAAGATGACTCAATCGTTGTTGAAAACTGGGGCACTGATTGGACCCATAGTCCTACATTCGATATGAGGTTTACACTCATAGATACATTCTATAAAGGTGAACTAATTTATCCAGATCCAATCATTCGTGAAACAACACTTAAAAGTTTTGTGGAATTTGATGGGTATACCTATCGTAGTATGGATCAAGGATGGAAAGGTAACAAACTTGATTGGGGTTCATTAACATATTATGAACTCCAAAAGGAAAACGGATTTTAAATCAAAAAAATGGGGCAAAAAAATCCCCACAATTTTTTCATATGAGAGGTTTTTGAAAATTATGCGACCAGAAACAAGAGAGTCAATGGAAATGCTATTTTCGGCAAAATGGAATCTTCCGAAAGCAGCAAAAAATTGTGGATTGACAGAAAAGGAAATGAAAATAACATTTAATGAATACTGCTTTTTTCACCCACCCACTTGGGAATCATCGGAAGTGTAGCTCAATTGGCAGAGCGAGAAGCTTATACCTTCTGTATGCACCAGATTAGTGCGCGGTTGTGGGTTCGAGTCCCACCACTTCCATAAAATTATTACTATAATTATATTGATAAATAGACCTATAGGAATTTAACGCGTTAATACAATGGGTCTTAGTCGTCTGGATAATTTTCTAAAGAGTACTAAAGGTGAGATTCTTTATGTAGATCCTTCAAGTTTGGATTCTACTGATAGTATCGAAAATAAAGGTAACTCTTTAGCAAGACCATTTAAAACAATCCAAAGAGCACTGCTAGAGGCATCTCGTTTCTCCTACCAAGCAGGAGAAAATAATGATAGATTTGGTAAAACTACCATTCTACTCTATCCTGGTGAGCACATAGTAGATAATAGACCAGGATGGATACCAATCCAAGATCAAGTACCAAATACATATAGACTTAGGTCTGGTACAACTTCTGATGATTTTCCACCATTAGATGTAAACAGTAATTTTGATTTAGATAGTCCTAATAATGCATTATATAAACTTAATAGTGTTCATGGTGGTGTCATCATCCCTAGAGGCACATCATTAGTTGGTCTTGACCTTAGAAAGACCAAGATTATTCCCAAATATGTTCCAAATCCAGAGAATGATCAGATTGCAAGATCTGCAATTTTCCGTGTAACTGGTGCATGTTATATGTGGCAGTTCTCCATCTTTGATGGTGATCAGACTGGTACGGTATATAAAGACTATACAACTAACGCATTTGTTCCCAACTTCTCACACCATAAACTAACAGTATTTGAATATGCTGATGGTGTAAACCCAGTAACTATCAATGATGACTTCTTAGTCTATACTGATACAAATACTGACCTTGAGATGTATTATCAAAAGGTTGGTTTTGCATATGGTAAACCATCTGGAAGAGAAGTTTCACCAGACTACCCTTCTGATACTCTAGATATTGAACCAAAGGTTGATGAATATCGTATTGTTGGTTCTACTGGTGCTGAAGTAGGAATTACTAGTATTAAGTCTGGTGATGGTGCTCTTGCCACGACAGAGATTACAGTTACATTAGAGAACTCAGTTCCTGGTCTAGATGTAAATACCCCAATTCGTATTCAAGGTATTGCTGATCAGGGTTATGATGGTCTGTTTGCTGTATTTGAAGTTCTATCACCAACAGAGGTGAAATATCAAGTATCTGTCCCACCAAATAATCCACTACCAGCATCAACTTCAGGTGCAACTCTGAATATTTCTGTCGATACTGTTACATCTGCATCACCATACATCTTTAACATCTCACTGAGATCCGTTTTTGGTATGTGTGGTCTCCATGCAGATGGATCTAAGGCAACTGGATTCAAGTCCATGGTTCTAGCTCAATTCACGGGAATTGGACTTCAAAAAGATGATAATGCCTTTGTTAAGTATAATCCAACTACTGGATTATATGAAGGAACTCTTGCTGCAGGAAATGAGAACATTCATACAGATTCTGATGCTAGATTTAAACCAGAATATGAAAACTTCCATATCAAGTGTAGCAACAATTCACTTCTACAGATTGTTTCTGTCTTCGCAATTGGTTTCAACAATCACTTCTTACTAGAGTCTGGTGGTGACGCATCTATCACCAACTCCAACTCTAACTTTGGAGCAAAAGCTCTTGTTTCTAGAGGTTTCAGACCAGATGCCTTCCCAAGAGACGACATTGGTTATATTTCACATATAGTTGCACCAAAAGAAATTGAGTCTGTTAAGGCAGGTATCGAATTCCTAGGTATTGATGTAGGTGTTTCTACTGCTGTAGGTATTGCAACAACTAGCAAATTATTCCTATATGAAGAAAATAACTTCGATATTCCACCAGCAACAGTTATTGATGGATATCGTGTTGGTTCTAATAAAGATGAAGCACTAAAAGTTCTCCTTGCAGAAGGAAACGAAATTACAACTTACCACTCTAAAGTTGTAATGCCTAATACAGAAGGCACTAGTGATGAAAAGATATCTGAAAAAATTCATAAAGTTAAACAAACTGCTGGTGTAAATGTTATTGTATCAAATACATTTACTCTTGTAGGAAATCATAGTTTCCTAAATGGAGAAACAGTTAGAATTATTAGTGAAAATGGTGGACTACCTGATGGTGTTGAAGAGGAAAGAGTATATTATGTAATTACTACAGCAATTGCTCCTAATCCAGCACTTGGAGCAAATCAACTAAAACTTGCTGCAACTCTAAATGATGCAAACAATGATATCCCAATTACTCTCAACAATACTGGTGGTATTCTCAATATTGTAAGTAGAGTATCTGATAAATCTGCTGGAGATCTTGGGCACCCAGTTCAATGGGATGGATTAAAAAGTCAGTGGTATATTAATGTATCAACTGGTAGTACGGGAGCAAGCATTTATAAGCAACTTTATGATAGAGGTGTTGCAGAATTGGGTGAAACGACTCCAAGAACATTTGTACTCAGAAAACCAACTGATAGAAACATTGAAGCAAGCATCTATAAGATGCGTTATGTTCTACCAAAAGATTCCCCAACATTGGGTAGACCTCCTGTTGATGGATTTATTATCCAAGAGTCAAACAACGTTGATGGTGTTTCTAACAGTGAAGTCGAAAAGTATCTAAGTTTTGATAGTCAAACACTATCAAACTCAACCGAGTTTAGAAACTTTAAGTTTATTGCAGATGCTGAGTGGAGTTCTGTTGATAGTAAAGCAACAATCAGAACAGAAATGCCGCATAATTTGACTGCTGGTTCTGAAGTAGAAATCACTAACACATTTAGTGGATTTAATACTACAGGAAGAATAAATTCAGGATTTAATGGTACATTTATTGTAGATAGTATCGTATCAAGAAAAGAATTTAAAGTTAATATTTTAACAAATCCAGGTGATCTTACAAGTGATACATCCATTCGCAATCAAGATCTTCCAAAAGTTAAGAAGAAAAAGCACGATGGCACATTTGTTGTATATAAGTCGGACGAAGTTCAACGGTATGTGCAAAATGAGCAGGATGGTGTATATCACCTAACTGTCGTTAACTCATCAAATACACCAAATGTTGCACCATTTACTGGTGTAAAACTATCACAACCTCTTGATAACTTATATCCAGAGTATGATAGAGACAATCCAAACCCTGATCCAGATCCTTCAAGATGTTTTGCTGTTGCTGATCCTATCGGTAAGGTTGTTATTGATGATCCAGAAAAGAGTATTACTAAAGAAACAATAATCTCTGCTCTAGAAAATCACGGTGTTGGCATTGCAATTACGGATATTATTTCTGATGATGAACTTCAGGGTTACAGACATACAGTCTTCACTTCCAGTGATCATGGACTAAACAGAGTTGTAGAAGTTGAGATTGTTGATCCAGGAACCAGTTATGGATCTGGTATTGGTGTAACCGAAAACCTTTATAACGCAGAACTAATTGGGTATGGTGGATCAATCACTGGTGAAAAAGCAACTGCAAGAGTTCAGGTATCATCTGCTGGTACACTTGCGAGTATTGAAATTGTTGATGGTGGTTCTGCATATGGTGTAGGAAACACTATGTCTGTTGTTGGTATTGCCACAACAACGGGACACCTTTCAGGATCTGTAAGAGTAACTAAAGTCTACAGTAACGTCGGTGATTCTATCAGTATTGAAAGAGTTAGTAATCTTTATAAAGGATATAATACTACATATCAAATTAATGATATTAGTGTTGGAGAAATTAATAGTTTTGATGTAGTTTCTTCAACTCCTGTGGGTATTGGTTCTACAATCAGTGGAATTGGTCAATTAAATGCAATAGATGCATTTGCATATCTAAACGGACCAGCATTTAATATCACAGGTGCTAATTTCACTCCAGCGACTGGTATTGCTACATTTACTACGGGTCTCAATCCTCATGGATTGCAAGTTAACGATAAGATTTATATTGGTGGTGCAACAGGAAATAGTGAACACTTTAATGGTGAATTCTTAATTCGGAGAGTTGATTCTCTCATTGATCTTGTTGTCAACGTTGGAGTTTCAACATTAGCAGCAATTACTCTTGGTGGATCTCCTGCACTATATCCAACTACTTTGGGTGCTAAAGGTGGAGAAATTACTAGAGGTGATGAAAGTTTTAGTAGTAGACTTTCAATTCCATATGGTAATCTTTATGGAAGTCTTGCATTGGCAATGACGAAACTTGATTCTACAATGAATATTACCGATCTAGATGGTTTAGATCTAGATATTGGTGACTTTATTCTTGTCGATAGTGAAATCATGAGGGTCAAGCAAACTGTGACTGGGAATCCAGTTCAGGTTTATAGAGGTCTCTTAGGAACACAGGCAGATGCACATATTAGTGGATCAGCATTTAGAAGAATTGATGCAAAACCAGTAGAACTAAGAAGACATTCTATTATTCGTGCTTCTGGTCATACGTTTGAATATCTTGGTTATGGTCCTGGCAACTACTCTACTGCATTCCCAGATCGTCATGATCGTCAACTAAGTGCATCAGAAGAAGTTCTTTCCCAATCATTCCAAGAAGAAGGTGGATTTGTTGTTTACACTGGCATGAACAGTGATGGTGACTTCTATATCTCCAATAAGAGAGTCATTACTACCGCAGGTGATGAAGAAGTATTCTCCACACCACGTCCAAGATTTAGGGGTGAATCTAAGCAGATTCCAGATACTAAACTAGGATTTAATGTTATTAAAGCATCTGAAGTTAATGTCTCCGATGCTGTAAGAGTTGATGGTGGTGATAGTAAAACTACTATTTCACAGTTTGATGGTCCACTTCTTGTTAATAACAAACTTACCGTTACTTCAAACAAAGGACTAGAATCACCAAGTCTATTCTTACAAGGTAATGAGACGGTTTCTAGAAAGTATACTGTAGGTGTTACCCAACCAGCATCTTCTGTAGAACTTGTCGGAGAAGGTGCAGGAAACCCAGGTGATATTATCTTCAACGGCAACCCATTCAGAGGTCAAAATGCTGGTTGGTGCTACACAACTGACAATGATTGGTATCCTTGGGGTGCTATTTCCAATAAAACAGATAGATTCGAGATTGGTGGATACTTCATCGGTACATTTACTGGTGATGGTGCTGGTCTCTATGACGTGTCTGATATTTGGCAAATTGATGCTACTGGTATTCACACCACTCGTAATGTAGGTTTTGGTTCTACAAATAGTTCCAAACCAGACATTGCCATGTACGTTCAAGGCAATGCAGAAATCAGAGGCACCATGAAGGTGTTTGAAATCATTGAAAATACTACCCTAGATAATGCTACAGTTATTGGTATTGGTACTACAGTTATTGAAGTTGACTTGGATAGATCTTCTATCTACTACTTCACACAAGATGCTGGTGCTAACTGGGCAGTGAACATGAGAGCACGTGCAGGACTCGCATTGACTGAATTCCTAGAAGTTAGTGAGTCTATTACACTTGCTATCACTACGAAACAGGGTCCGACACCATATTATAATGATGAAGTTTATATTGATGATATCAGAATGTCTCCAAGATACTATGGTTCATTGGCTATAAATACTGGAAATGCAAACAGTTTAGATCTATATACATATGTGTTGGTCAGGAAATCTAATACTGGTGATCCAGTAGTTGACTTTGATGTTCTATACTCACAATCTCAATATCAATAATATATTCGGAGGATTATATAAATGCCTTTAATTGGTGCTCAGGGTCCTGGATCTAATATTGCGTGGAGAGGTAATCTGGATGAATATCCAGATTCATTTAGTTTTGTAGAAATTCTTGAAGTATTTCCAGGAACAGCTGCTACTTGTACTCCACAAGTTATTACAGGTATTAACTATAAAGCACTGGTAACAGCAGTTGGTTCTGGTGCTTCAGTAAGAGTTACTCCATATATTGAAGAAACTGATTCTTATGGACCAGTGGGACCATTCCTACCTGGTGATGATGTTAACAATAACCCTGTCATCATCAGAAATAAGGATAAAATTGAGATTGAAATACTTACTGAGTCACCACAAGTTGGTGGTAGAGGATCATTTAACAGGACATATCCTGCAAATATTACTATTGGTAAAAGAGGTCCAGAAGGTTGGTTTATTAAAACAAGGGATTTGGATGATATTCCAATCCCATTTGATTTTGTAGATCTTAATAATCTTCAAATTAATACTCTTGTTAATAGTGATGTTGTAACAGTTGATGATATTGATAATACTATTGGTGTAGATATTTTTATTGTTGGTACAGGACAACTCCAAGTAAATGGAAATGGAACCTGGACGCAAACCGCAAAGATTTTTGATGGGCAGACTCTACAGTTAAGAAACACCACATCAAATTTTTATTCCACTCAAGTAGAAACAGTTGTTCAAATCGGTGTTTTCCAGGCTAATTGGTTAATCCAAACTAGACCAGCAGATACTACAATTGTCGATTTTACGTTTAATGATATCGTTGATGTAGATATTAATACAATACATGAAAGTAATTCAATCACTATCAGTGGTGCAGATAATAATTTAAATGGAAATAATCCATTACCTCTTACTTTCAGTGGTAATGGTCAGTATAGAATCGTCAGAGGTGGTTCTACAGTACAAGACTATACAGATGTATCACCATCCACTTGTAATAATGGTGATATAATTACCCTAAAGCAGACAGCATCTGGTAATTATGTTGCAACAACTAATGCGACATTAACTGTTGCGAATCAGTCAGACACTTATTCTGTAACAACTCGACCAAGACCGATTGATACAGTTCCAAATCAATATACTTTTACTGATCAAACTGGTGTACTTAGAAATGAATTGATTTATAGCAACATAATTACCCTATCAGGTATGACTGCTTTTGGTGATGAAGGTACTGCTACTATTGGTGGGTTTGATGGAGCACGATATCAAGTTACTAGAAATGGAACAGTAGTAAGAAGTTGGACTAAAAACTCATTTGGAGTTCAACTTGGTGATCAAATTCAATTAAGATTGACATCTGCAACAACATCTCAAGGCACTAGAAGTGCAACGTTTACTATTGCTGGTACAAATACATTTAACGTTATTGGTGGAGTTAGTGGATCTACATCAGATACTTGGAATGTAACATCAAAGGCAAGAGATTGTAGTATCACAAGTTTTAGTCTCACAAATATACCAGAATCATCATCTACACTAAATCCTGGTCAGCAGGCAAGTACAAACTTTACAATTGGTGGGGGTTTTGAATTTGATTGTGCAGTTTCTGCAACTACATCTAATGCCAACTCATTCCTTAGAAAGAGAGGAACTACTCAGCAAGGTACAACATTAAACAATCTTGTTCGTGGAGATATCATCGATGTCTACATGACAACTCCATACTTCTGTAGCACTAGAACTACAACAGTAAGTTTGTCTGCAGCATTTACAACTCCTGGATCAGTTAGGTCTACTACTTGGGTAATATCACCAAAGGCACCACCAAAACCAACATTAACATTATCTGCAGATAACCTCAATCCACCGTTTGTCTTCCCAGATGGAGGAAGCACTACAATTAGATATTCATACACTCATGTTACAAATAGTTCAGTAACTGCCACTGGTCCTGGTGGATTTAGTGGGTTGAATAGTATTCCAGTTACGACTCTAGGTGCTCAAACAAAGAGTGGAAGTAGAAATGTATCAGATTTATTGCAAGGACAAAGTACATTTAGGTTAACTGTATCTAATTGTACTGGAAGCACACAAGAATCAATTAATGTTATTACTGGAGCTCCACCAAATCCAACATTATTCTTCTGTGTTAATAGAACTGCTGTAAATGGTTGCCCCACTACATTTAACTTAGCTAGAGGTGGTAGTGCAACTTTGTATTGGTCATCATCCAATGCAATTAAAGTAGAAGCTGTACGTGGATCGGGATTTAGTACAGGAAATAGACAATCTGGAAATGACTCAGTTAAACCTTCATCTGACGGTGAAATTTATACTGCAAAGGCAACTGGTGCAGGTGTATCACCACAGACAGTTTCAAAGAGTATTACCTTTAGATTTAAACCATCAGTAACTCTTACCGTATCTCCAGCAAATGTAATTACTGGTAATAATGTAACTGTTACATGGAGTGCTGTTGATGCTGATAGTGTAACATCTAGTAGTGGACCAAGTTTTAATAGTATTAGTGCATTATCTGGTAGTCAAACAATCAACATGGGTACTAGAGGTAATTATAATTGGTCAATTAGTGTTAAAGATAATGGAACTGGTGAAACGGCAACTGCTAGTGACTCAACACGAGTAACTGATGACACAACTATTGATAATTATAGTATGAGTCCATCAAGTGAAACTAACCGAAATCTTGGTGAAAGAAGAGAATCCGAACCAAGGTTCAGTGCTTCTCCCACAAATTCTGTTCATGGACTATCTCCTGGTGTTTCTGTAACTGCCAGAGTTAGTGGTGGTGGTGCTACATTCGTCAGTGGAGGAACCACAAAAACTGTATCTAATGGTACTTCTTGTAGTAGTTTAAGAATTAAGATGAATGCATCTGGTTCTTTCAGCACCACAAAAACTGCTACAATGAACATTGGTGGAGTTAGTAGAACTTTCTCAGTAAGAACAAAATCTTGTACGGTAGAAAATGGTACTGGAACTGTTGGTGGATGTACATTAAGGACCAGAAGATTTATCAACAATCATGGTATTAATATCATGGGGGTTAGAGGTATGGATTCTTGTGCTGGAACCACTGGTGGAAGAAGAGAACAGAGAACTTCAGGAGTTATAGATAGATTTTCAAATCAAAAGAATTCAACATTTACACTACCTCAAGGAACTTCAAGAGTAGAAGCAAAAGGAGTTGGTGGTGGTGGTGGAGCTGGATGCGACAGAAACGATAGAGATGAAGGTGCTGGTGGTGGTGGAGGAGGTGGATCCTTCAATGTAGAATGGAACCAAGCAGAGGGTGGAGATACAGTTACATTCTGGGCTGGTAGAGGTGGTAACGGTAAGAGTGGTGATAATGGTGATGGAGAAAGTGGAGAAAGTTCTTTCATTGAAATTAGAGGATCTCGCCAAAGAAGCAGAGCAAATGGTGGTGGTGGAGGAGGAGGTAATGAAAGCGGCGGAGGAGGCGGCGGAGGTGGACAAGGAAATGGTTCCTCTGGCCGTGGTGGGGGTGGAAGAAGAGGTGATGAAGGTGGACATGGTGGTGGTGCCGCTCGTCTAAATGGTGGGCAATGTTCAAATGGATATGCAGATTCTGGTTCAAAATCATGTGATCAAGGTGGTCCAGGACAAGGAACAGACCAAAGTGGTGGTTGTGGAGGAAACAATCGTCAAGAAAGAGGAACTGAAGAAGGTTGGTCTGGAAACACTTATGGTGGTGGTGGATCTGGAGGTGGATGTGGAAATGGTGGTGGCAGAGGTGCAGATGGACTCTGCGTTATTCAATATTATATTGAATTTTCAAGAGAAAGAAAAGCAGACGTTATAAAAAGGGTTAATAGAGCATATTGGGATGACCAAAATAGACCAGCAACTGTTGGTGAAATTAGAGTTTGGTATCAAAGATTTAGAGATGACCCCAATAACTATCCCACTTTAGATTCAATGTACAATACTATTAAGAGTAATCTTTCTGGATCAAAGAGTGGTGGAAATCCAAGAGACAACTGTGGAAATTCCTATCCAAAATTTACATAAATAGGATTAGTAAAAAATAAATTGGGGGGAGAGTGAACCCCAGGAGAATCGATGGGTATTAACAAGAATTTTGTCGTTCGTAACGGTCTTGAAGTTGCGAACACCTTGTTATATGCAAATGATGAAACTAATCGTATTGGTATTAATTCAGGAACACCCGAACATGAATTGGATGTTGTTGGTGATACCTCACTAGACGGTAAGATCTTTTCACCAGTATCATTTGGTGGAACTAGTGGTGTAACTGGGCAATATCTTGCATCAACTGGAGAAAAGTGGAAATGGGAATCATTTCCCAGGTCCAGACATACAGAAATATTTACTCTTACTGCAGGACAAACTAGATTACCTCCCACTGGAAGTTTCGGAACTTTTATACTTACAGAAACCGAACTAACCAGTGTATTCCTTGATGGTGTAAAACTTACTGACGGTGACTATGTAATTAACCCTGGTGGTGGATCAATCTCACTATTTGCTCCAGCATTTGGTGGTGAAGAGGTAGAACTTATTGGTCATGGTGCTGTTGCTGTTGGTGCAGGAAATACTGGTATCCTTGGTATTTCTGTTAGAAAAGCAGGTATTGATAGTGGCACTGCTGGTAGAATTAATATTATTGATTTTGTTGGTCTAGGTGTTACTCTAGATTCACAATCGGGTTTAGTTACAGCATACATCGACTCTGGTGGTCTAACTGCTGTTATCAATGACCCATCACCAACACTTGGTGGTTTCTTAAACTTAAATAATTATGGTATTGCTGGTGTAGGTGTTGTCACCGCAACAGAATTTTATGGTGATGGTGCTAATATCACTGGTATTTCTACTCTTAATATTACTGGATATGGCATTGGATTGGGTGGAGGTTCCAATGCTGGTGCATCTGGAGTATTTGGTGAGGTAAATGATGACTCTGCTGTTGGTATCTTCACTGACAGTGCTGCAGTTGGTCTTGGCACAACAAATCCACGAGTCCAAGTAGAAATTGGAAATAGTCAGGGAGAAGTTGCTGGATTAGGAACTAATCTTTGGGTTAATGGTGATGCAAGAATTACTGGTATTCTAACTGTTGGTTCATCCAGTATTGCAATTGATGGTGTCAATGATGAGATTAGAATTGGTGCTGGTTTCACACTGTCTGCAGATACAATCACTCAAACTGCAAACCTACAAATCACTGGTATTGTTACTGCAACTGGATTCGATGGTGACTTAGTTGGTCAACATAAAGTCTTCACTGCAGGTGTATCTAATGATGATGATTATGATATTGCACTATTCCTCGATCCAGAGCAAGGTGCTCATACATTCAATAGATTTGATCTAGGAGGAAAACTAAGATATAACCCAAATTCTGGTCAACTTTCAAACTTAGGTGTTACAAGTACCCGTGGAGTATTAGTTACTGCTGGTGCAACGTTTACTGATGAAGTTCAGTTCCAAGGTAATATTCAACTTGGAAATAATGATCAAGCAATCTTTGGTGCAGGTAATGACCTAAGAATTTACTTTGATGGTACAAATAGTTACATTCAAGATCAAGGTAGTGGTGGACTTAATATTGATGCAAGTCCATCGGTTACGATTGGACAGTATGGAACTGCTGCAGAAATGGCATCCTTTAGAGTGGGTGCTGGTGTAAGTCTCTTCCATAATAATTCTAAGAAGTTTGAAACTACTTCAGATGGTATTGATGTAACTGGCAAAGTAACTGCAGATGACGACATACAATCAGTTAGTGGTAATCAGACAGCAACAATAACAGGTAGTGATGATACCAAAAATGATCCAGAATTAGTTCTGTACACAGATAATACATCTGAATTTAGAGGTTCAAGAGTTGAACTTTTAAACTCTTCAAATGGAACTCAGTTAGCACATTTAAATAATACACCAAGTGCTGGTGGTGGACAATATTTTGCCATAGAAAAAACTGATAATGCTGGTGTTTTCCAGCAACAGATGGTAATCTACTCTTATCTAAATGATGAGTGGGTGTTTAAAACTGGTTCTGCGGAAGTTGAAAGTCTCACTATCAATAATGGTCAGGTTGGTATTGGAACAACAGTTATTACTGATACTCTAACAGTTGATGGTAATATAAGAGCTACTGGAATTAGTTCTGCATTATCATTCTCTGGATCAGGTATTGGTCTAACTGGAATGGTTGATGTTGCAGATGGAACCTATGGTGGTTCTACTGTATCACCACAGATAGAGGTGACTGATGGAAGAATTACTGGCATCACTGCAACTCTCATCTCTGGAGGAGGTGGAGGAGGCGGTGGTGGAGGCACCGAAGTCATCATTGAAGATAATGATAGTCTTGTAGGTACTGCTGGAACAATTAACTTTGGTTCTGGAATTTCTGTATCCTCTTCAACTGCTGGTGTTGTTACTGTTACTGCTGCATCTGCAGAGGTCATCAATGACACCACACCACAACTTGGTGGTAACTTAGATCTCAATAGCAGAACCATTAACGGAACTGGTAATATTAACATTACTGGTAGTTCACGTTTCAATGGTCCTGCTACTTGCACCAGTGATCTTGATGTAGATGGTGAGATTAAGGCAGGAACTGGTTGTGTTCCAGATACGGATTTGGGTGCTTACTTAGGATCTAGTACTGAAAGATGGACTGCTGCTTGGATTGATAATATCGGTATTGGAACAGGAGCTGGTGCATTAATTGCCTCTCACGTAGGTGATCTTTCTATCAGTTGCAATGAATCTACTGGAATTGTATCAGTATCTACAGATATTAATGTTTCTGGTGTTGTCACTGCAACAGCATTCTATGGTGATGGATCAAATCTAACTGGTATTGTTGCTGGTGGTGGAAGTGGAACTGGATACTTCGATAACAACCAATCTAATCCTGGTATACATACAACAGCAGCTCATGTTGGTCTCGGAACTACCAATCCAAGAACACCTCTACAAGTTGAAGAAGTCTATGGTGTTTATACCGACTATGGATCATTCACAGCAGTTGCAGGTGTTACAACTATAGGTGATGCTTCTTGGGTGATTGCAACGGATGACTTTAAAACTGCAGAATATACACTGTACTTCAAATATAATGATAACATCCAATCACAGAAAGTTCTATTGATGAACGATGGGACAACTGCATATTCTCAAGAGTATGCGATTATGTATAATAATGACCTTCTAGTTTCGGTAGGTGCTACTGTTAATTCTGGAACTTGTGAATTACAATGGACTCCAGAACCAGGAGTAAGTGGTATAGTCACATATAGAGTAGTAAGGGAGACAATGCTCTGATGCATACAGAAGTACATTCCGAGTCTGGCAGAGTCATTGTCATCAGTGACATAGCAGATAATGAATCTCAATCGTTTACAGTTGCAATTAGAGATCCCGCCGATTGGCAGGAAATGCATGACTATATTATAAATGAAAATGATCTTGATGGGATACCAAATAGAAGAATAGATTGTACTGCTGAAATGCCCTTCTCAACAAAAAGGGCAGTGTATCAGATTTCTGTGGAAGAAGCAGAAGTTTTAAGACAACATCCTAAAGTTGAATGGGTTGAAGAGTCTTCTACTTATAATCCAACTTGTCTTGAGCAAAGAAAGTATGATGAGAAATTTGATCGTCATGCTGATAAATTTAGATTTAAAGATACTAGCATTAGACATCTAAGAGCTGCTGGTACTCCAGGTTCGGATCTAGATTTTACTCAATGGGGTTTACATCGTCATGGATATAAAAATGATCCTTTTGGATCAGAAACAAATGCAACAGCAGATATTAAGTACCAATTTACTGGTAAGAATGTTGACGTTGTAATTATGGATACTGGAATTCGTTGGGATCACCCAGAATTCTTAAAACCTGGAGTTACAACTTTTGTTGATAAGAATAGTACAAGAGTTAGAGATATTCTAATCCATGGAGCATCTGAATATGGAATTGATTGGGAAGCAGAAGGATTGATTCCTGCAGGACAATCCACATATTCAAACTATACTGTAGCAAATGTTTTAGAATCAAGTACGTTTGGAAATCCTGGATCTTGGCACGGATCTCATGTTGGAGGAACTGCTGCTGGTAATCAATTTGGTGCAGCATTTGAAGCAAATATTTGGTCTATTGCTTGCGTAGATCGTTCTGATGTTGGTTGGGCAGAACCATCTGATGGATTTGATTATATTAAAGTATGGCATAAAAATAAACCCATCAATCCAGAAACTGGAAAAAGAAATCCAACTATTGTAAATTGTAGTTGGGGACACAGGCAATTTATAAGAACTGATCTTTCTTCTGAAGCAACATTTAGAGGAGTATCATATGGTGATGGTGGTGATTTTTACCGCAATGAAGCATATGACGCCATTTATTACCTAGACTATACGACTTCCGTATATAAAGGATTTACCACTAGAAGAGTAAGTGGTCAAACCATAATGAATGAACTTCTAGATGATCCAGATTGTCAGGGTGTAGTTTTTATATGTTCTGCTGGTAATTCTGACCACAAACAAGATACTATTGGTGGCATTGATTATAACAATCGATTTACTTCAGGATCACTTTATTATAGTACAGCTGGTTATGATAGTTATTTTCATAGAGGAGGAACTCCAGCAGTTGGTCATGAAGGAGCAGCAGATGCAGTAATTAGTGTTGCTGCTTTATCAGAATATTATAGTAACAGTCAAGAAACATTAGATAGTTATACAAATAGAGGACCAAGAACTGATATATCTGCTGCTGGTGGTGATATTTTGTCTCCATGGGACGCAGGATATGATGATCCAAGAGATACGTCATTCCATAATAATTACTTACAAGGAACAAGTATGGCAGCACCAAATGTAACTGGTGTTCTTGCTTTATATTTACAATCAAGACCAGATGCAACAAGAGTTGATGCTAGAAATTGGTTATTTGACCATGGATCTATAGTAGCACCACTAAGAGATTCTGAACCAGACTTTACGGATTCTAGTTATTGGGGAAGTAGTACTGCACTGAGAAATACAATTCCAAGAGTTCTTTTCAATCCATTTGCAAATAATGAGAGAGTTTCAATTGTTCCTGGAGTTGAGCAAATTATCAAAGAAAATCTAGTTATGGAACTGGATGGTGAAAAAGAAGAAATTGTAGATAATATATGGAGAGATACAAGTCGTAATGGTTCTAATAATCTCGCAACATTAGATCCTGGTGTTGATTACTTTGGTGATCGTTACTCTTATCAATTTAATGGTAATGCTAAGGCAAGTATAGCCAATAATAGTGACTTCCAATCTATTGGAGAATTTACTATTGAACTTTGGTATAATCAACATACACACTCACTATCAAATGTATATCCAACAGTAATTTTTGGATCATGGAATGCTCTTGAAGTTGATGATAATGAGTTTGCAATTTACCAACAACCAGATGGCACATTGACATATGAACTTGCAGGTGGTTCTGCAAATTCTGGCATCACATCTACACATCAAACAACACCACAACTGAATACTTGGAATCATGTTGTTCTAACAAGAACTAGTAATAAAATTGATTTTTATCTGAATAAAGAAAAAACAACATATCAAGGAATTTATTCTCCAAATATTACTTGCACTCTTGAAGCAAGAGTCGGAACAGACAACAGCACTGGAGATTTTATTAATAGAGTTACTGGTATTAGTGCTGGATCTGGGTATGAAACAGTACCAACAGTTAATGTTGTGAACCCTGGTGGTGCAACAGGTGCTACCTTTGTTGCATCATTAAGCACTCAAGGAACTTTTAAAAGATTTGAAGTTACTAGTGGTGGATCTGGATACACATATCCACCTGTTGTAACACTTGGTGGTGGTATGGCAGATGTTGGTGCTACCGCAGCAATTACTGCTGGTGTTGTTACGTCAATTTCCCTTGATGGTATTGTTTATGATACTACTAATTCCGATGATATCTTTCAGTTTGGTAGTGGAACTAGTATTGCAAGTAATGGATCTGGTAATGGAGAGCAGGGTGGATTTGACATTGGTGGAACACACTTAAGATTTGGTGATTCTGATGGTGGTATCCGTGCAGTTGTTGTAAATCCAGTCGATGCCACAGATTTTGATACTATTAGAATCTATGCTATTCGTGGTGATGACTTTAATGGTGGTGAACTTCCTGAGGGAGATTCTGGTGACGAAAGTCTAAGACTTTCTTATAATATTGGTGCTGGAGTTACTGATTCTTGGACAGATGCTGGTATCATTATTTGGCATGAAGGTCTTGATGGTACTTATGGAAATCCTGGTGGTGATTTGAGAAACTGGGACATTAGTATTCCTGGTATTGCAAGAACAGATAATGTCTACTTTAGATTGTATATGCCAAATAATAGTGGAACAATTTATGATAACTATGGTATTTTAAGTGTCTCATTTATTGATGAAGGCACGGAATATACTGATAGTACAGTTACATTAACACCCAATGCACTGGAGTCTAATCCATCGGGCATCACAACAGCAACAGCAAATGTTTGGATCAATAAAAATATAACCGATATTGAACTAACTGATGGTGGTTCTGGATATGGTGGAACATATGCATTATCAATGTCAGGTGGAAATCCAACTTCACCAGGATCTGGTCAAGCAGTTGCAGATGGAAATTTATACTATGATGGTTATGTTGGTATGGTGAGATACTATAAAGGTAGACCATTCATTCAAGATGAAGTCAATCAACATTATGAAGAGCAAATTGCAAGATTTGATCCAAGTAAGAAACCATCAATATCTTTTGGAAACTCAGATCCTAGTACCGATGCATCACTTGCTGATATAACTACAACTGGACTTGTAATGCACATTGATGGTCCAACTAAATTTGATACTGATTTAAGTGGTAATGGCAATGTACCAACTTATTATAGTGATAATCCATATAATGGACTATCATATCTTAATTTTCAAGGAACTACCAATACTTCTGGTGGTGGATTACTTAGTGGTGTGAACATATCTGGAGGTTCCTTTGCAATGGAAGCATGGATTTATCTTCTAGGAAATCCTAATTCTGGCACAAATGGACAGATTGTATCTCAAGATGATGGTGGTAATGATGGGCAGGGATGGCAATGGAGAATAAGTGATGCTCCAGATTATCAACAAGATTTTGTATATTTTACTTCTTCATCAAGAGGTTCTGCAGTTGATCTCTCAGCAGCACCAACTCCAATTCCTTTAAATAAATGGAGTCACGTTGCAGTTACATATGATGGAACTGATATTAGAATGTACTTGAATGGTGTTCAAGATTTTATCCACACACCAGCATCTTCACTTTATGCAAGCAGTACTCAGATAGGAATTGGAAGATATGGTGGCACCGCTTATGCTAGCAGTTATAGATTAAATGCTAGATATGGTGCTGTCCGTCTTTACAATCAGTTCTTAACTGGTGATCAAATCAAATCACACTATGATTTACAAAAGTATCGTTTCATCCCTCAATCTCTCACTTTATCATACGAATAAATAACTAAAAAAGACTTATGGCCAATAAGGATTTTGGTGTAAAGAAGATAGAACTTATTGGTTCATCTGGCACCCCAAATTTAACTAGTCCAACTAACCTAAACTTAAACGCAAATACTGTTGCGATTAGTACGGATGTCACGATCGGAGGTAAAGTTCAATCAGATGTCATTGTTGGTAGTGGATATTCAGTAGGTATTGGTAGTACACAACCACAGCAAGCACTTGATGTTAGTGGAACAATTCGTGCTACTGCTTTTGTAACTCCTGATGGTCCCATTGGTGCTGGTGGAGGTGGTGGTGGTGTAACTGGTGTAACAATCAGAGAAGAAGGATCTGTCGTCGGTGTTGCAAATAGTATTACTGATATTGATTTTGTCAGTAGTAATTTAACAGCAACTGCATCTGGTGCTGATGCCACAATCACATTATCAGATACACCATCATTCACTTCAGCAGTAGTAGGATCTGCAGTTAATATTAATTCTACTGGTGTCAATGTTGTTGGTACTGTAACTGCAACATCATTTTCTGGTGATGGTTCACAACTTACCAACATTGGTGCAGGAACAACTAGTGAATGGACTTTGGGTGCAAATGGTAGTAGTGATTATACATTCACTGGTCCTGGTCTAACTGGTGCAGAGAATGATCCCACACTCTACTTAGTAAGAGGTCAGTCATATAGATTTACTAATAACATGGGTGCTCACCCATTCAGAATTCAGAGCACTGTAAACGGATCTACTGGAAGTCAATATAATGATGGTATCACAAATAATGATGTAAGCAACGGAACTCTAGTATGGGATGTTCAGTTTGATACTCCTGACACTCTATATTATCAGTGTACTGCTCATGGTGGTATGGGTGGTCCAATCTTTATTGTTGGAGAATCACCCAACAAAGAACTTACACAACTTACAGTCACTGGTGTTGCTACAATTACCAATGGTAGAATTCAATCGGGTGGAGCATCCAACCTAAGATTTGGTAACATTGCTGCTGGATCTGGTAGTGGTAGAAATATTGCAATTGGTGATCAGGTTCTAGGTTCACTCTCTAGTGGTAACGGTAGAAATATTGGTCTTGGTGAACTTTCACTTAATAATGTAAATTCTGGTGGATATAACATTGGTCTTGGTATCAAAGCAGGACAATTAATCACAAATGGTCAATATAATGTTGTTATTGGGGGATATGATGGTAACTCTGGTAATCTAGACATCAGAACTCTATCTAATCGAGTTATTATTGCTGACGGTGAAGGAAATATTAGACAATATATCAACAACTCTGGAAGAACTGGTATCAATACAACAGTTCTCACAGACATGCTAACTGTTGGTGGTAGTGTTACTGCCACATCTTACTCTGGTGCTGCTTCTGGACTTACAGGATTGCCTGCTGGGCAACTCACAGGAGCACTACCTGCACTCGATGGTTCTGCACTTACTGGTGTATCTGCTGTTGGATCTGGTATTGAAGTCAAGGATAGTGGTTCAGCAGTTGGTGCTGCTGCAACCATTGATTTCTCTACTGGTTTAGATGTATCTCCAGTATCTGCTGGTGTTGTCACAATCACAGCATCTATTCCTGGTATCAGCACAACAGGAACTTCTGGTTTTAGTGATATTACTAGTACTGGTATTGATGTAACTGGACATACTGAGACTGATAGTTTAAGAGTTTCTGGTGTTTCTACATTCGATGATGTAAAAGCAACAAGGGTGTCTACTGGTGACGGTTTCAGTTCTGGATTGAAGGTTGGTGTAGGTGATGATCTTTCAATATATGAAACTAGTAGTGATGTTGGGATGAGCTATGGTGGTACTGGACTACTATTTGTGCGTACTGGTGGAAACTATCAAATTGATAAAAATGGTTCAAAGAGAATTTATGCATACTCTTCTGGTGAAGTAGACCTTTATTATAACAATTTCTTAAGACTTCAAACAACAACTAACGGAATTACTGTTTATGGTAATGTAACACTTTCTGGTTCTGGTTCAGAGTTTGTTGGTTCTGGTGCTGGTCTCACAAGTATTCCTTCAGGTGAACTTACTGGTTCATTACCTGCTATTGATGGATCTGCACTACTCAACGTTAATGCAACTGGTGATGGTGTTGTTGTTGAAAACAGTGGGTCAAACGTTGGTTCAGCAAAGACTATCAACTTTGATACTGGTCTAGATGTTAGTTACGGTTCTGGTATTGCTACTGTTACTGCATCTGGTGGTTCACTACAAAACAGAACAATAGTTTCTGCATCAACAACATCTATTGCAGACAATGCTGTAGGTCTTGTAACAGTTACTGGATTTAAGTCTTATGCACTGATGAAAGTTGGTCTATCTACAGCAGGTTGGATTAGAATATATACTGATAGTGAATCTAGAACTGCTGATTCTAGTAGAAGTGTTGGGGAAGATCCAGCAGCAGGAAGTGGAGTTATTGCTGAAGTTGTAACGACAGGAATCTCTACTGAACAAAAAATCTCTCCATTCACAATGGGTGGAAACATGAATGATCCAGTTGATGCCACGATTTATATGGCAGTCACAAATCTATCTGGAAGCACACAATCAATCAATGCAAATCTAACCATTCTTCAACTAGAGGCATAATAAATGGCAATTACTACAAATACAGTTTCTATTGCAGGAACTTGGACAAAAGTAAATCACTTAGAACAACTTGGTGAAGCTCTTGAGTGGTTAGGTTGGCACAGTATTGCTGGTTCTGGATCTTCAGAAACGGGTAAAGTTTGTGGACTTCAAACATTTTATGGTGGTGGATCATTACCTAATGCAGATCCCAAACAACCAGAATATCAAGATGTATTTCCTATAGCAACAACTGGTATTGGAACTGGAGCATCATTCTTGGTGCAAAGATGTCCACTCGACAACGACAACGGTTCAGGTGTCAGAGTTGTTGATGCGATTATGGCTAATCGTCCTGGATACGGATACACTGGTGGAGAAGTTGTAACACTTTCTGCTGAAGATATTGGTGGTTCTTCAAATGGTGCAACAAATATTACAATTCCAGTTGTTATTGAATCTGATATAACTGGTGGTAATTCTTATATTTGTACATTTACAGGATCCAGCCCTATGACCATGGAAGCATATGGTAGAAATGGATTTGTTTCTGGATCATGCACTAACACCTATGTTGAAATTCAAGAAGGTGACACTATAACCTTTGATAATAACACTGGTGCATGGAATATGGCACTTTGTTGGAGAAATCATCCAATCCAAAATAATTTATTTCATGAATATAGCAACGAAAACAGAGTTTTTAATGCCAATGTATTCAATAACGGAGGAACGGGAACATTTACTCCAATCTCTGGTCAAGCAGGAAAGTATTTCTTACGTGAAGATAGCACAGATATTAGAGATATTGTCAATAATGATGTAGGTAATATAATTGTAACTGCAGCAACTTCTGGTATTTCTACAGTTGGTTTTGGTACAACAAACAGTTGGTATCATGTTGACTATTCAAATACATCATACCCATGGGCAGTTTGGAGACAAAGTTTTGACGAGAATAAAAAGTTTGGTGCAACCTATAGATTATTTGGAATTAATAATAACTTCCTTGGCATTACTCAATGGGTTGGTAGTGGATGGCAACCTTCAACAAGATCGCAATATGTTTATTTCAGTGGTGGTCATGGATATGGTATGAGATTTGCTGGTGCAAATGGATTAGATAATGGTTACGGAGGTCATATGTATGAGACATATGCTACATTTGAAAGTGGACTTACTGGAAATAATCTTACTGCCCATACAAATGCAGGTTTATCCCATGGTGGAACTGCAAACAAAGCCCTTGACTTAAACATTTATAGATCAGGAATTGATACCGATTTTGCAGTATTTTCATATTATGAACCAGATGTATCTGCAACAAGATGGGACGGAAGAAGTGTCAATGCATGGTTCTTCCATAACTTCTCACAGAATGTTTGGGATCTAGATGAATGCTTTACATCTGGAACAACTTTTATTAGTCCTGGTTCACAAGGTGGTGTAAATCCATACATTCGTATCCAAACACAAGTTGGTGGAACTCACCGTGTAGGTTATGATGATAATCCTTCAAGACGTTCTGGTGAATTTGGTTATTCATCTCTTGATAATGGTTATGATTTTAATAATTTTATTACTACTGATTACTATTCTGAGATAGTTCCAGCAAGATCTTCTGCTACCATCAATCCTGCTGATGAAATGAGAATTTACCATAGATCAACAAATTCTTCATTAAATCAGAAAGATTTGAGTACTGGTTCAGGTGGAACAACAGGACAAGATACCGTAGGTGTTGATTTTAATCCAGTCATTAAAGGAATTCCAATTAGTGGTAAGATGGTTCCTTGTCCATATTATATTCCAGACGATTTTGTGTTGATTGATTTCTTCTATGCTTCCAATGACGAATTCATCGACCAGGGAGATACAATTACAATTAGTGGTAGTGAAGTATACACAATAATTGTTGCATCATATTATCAAGGATCAGGAACAACAGGTATTGCATTCTGTGCGAGGACAACCTAATGGCAGACTATTCTTTTTCACATATAACCACACCATCACGAAGTATGTTCGATACTGTTACCAGATTTACAACTGGTAGCACTATTCGATCGGGAGATAGTCCTTTTTATATTACTACAACTAATGGTGGTATCCAATTAAGAGCATTTGATGTCACACATACATCTGGCACAATAAATGTCTTTAATAGTAGTCAAGATAGACCACCAAATGGTCAGATGTATCCTAGATTTAATAAATAACTAAAAATAAAAACCAATGGCAATATCCACACATACAGTATCTATTGCTGGAACATGGACAAAAGCAGATCTCATCAATCAGTGGGAAGATGCTTTTGAGTGGTTAGAATGGCATGGTGATACAAAAACTGGATTAATTATTGGAATCTCTACATTTACTGGTGGAGATTATAGAGAGGGAACTAGTGATGCTGATCATTATGATGTTTTTGCAAAATCAACATCTGGAATTGGAACTGGTGCATCATTCTCTGTTGATTTAAGTAATGGTGGTATTAACCATGTTCGTGTTAATCGTCCTGGATACGGATACACTGGTGGAGAAGAAATTACAATTGATGGGGCAGATATTGATAGAACTTCTGGTGTAGGAGATATTAGTTTTAAGGTTGCAATTGCATCAACTATTACCAATGCAGTTTCATATGCAATAACTGCCACTGATTATTTTGTACTTTCTGGAACTGATAGAAATGGTGTAGTATCTGGAAAAGCAACCTCTATTACAATTAAAGAAGGTGATACTCTAAAGTTTGATAATAATATGAGTAACAGTAGTTATCGTTTAAATATTGTTTGGAATTGTGATGAACAATCTGGTACAAGTGTTGGAAGTACAAATAGGGTATTTAATGTTTATGGACAAAATGCAATTTATAATACTGGAGAAATGTTCTGGACTCCAGTTTCTGGGCAAGCAGGAACATATTTGGTGAGAGATGATAATGGTAATGAGGGTATAAGTGGTGTAGGTACAATTACAGTATTGCCCGCAAGTCCTTCAGATGTCACTGCACTTGGATATGGTAGCACAACTACATTCTATGCAAAAAATACCACCAATGCATATCCATATGGTGTATTAAGACATGTAATTGCAGAAAACAAAAAGTTTGGTGATACTTATCGTGGATTTAGTTTTCGTGATACTACTAATATAGTTTTCAGTGTAGGTTCTGCATTTTCTCCACATAAACCTTGGGATTCCGATCACGGATCTTCTGCCAATGGAGGTTCTCAGTATCCCGAAAGGATGGCAGGAAATTCTTTCTTAGATACTTATCTTCAACCACAAAGTACCCAGGCAAGTTTAACGAATTCTTCTCATTATCAATATACTCAAAATGGATATACTGATGGTACTCGATTTCAAACTGGTGGAAATACAACAGAGCAATTAGATCTAAACATTTATAGATCCAGTTTAGATCCTAAGTTTGTTGTAATGTCATATAAAGCACCTACAGTATCAAGTACCAAACTTAGAGAAAATACTTTTGATACAATCATCTTCCACAACTTTACAAATGATAATTTGTGGGATAATGATGATCTATTCTTAGGTGGGTATACACAAATTATCCCAAGTGCCGATTATACAAATGATAATTTACCATCGTTAGAATTCCGTACTAGTCTCACTGGTAATCATGACGATGGCAATAATAGATACCCATCTAAGAGAATGGCAGAATTTGGATATGAAGGTATTAAATTGAGTGGCACTGATCCATATTATGTACAACAATATTGTAGTTATTATATTCAACCAACAAATAATTCTGCGGGTGGTAGTACACCAATGACTTTTGATCATGGGAGAGTATATTACAGAAATGCTTCAGATGACCCAGAAAGATCATGGGGTGGTACTTCTCAACAAGAATCTGGCAATCAATACGATAAAATTGGAGCAGGTGCAGATTTCAATGCTGTAGTCAAAGGTATTCCATTGAACGGAAACCTAATTCCAGTTCCGTATTATATTCCAGATGATTTTGTAATAATTAATTTCCATTATAGTAACCCAAATACAAATATTTCTCAAGGTGATACAATCACCATCAGTGGTAGTGAAGTTTATACTGTAATCACTGGTTCTTATAACCAGGATACACACACTAGAGGTATTCTATTCTGTGCGAGGTCAACCTAATGGCAGACTGGTCTTTTCCATCACTTACTACAGTTAAAGTAGGATTTGTAACAACTACTGTACAGATTGGTAATAATATTATTTCAGTAAATCCTGGAATAAGTTATAAAGATAACACCAACTTTGTCTTTACGAACATAAGTCCACAAGTACCTGGATTCTTGACTGGTCGTAGACTTGGAGTTGGTCAATTATATCCCAGAGGTGTATATAATAAATAGCAGATTATTAAAAACTAAATACTCTTAAGAGATCCACCTAGCTAAAGAAATAGATGACTAGAAATAGTAGAGAATTATCTCAATTTGCATCTTTTGTTGAAATTAGAGATGCTAATCAAAACATAGGATTGTCAACATCTTTGGTGATGTTGGGTGGTGTTGGTATTGGTAGTACGGTCGGTGATTTTTTAGCAGAAAGAGCACTAAGAGATCCTGATGGTGATCCATTAATTAACTTTAATAAATCATTTTTCTTAGATGATGTCTTCATTCGTGGAGACTTCAATCTAGATGGTGGAGAAACTTCTATAACTGGTGCTGGCGCCACATTCCCAGCATTGAATGTAACTGGATTAACAACAACTAAAAATCTAGTTGTCACGGGTGTTACTACGCTTTCCCGTGACACTGGAATGGGAACGGTTTATATTGGTCAACAATCGGTTCCTGTTGCTGGAGCACAGGGAGATGATCCAACAAATAGTAACTCTGATATTGGAATTGGAATTACTGGTCCTGGTGGAACAGTTAATGGTTCTGCGGATGGTCCTGGTATAGCACACGGTTTAGTTGTCATTGATAATGTTGGTGCTGGAGATCCTCAAAAGGATGTAGCACTATATGTTTCAGGTAGGGTTCACTTTAATGGTGGTGATCCACTTATTACTGATCCCGCAAATGGTGGTGAAACTGGGTTAGGAACTGAGTTCGTTGTTGTTCCCGAATCACTCTTCTATGACACCATTACTTGCATGGAAGATATCAATATCGTCCGTGAACCAGGTAATTCAACGAAAGCAAGATTAAGAGTATTTAATGATGAACGTGAGGGTGATTGGGCACAAGCAGGTATTGATACAGAGTCAGCATCTGCTGCAATTTTCACCACTGGTGGTTTTGAAGCAAAGAAATTTGGATCAGTAGGTTGGGGATTAAGAGTTCAAGAATATGTTGATGTTGGTTATGATTTAGGTGGAACTAGTGGATCTGAAGATCATCTCGGTGATGATGTACTCAGTAGATTTTACGGAAATATGAATTTGGAGATGCCAATCCTTTCGATTGGTATGACACCTGCTTCCCATAAGGCAGCATTTGCTCCATACGGAAAAACTGAGGTTAATACTGATGGTGCAGTATTCTCCCAACTACAACCAAATATTGTTAACACTCCAACTGGTGGTATTGGTAGTGATGGTGCTCGTTGGAATAATGTTTTCAGTAACTTCTTAGATGTTGGTCCTTTAGGAACTGACAGTCAAGCAAATATGGTTAACCTAGACGTTGGTTTGGGTGCAACTATTGGATATCTAAATGTTGCTGGTGTTGGTGGAACCGATGAGAATGAAATTTATCTAGATGTTGGTCCTGGTAAATCAAGACTATCTAATGTGGATAGTTCTGGATTCTTTAATCATCTTGGTGTTGCAACAATCAATGGATTCTTAAACGTCATCAGTGATAGTTACAATAATGCGTATGTTGCTACTGCTTTCCAATCAAATAATGTAGATTTATTCAAGCAAGACGAAACTAATAGTACAAATCCCGAGTTTTTCTATCCAGCAATGGGCAACTCTGGACAGAATCAAACTGATGCTGGTGCTCAACTATTTGTCAACCCAGGATTCTATCTGGATGCATTTGGTACTAGTTTATTCGTACATAATAATCTAAATGTTCTTGGTACATCTATTCTTGCGTCAGAAGAAAATCCAGACCTAAGATTTGACCTAATAAACTATGGTGTTACTGAACTTAATTTTGCAAGTCAGGCAAGATATATTGATATTGGTGAAGCACAAAGTGCTGTTGGTGGTTTTACAACAATTAGAAGTAATAATACAGAACTTGCCAGACTAGTTCTATCACAGAATGAGATTAAAGCAAGTGATCAGCAAGTAAATATCACTCTTGATAGTGCAACATCCACAGCATTTGCTGGTTTTGTTCAAATTGGTGGTACACACATTAAATGTGATTCCAATGTTATTGACATTGCAGACTCATCACAAAGAGCAGATTTATTCAAACAAGCAGAAGATATTATTGTTGGTTCTAATGATGTTGGTATCATCACCATTAGGAATAATGTCACAGAACTTACTGGTTTCTTGAGACTTGGTAAGAATGTTATTCAATCATCTGATGAATTTACCGCAATTCAAATTGGATTGGGTGCAACATATACTGAAGTCACTGGTGATTTGGTTGTTGGTGGAAAAGATATTCAAGATGGTATTGGTATCACAAACATGACCCTAGATGGTGATGTTAAGACTACTTTCTATGGAGACATTGAGGTTCGTGGAAATCAGATTCTAGCATCAGATGGTACAGTCAACATCTTGATGTTTGATGCACAAGAAGCAACGAGTTTTACTGGTAACATAAGAGTTGAAGGCAATAACATTTTAGCAGGTACTGGTGATACAAATATCACTATGGTTGCAAATAATAATACCATATTTGCTGGACCAATTCAAGTCAATGGTAATGCAATTCGTGCAAGTAATGGTCAAGATAACATCGAAATGGATAGTGATGTTAAGACAACCGTTTTAGGTGATTTGCAGGTAGGTACAGGCACAATGCGTGCTGGTGATGCAACAATATGTATTAAAATGATTGGTGGTACTGGTGATGTTGGAATTACAAGTGACTTAACTGCTAATAGTGCATTCTTTAATGGTGATGAAGCAAGACTGAATACATTAGATGTTAACATCAGAGATAATCTACTAACTCTTGGTCTCATTGAAGATCCACTTAATCAAGGTCAACTTATTCCTCCTAATGTATCGGTAGGAAATAGTGGTGATGCTGGTATCGTCATGGCACGTTATGACGTTGGACTTTCAACTCATAAGTATGCTGCTATTTTCTACGATAATTCTCAAGGAAGAATTGCAATCCGCACTGATGTTAATCCAGATCCTGGTACTGGTGAGGTTGGAAGAGATCGTTTTGTTGTTGAGCAAGGACTTCCATCAGAATTGGAAGTACAAAATTTATACATTAATCTAAATAGCACTCTTGGAATCACTACTATCTTTGAAGCACAAGTTTCTGATGATGGTGAATCAGTTGAGGATGTTCTTGCTGTTGTAAATGTTGAGATTGATGCTGGGTTCTTCTAACCCTTGACAAGATGCCCAAATGTTGCTACAATCTCTCTGTTGAGGTTAGAAAAGATATAGCTCTAAGACTTTAATACTTGTCTATATACTGCTACAATATAACTAAGGATTATTTTCATGGACCCATCTGAAATTTCTTTAAGTACTCCATCAAAATCTTTTGAATATGAAAAACTTGCTAGAGATATTGATAAAATTGAAGATATTGAAGAACTGAAAATGACTCTTAAATCTTATGTTAAATTATATTTTAAGCAACAAGAAACAATTAAAATGATCTGATGGAGACAGTTTGAGAACCGTCACAAGCACCTTGACTTTAGGGTCGGGGTGCTTTATAGTATATTCATTGACAGGGACAGCACTTGACCATCACTCTTCGTCCACACCAGCAACGTGCAGTTAATGCTATGTGGGACAACAGCAAAGGTCAGGTCATCGTTCCTACGGGTGGTGGCAAGACTATTTGTATGATTGAAGATGTAATGATCAATCTTGATCTTATCAATCTTGGTCAGACTTATGTTGTTGTAGCACCTCGCATTCTGCTTGCTGAACAACTTTGTAGTGAGTTTCTTGAACTGATTGATACTAAGAATGTTCATGTAATGCACGTTCATAGTGGTGAGACTCAGCATTTCAGCAGCACTAAAGCAGAACAGATTCATATGTTTGCTAATGTTGCTCGGACTTCTGGTGACTCCTGCATTATCTTTACTACTTATCATTCTCTTCATCGTGTGATGGAAGCAGATATTGAGGTCAATACTATCTACTTTGATGAAGCACATAACAGTGTTCAACGTAACTTTTTTCCTCCCACTGAGTTCTTCTCTCACGAAGCAGATCGTTGCTTCTTTTTCACTGCTACTCCTAAGCATTCTATCACGGTAATGAAACCTGGCATGAATGATCCTGAAGTTTATGGTCAGGTTATTTGTCAGGTTCCTGCTCCAGAACTTATCAATGGTGGTTTCATTATTCCTCCTAAAGTTGTTGTTAATCAACTAGATAATGCAGATCTCTATCCTGATGTTCCTCTCAGGGATTCTACACACTTAATCAAGACTATTGATGAGACTGGTGCTGATAAGGCATTGATCTGCTCTAAGTCTACAAAAAACATCATCAATCTAATTGGTCAGTCTGACTTTACTTTCCAACTAGAATTGCGTGGATATTCTTACATGTATATCACAGCAAAAACTGGTGCTATCATCGATGGACGTAAAGTCAACCGTGAGGTGTTCTTTGACACTTTGAGTGCATGGGGTCGTGATGATGACAAAAAGTTTGTTGTGCTCCACCACAGCATCCTCTCAGAAGGTATCAATGTCAGTGGTCTTAATGCTGTAATTTTCATGAGGTCAATGGATTATATTGGCATCAGTCAGACTATCGGTCGTGTGATTCGATTGCATAAAGATGATGCTGCTGGTCTTCGCAATGGCACTATTGTTCCTGGTAAACTTGATCAGTATACCAAATCTTATGGTCTAGTTTGTATCCCTGCCTTCAATAAAGTTGGTATTCAGACTGCACAAAAGATTCAGAATGTTGTTGACATTGTGTTTGAGCAAGGTGATGCTGCTGTTTCTGTAGTTAAGAAGTAATTTATGAAGTATACATACACTAACTCATCAAAGTTAGAACCTACTTACTATAAACAATTCTGCTCTGATGATGGAAATTTTGTTGTAATTCCGATTGCAGGAAAGGGTGTCAAATACACCATTATTGCTCAAGGAAAACCAACGGGAAAAATTTATAGAAAATTTGACACAGCAATGAAAGATGTGTTAAAGTTACAAAAAAAGTACAAAAAGAAATTCAAAAAGTAATTGGTATGTCAAATTTTTCATTATATTGTGATGTTCCAGAAGGGCATAATGAATATCTAATTCCCATGTTTTCTGTCCCACTTCTGCATCTCAAAGTGGAAGAATGGGATGAAAAGAGAAAAAGTCTTCTCGATATGTATTCAAGAAGAAGACAAGAAAGTGATAAATTTAAGATTGCCACAGGTTCTAATTCTTCTCTAGATGTGGAAACTGATTATCACCACAATCATGACACTGGAGAGACTTACGATAGAGAAATAACAGATATTCTCAAATCAGAATTAGAAACTTTTTCAGATACTTTTGAATGTGCTGCTGAAGTATGTACTTCATGGTTTGAAAGAGCAACTAATAGTAAGTTTCATCAGGTTCATAATCATGGATCTATGGGATTTAGTGCTGTATTATTCATTCAGTTTAGTCCTGAGTATCATACTCCCACAGTATTTTTGAATCCAAACCTGGCAGATAATGAGGTTTGTAATTGCGTACCACCAGGAATTAGGGAAGGTTCACTTATATTTTTCCCTTCTTATGTTCTTCATTATACTGCACCGAATGAGAGTGAGAAGGATAGAATCGTCCTCTCATTTAATATAAATGTAGAATACGAGAGTTTTTCTTTCGCAGATGAAGACGATAGTGATGGTGAATACTTCACAAAAGATGTCTAAATCATTTATTCTTCGCAATTTTTTATTCAAAGATGATGTAAAAGCACTCAATCAATGGACTCTAGATAATTGTCATCTAGATTTTTTTGAAGATGCCTGCATGGATCCAGATAATCATGGAACACGATTCACAACTCGATTCCCTAATGAAGAGATAGCACCTAATTTAAACTATCCAAAGTCTGCACATACTGTACGGCAAAGAATAATCAATTATTTTCATCTAGAAGGTTACAAAAGTCCACCATCCTACAGTCATGGAATTGTAAATGGCATTGGATATGATGGTGGCAGAATAGAGAATCATATTGACCCTACATATTATCCAAATACTAAAACAGTTCACTTTAATGCTATTACTCAACAAGCACATAAGGGTGGACATACGATCATTGATGGTGTAGAATATACAGATATAAATTCTACAGATCTTTTGATATATCAAGTCTCTGAGATTCACCATGAAGTAACACCAACACAAGGTGATACTGCCAGAATACTATGGGTTTTTGGATTTTGTTTAGATGATGAAAAAGTACAGGAGATATTCTTATGAAAGATTTTGCCAACGATGAATCATTATTTGAAACTAATGATTTTTCTAATATGAATATCATTGAGTTTTGTGATGGTGATAAGGTTTCCAATTTTTATTGGATGGATAATTTTTATAAAAGACCATACGATGTCTATGAATATCTTTTATCTGTTGAACCACCATTATGGAAAATGGGAGAAGATTGGGAACTTGGCAGAGGTACACTCAACACAAAAAACTTTGAGGATCGTAGACATATGATGAAGCATCCTGGTATGTCTTCACTATACAGTAAGATCTCGGGTATTTGTGACCAAGAATCCGCAGATGTGGATGAAATTGTAACTAATTTTTCAAGATTCTCACGAATTGATGATAACCCATACGAAACTCATTACTGGTGGCCTCACCATGACGGAGGATACAATGGTATATGTTACTTAAGCACGAATGATGAAATTGGAACTAACTTATATAAACCATTGGTAACAGATAATCCAGACTTATTACCTCTAGATGAAAATGATGGTGTTAGAGATGAACATGCAATACCATGGACACCAAAAAACTTATGGGAAACTGTAGTTAGTTTTCGTTCAAAATTCAATAGATTTGCAATGTTTGAAGGATCATATTATTATCACAGTATGAACTTAACTGGTGAACATTATTTTGGTGATCACTATAGTGATGCCGAATACAGAATTAATCAAGTATTTTTTATGATGAATGAAACTGAGGAACAAGATTGACATGCACAGATTCAGAGATGAAATTACTCCAAACGATGATAATTTCTTAGAGATACCTATTAGTGACAAGAATCGTGAAGATCTTTTCATTACACCATTGTATACCTTTACTCTAGACATTGATAACGGACCTCTGATTAGAGAATGTTTAGATTTGCGGGAAAGATTTCCCAATGGAGTAAAAAAATCCAATTTTGGTGAAGGTTGGCAGAGTCAAGTCTATGAATTGCCCACAATCAAAAGAACAACAACTCCTGCTATTCAAAATTTAGCAAGAAATGCTATCGATCTGACAAATGAAATATTGGAAGACTTTGGTGCAACTTATAGAGTAGATGATAATCAAATTGGATGGTGGATGAATATTAACAAGGGAATGGGATATAATGTTCATCACACTCATCCTGGATGTACTGTTATTGGACTTTATTATCCAAAAATTCCTAGTGACCTAAATGAACAGGAAGGTAAACTCACTTTAATCAGAACTGATCCATCAAATCATAATGCTGCGTTTGCTGATGTTGCCAATAATTGTGAATGGGTAATTGAACCTGAGGAAAATGTTTTTTACTTGATGCCATCTACAGTTGCACATTATGTGACACCACACTTTAGTGAGGAGGAGAGAATATCTATTGCATTTAATATTGGATAAATAATACACGTTATCTGTTGTTAGTAATTGGTATAATATGTCTATTCTGCAAACGAGTGGTATTCAATTTGGACTTGATAATACCGTTCTTAATTCTAAATATGGCATTATTCCTCAGAATAGTGTTGCAGTATTTTATCAAGCATCGGCACCTAGTGGATGGTCTCAAGTAACTACTCATAATAATAAAGCACTTAGAGTTGTATCTGGAACTGGTGGTGGGTTCGGTTCTGGTGGATCTAATGGTCCTGGTGGACAACCATTTTCTACTATATTTCCTACATCAACACGTCCAATTAGTGGTACTGTAACTTCTGCTGGTTCAGTAGGAAACACAACATTAACAGTGCAGCAAATTCCTGGACATACTCATAATGCAGGTTCTCAGGTTAATGTAAGTCCTGGATCTCCTAGTGTTGGAGGACGTGCCGTAAATACTTCAGCACCAGCAACATCTCCAACGGGTGGAGGTAACTCACATACTCACCCATTTGTTGGTGCCTCATCACCTTATAGTGGAAGTATTGACCTTAGAGTTAAATATATTGATGTTATCATCTGTCGTTTTAGTTGAGGTATAATATATGTCTATTTTAAGAGCAGACGGGATCCAGTTCGGAAATGGTACTCAATTAAATACGTTTTACGGTATTGTTCCACAATCATCTACGATGCTGTTTTATCAATCAGCAGCACCAACTGGGTGGACTAAAGAAACATCAGCAAACGATCAAGCACTTAGAGTTGTAGATGGAACGGGTGGAGGATCTTCTGGACAGAATAGTTTCAGCACAACATTTGATGATGGTGGTGCTACTTCAGTTGTAACTTCAACCCTATTGGGTAGTATTGGACCAACAACACTAACAACACAACAAATTCCAGCACATACCCATAATACTGGATCAAATCCAAATTCCTATAGATCATCTGGTGGTTCTTCACCATTTAGAACAACTAATAGGCAACCACGTGGATATAATATTAGAGCAACAACTAGAACACAAATTAATAATCGTGTTCAGATTAATTTTAGACAACCTAGACAGGTAAGACAACCTCGTAACTATAGACAACCACGAAGGCAGAGAGTTCCACTCAGAAACAGACAACCAAGAAACTTTAGAGTAAGATATCCTACACGTTCTAGAAGACCATTTAGTTTTAGAGTTCCTGTTCCATTCCGTGTTCCTGTAAGATCACGAAGACCAATATCTCAACGAAATCCTGGTGGAAGATGGAGAAACTCTATTGGTCAATCTTGGAGAGCAGGTGGAAGAAATAATGATAGAACACCAAGAAGAAGATGGGGTCGGAGAAGAAGAAATGATAGGATTCCAAGAAGAGCAGATAGAAGACAACCTAGAGTAAGTTGGTGGAGACAGAGAAGACAGTTTAGAAGACCTGTATCTTTTAGACAGAGAAGATCTTTCCGTCAACCTCGTAACTTTAGACAACCCAGAAATGCAAGACAGAGGAGATCATTTAGGAGGAGGCAACCAAGATCATTCAGAGTGAGGTATTCATTCAGGCAGAGAAGATCTTTCCGAGTGAATATTCCGTTCAGAGTAGCAGTTCCTCAGAGAAATCCTTCATCTTTTAGACAACCAAGAACATATCGTACACCTCAAAGATATCCACAGACTACAAGTGTGAGGGTAACTCAAAGGGTTCTAACTCCTGGTGGTACTATTAGGAAGAATAATACTCAAGGACCAGCAACAAGATCAACTGGTGGTGGTCAATCACATACTCATCCATTTACTGGTAGTGAAGTTACTTTCTCTGCTGCACTATCACCACTTAGAGTTCAATACATTGATGTCATTACTTGCAGTTTGGATTAACATCGTGCTATAATAAATAATACACTGAATCCCTTGTTATGGCAAAACAGACTGGTAAATGGTGTCCACTAATTCGTAAGGATTGTGTAGAACATAAATGTGCATGGTATACGCATATTGCGGGTGTAGATCCTAATACTGGAAATCCAGTAGATCATTGGTCTTGTGCCATTCAATGGATGCCAATGCTAATGATTGAAAATAGTCAGCAACAACGTTCTACAAGTTCTGCTGTTGAGTCTTTCCGTAATGAAATGACTAAAGCACACGAAACTAATCAGAATATGTTGGATGCTGTCGGTAACATGTATCTTGATATGTGTGAAGATCAGGGTGTCAATGTTTCTGAATACATTGAACAGATTGATGGCATAGATAATGAAGAAGAAAACTTACTACCCGAATCCGAAGAGGAGAAAAAATGAAAATTTCTATTATCCCAGAAGATAAAAAAATTATCGTAGATGGTAAAACCGTGGATCTTGAGGATAATGCACCTTGGGATTTTGATGATGAACCCATCCATGCAATTCAGTGGAAGGATGATAGAGGTGAATTGGAATATGAAGATATTATTGGTGAAGAACCAGCACCAAATAAAATTTTTGGTGTAGATGAATTTGATACTATTGTTCAACCATATCTAGATTACTTTAATACATTTTTGGATTCATACGAGAAATCAGAACTTGAGTCTGCATTACAAGAAGAGCAAAATATTGCTGATCAGATTGAAGAATTGAATATTGATAAACTTGAGAAAGAAGCACAACTTGTTATCATTGAAGACCTCAAGAGACAGAATAGAGAACTTCGTGATGAGAGAGAAGATTTGTATGAGGAAAAGAGTAAGTCAGATCAAGCAGCAGTATATGACAAGCAAGTTGCTTTAATTGAACTCGAACGTGAAAAAGCAGCACGTGAATCTGAAAAGGCAGGTTTAGAATCACAGAAAGCAGATGAGTTTTTTGAGAAGAAGTCTTTAGAACTTGCTAAAAAGTATGATGAACTCTTTCATGATTTTGAAAAGGAAAAAGATGCTTTTGTAGAAGAAAGGAAAGAGTATCAAGAATTGCTGCAAATGGAACGTGATAAGATTGAGAGGGAAGATGATCTTTCTATGAAGCAACTTGCTCTCGAAGATAAAGAACGTGAAACAAGAGAGGAAATGATTGCCAAGGTTAGGTTGATCGAAGAAGAACAACTTGACATTGCTAAGGCAGAACTTGAATTGCAGAAACAGGCAGTTGATATTATCCGTTTGGAGAATCTTGAAGTTCAAGAACAAATCAATGCTGCTAGAGATGTAATTAAAGTAAATCTTGAAAAGCAGGAAGATGAGTTTGAGAGGAGAAAGGATCAAGAACTAGAAATTATCATGAGATCTCATGAAGATCTAATGAATAAAATGTCTCAGGAAGAGGCATTTGATGAACTAGATGATGCTGTAGAACGTGAATTTGATAAAGCAGAAGTTGAGTATAAAGAATTTCAAAGAGAAAAACTCAAGCAATCTAATAGCAGTATTCATGCTGCTGGTCAAGAGAAAATCATTAGAGATAGTATTGAACGTGAAGAAATTCAGGGTGGTGCTGACAAATCTATCGAAGATATCCTAACACTTATGGACGGTATTGACCCAGAAGAACTTTATACTGTACTAACTGATGATGAGAGAGGAGAAAATTCTTTCCCTGTAGATAAGGCAGTTAAGTGGTTTGCTGCCCTAAAAGAAGTTCTAGATAAAAATGATTGATATATTGAAATGAATAATGAATTGTTGAAGAACAACTATATCGTTGTTCCTAATTTTATCGATCCAGATCATGCCTCACGATTAGAAAAAGAGTTCTTTGTTACTGATGAAATCTTTGATTTTAGTGGTGATGAACAGGCACCAAACTCATCAGCAGTATATGATTATCTCCCAGCATTAGAACTTCTGGCAAACAAAACTTCGGAAGTTTCTAAACTAATTGGTGAAACTGTTCTCCCAACTTATGTTTATTCTAGAATATATCGAAACGGAAGTATTCTTCATAGACACACTGATCGTCCTGGATGTGAAATATCATTAACATTGCACTTAGGTAGTGATAAACCTTGGGCAATTTGGATTGAAACACCAGAAGGAAAGAATAGATCAGTTAACTTGAATCCTGGTGATGCTATGCTATACTTGGGATGTATTGCTCCACATTGGAGAGATCAATTTGAGGGTGAAGAGTACACTCAATTTTTCTTACATTATGTAAGAAGTCGTGGTATGTGTAGTCCTGCATACTTTGATAAAAACAAATTTAGAGACATTGACACTGAAGACTTATTACGGGAGTACAAACAAATGGGAAAGTTTACTAATGTAAATGAGATGACAATACTTCCAAAGAAGTATAGAGAAAAACAAGAAAGAAACGATGATAATAAGGTTGAATTTATACTAGATTCTAATAACGATACTGATACTTTCTTTGACTTTGACGATGTAGTCATTGCTAATGATAAGTATAAAAAGTTCTTGACTAAAAAAGATACTCCAGAATTGATTAATGAACCTAAGGTAGAGAATAAAGCAAAACCATCGGGCAAATTGTCATCTAAACCTATTGCTGATTTTGTATGGCATGGTCAAGAAGTTGTTGATCCTGAACTATGTGATAAAATCCTAGATGAGTATGCAAATACAAACTATTGGGAAGCAACATTAACTGGAAGTGGTCATGATCCAGATGCACGAAGGTGTGAACAAATTTGTATTTCTGAGCAATCAATCATTGCTGAAGATAATTCTGACACTAGGAAACAGTTAGATGATCAAATGTTTGAGGTTGTTCAAAACTTGATCGGACTTTATCAAGAAGCACATCCAGAGTTTGAACTAGAGATTCAAGAGGATAGTGGTTATGAACTGCTCAAATATGAAGAGGGTGACTTTTATATTGAGCATACAGATTCGTTCAAAGAACAACCTAGAGCATTAACAGTGATTGTGTCAATGAATAATGCATATGAAGGTGGAGAAGTTGCTTTATTCAATCGTGAACTAGTATATAAACTTGATGTTGGTGATGTAATTATGTTCCCATCTAATTTTATGTACCCACATGAAATTATGCCAGTTACTCAAGGAACAAGATTCTCTATCATTACTTGGGTTGTATGAAACATAATGATTTTATTGGTCATTATGAAAATGTAATGGATGTTGATGCTTGTGATGCTGTAATTTCACTCTTCGATTCCAATTGGCAATATCCTGATGATCCAAATAACAAATTAAGAACTGGTCAGGGAAATACTGAAACTGAAAGAGGTCATTTAAATAGGCACGACTATCAGTGGTATCTGGATCCTAGTCCATCATTTGATCTTATTGTCAGAACTGTGGAGTATTGTTGGGAACAGTATAAACAAACTTTTTGGGTTTCTAATTATGTTCATATCAACTTTGATGAGGTAAAACTTCAAAAGACTTTTCCCAGAGGTGGATTTCATGACTGGCATTGTGAGATTACTGATTTAGGAGCAGTTGACAGATGTGTTGCTTGGATGTTATATTTGAATGACATTCCCGAAGGTGAAGGTGAAACAGAGTTTCTTTGGCAAGGTCGTAGAGTACAACCAAAAGCAGGGACGATGTTAATTTGGCCAGCATTTTACACACATGTTCATCGTGGAAACACTGTATATTCAAAGAGTAAATACATTGCAACAGGTTGGGGAAACTATTTTTGTAATGATAGTCAACTGGAAGATTATTTTGAACATGACGACAATCTAAAACTATTCACAGACAGGAAACGAGACTAATGGCACTATCTGACCAAGTAAAAGTAGAAATAGATTCTGCTCAAACACATCTTCGTGAAGCATTGGCATTTGCTGCAAGAAATGAGAAACCGTTTTTTGTTAAAGCATTGGGTGAAATGATTCATGCTTTAGATACTCTATCATCAGCAGATGATTTTATGGATACTATGCAGGAATTGTTGGAAAAGAATGATGAATTACCAGATTAAAACTGAACCTTTCTCTCATGTTATCATTGAAGAAACATTTGATGAAGAACAATATGATATGATTTGGAGAGAACTTGATTTTCTTTTGAATAAGTTCAAGGATCCTGAAGGATACATGGCAGCAAAAGATGATGATGGAAACTATCTAACAACAGCAAAAGGTTTATCATTAGATGCAGTGTATAATAATGAATATAGAAATATTTCTGACATCTTAACTATTTGTCAGAAGATTTTTTTCAATGATGATAAGTTTTTTGATGATTTAGTGGAAAAGGATGATTATTGGACGACATATAAAAGGTCTAGTGAAGATTGGACTAAAATCAGAAGATATTTTCCTGGAGATGGATATGACCCACACGCAGATACTTGGGTGAATGTGTTAGTAACCACAACACTTTGTCATAAGGAAGATGAGGGAGGAAATTTATATTTCCCAAGATATGATTATGAAATTCAAACGAGTAATAATAAGACTGTAATTTTTCCTGGTTGGGTTGAACATTCTGTCACAGATGTGTTGGAGAATGACAGATATGCTATCACAAAGTTTATACACTGTGCCAGTAAGTGAACTGTCCACTAGGTCTTGACTTTGCCTGTGAGATACCGTATATTGTATATGTTCTGAAGAAACCAGATGACCACCACACCAGTGAACAAGGAATTTTCTGATTTTTGTGCTCAACAGGATGCACGTAACACCATTCAACTGAATATCACTAAGTTTTGCCTCATTTTATGTGATTCACTGACTCAAACTGCTCCAAAAAATGGTAACAACATAGGTTTCTATCTTGACTCCATGGGTCGTAAGTATCATAAGATCTTCATGACTAAAAATGGTAAGCAGGACTCAATTCATGCCTTCATTGATAAGAAGACTGGTGAAATGTATAAACCAGCATCAATCAAGGCACCTGCAAAAGGTGTACGTTTCAATCTATTAGTCATGCAAGAACGTGAGTTTGTGTTAGATAGTTGCGAATGGACTGGTGGTTATCTTTATCGCAACGCATATTATCAAGGTGCTTAAATGAAAACTCCAGATAAGGTTAAGAAAGATTACGAAACGTGGTTTACGGACACATTCTGTGAATTATGTGAGTATGATGATGGTGCAGAGGTTTTTGAACACTGCATCAATCATGCTATCGCAGATCTTTCTTCATGGCATCTCAGAGAATTACAAGTTCTGAGTAAAATGCACTCTGTCACAGAAAAAACTTTTTCTCAACAAAACAATGCACCTGATTGACTCTCTCGAAACAAAAACTGACTGGGGAAAGATCTTCGGTATTGTAGATTCTCTCTACAGTGACAAAGGATTCACCTCCAATGCTGATAACTTTGCGCGAGCAACTGCTGTAGAGAAAGGAATTTCAAAGTTTTCAGATCTTAAACGTGTTGATCAAACTGGTTATGATTTTCTCTTCGGTGATGAGAAAGTAGAACTGAAGATGGGTAAGAATTTATTCTATAAACGTAAAGATGTCAATGCTACAAAGAAGTTCAAAGTCAAATCTTTCCTGAGTGAGACTAAAACTGTAGAAGATTTCAAGCAAATAAAAACATTTGACTACATGATGGTGATGGATCTTACAGCACGTCGTGTGGTGATTGTTGAAGATGAGAAAGCAAGATCACTCTATCAGGATGGTGCTGACGGTGCCATGATTGAACTGAAGTTGGGTGACTATTATGAGTGTGATTTGGGTGAGTATGATGTTACTCAACCACCATCATATCTGTCTGATGCTATCAACAAAGCAATCGAGGGTTATCTTGACTTCTAAGGAAAAACTTGTATTCATAAGTTCATTCTTCATCATGATGAATTGGGGAACACGATTAACTTATTCTCTGCTGAGTGGTTTTTGAGTGTGCCAGTTGGTTGAAGTGTCCACCATTGCCCCCATTGGCACCAAAATCGTGTATTATTAAAGAGTGAAAGAAACAACCATGCAAAACAAGCACCAAGAGCATCCCGAAGATACCATTCTGACTGGTGATCTGTCTGCCATTGATCTACTCTACAATTTCACACATGCAAGTGTGAAGATGGATGGTATTGCTATTGTTTGGGGCAAAGATCCTGCCACTGGTACATTTTTCGTTGGCAACAAAGCAGTTTTCAACAAGAAAAAGATCCGTATTGCACACTCTTCTGAAGAGATTGACTTCTTTTATGATGGTGAGATGGCAGAGATTCTTCATCTTGCTTATCAATTTCTTCCTCGCACTGATAGAATCTTTCAGGGTGACTTTCTTGGTTGGGGTGCTGAACGTATCTTCACTCAGAATACTATCTCTTACGAATTTCCTGAGTATGTGACACAAAAGTTTATTGTTGCACCTCATACAGAATACTTTGCAGAGGATGATCTTCGCAATGCTGTAGCATCTCCACTTAAAGAACATTTTGTTGACAATCAAAAGGTTAAGTGGGTTCAACCTTGTGTCGATTGGATGCGAGGACCAGAAACACCACAAATTGATGTCAGTGAGGTTAAGTTTCTGGATCAACGTACAGCAGATTGTTGTAAGAAAATCATCAATGCTTTCATTCGAGAACAGAAAGCATTGACGCATGAATTGCTGACGTTGGTGTTTGATTGTCCTAAACTTGCAAGTCTTTATCTCACTGTCATTGAGATGAAAGAGGATCTGATGGATAGTTTCAAGATCACAAACTGCCCCAAGTCTTTCATTGGGTCTCTGCAAATCAAGCAGGAAGGTTTCACTATTGCCGATGAAGATGGGACAGTGATTAAACTTGTGGATCGTGAGATTTTTTCGATGTTCAACTTTAACATGCCAAAACGGTGGGAGACACCTGGACGATGAAACAAGTGGCACACAGACCCTTGTAGATGCCTCTCAGTCGTGTATTATTAAAGAGTCAAAGGAAAGCAACCATGATCCTCTCACAAGCATCAAATCTTCAAACCCGTCAACGTGTCTGGATTGGTCGTAAATCTGATTTAGGTCCACAAATTGGATACGGTGATCAACCAACACAACTCGAAACTGAATGGATTGCTGGTGTTTATGCTGAGAAGTATGAAGCAGAGGCAAAAGCAAAGATCCCATGTTTTGAGTGATTCACTTACATACTAAATTACAATGTGTTATCCTTCTATGTCAACTATGGACCCCAATTTAAGGACTTATTCTGAGCAACGTCGTGAACGTCTGAATGTTGCTATCTTTGACTATCTTTCAGACGAAGAAACAGGAATGGAAGAACTATTTGATGATATTATTGCAGAAGTTCGTGATAGTCATGAATACTTTGCAAGATATGAGAGAAAGTGTTCAGATCTTCTTGATAAATTGCATGGTCTTCGAGTGGCAGATGATGCAGATTGGGAAGATTTTTGGAACGGAGATCATTCGGATGAAGAAGTCCAGTCGGATGATTGCTGATGGAAAATCTCTTCAAACTTGCAACTGAGGTCGCAGAATCATCACCTTCAAGGAAAAAGGTTGGTGCTATTCTACTTAAAAAGAATCGTGTTCTTGTTTGTGCAACTAATAATGAGAAGAAAACTCATCCAATTCAAGCACATTGGGCACGAAAAGTAGGACGACCACAAAAAATTTATCTTCATGCAGAATTATCTGCTCTAGTTAAATCTAAAGAAGATGGAGATAAAATCATTGTTGCACGTTTGGGAGGTCACAAACAAAATGAACTTAGAATGGCAAAACCTTGTCCTATTTGTGAAGCATACCTGAGAGAATGTGGCATCAAAGATGTCTATTACTCTGTGACAAATAACAAATGGTCTTATGAACATTGGGAGGACTAATTGATGGCAACTTGGAAAGCAGATCTATTTGTCAACTCAAGAGTTGGTCAAATTTCAACAACAGTTGAGGCAGCATCTTTTCGTGGTGCAGAAGAACAAATCTATGCAAGGCATGGTGATGTTCAACAAATCTGCAATTTGAGAGAAGTATCAGGTGGAGGTTCTTCACTCTCAGACATAGGAGATATGGGTGGTTGGTTTGTACTTGGTTGCATAGTATTTGCCACATGGTTGATGATGGAGTTCTGGTGGATTATTGTACCTATCGGAGCAATTTGTGCTTTAGGGTGGATTGCGGACAAAACTAAACACTGGTGGGATAAGTAAATTGATTTTTTCATAGTTCTGTTGTTGGGGATGACCTGATGCCCATTTCAGATTAAAATATGGAAAAAACAGTTTATATCATCGTGAGATCCCTTGCCCTGACTGGTGGACAGTTGGTTGAAGTGTCCACTATCGGTTGATCTGGGTCGGTTTTCGTGTATTATTAAAGAGTCAAAGGAATTCAACCCATGCGAGACTTCATCTGTGCTTACTTTGGCAGAGGTTCTGATGGCAAAGACTGGACGATCACTGCGAGAGGTTTCGAGAACACTCAAGAGGCAGAAAAGCATGGTCTCTATATGATGCCAATGCCAGGATGTTTCGGGTTTGCTGTTATCGCAGAAAACGATCTTCAAGAGGGTTGGCAACTACGACTCGAAAGGTCTATGTTATCACCAAACAACAAAGTTGTTCAGGACGATCTCAACAACTACAAAATTGTTTCCTACTGATGTTATTCACCTCAGGCAAATCTCAACACACTCACCTCACACAAAGTGTGTTTGAGTTCTTTACAACCAAATATCAGATTGATAGTGACGTTGAGGTTTATCACACTGACCTAAGTGATGATAATGCCTTTGGATTCACTGAGGTTAATGGTGATGAGCAATTTGTTCAGATTCACAATGATCTGAATGAAAAGGATTACATCACCACATTGCTGCACGAATTAGTTCACGTTGTTCAGAACGAAAGTGGACAATTTGATGATGAAGAGAGAGAAAATGAAGCATATTCTTTAGAATCTATTCTTTTCAACCAATTCACTAACTAAACATGTTTAAAACCACTTTGGACCTTTTCACATTCAACCAGAGCAATGATCATGATGAAATGATTGATGCTATGGCAGAGACTTACTTCAAAGCAATGACAACTTGTGCAGCAGATAACCGCAATTTTGATGCAATTGCTTGCTATCAGGAGTGGGTTGTTGATGGTAAAGACCCTCAAGATGGTGGAGTTGAGATATATTTTGCACCTGATCTTACACTCGAAGGAGAAGAGAATTAAAGTCTGGGTGTGCCAGTTGGTCAAAGTGTCCACTAAACCCGCACAGCACCCCAAAATCGTGTATATTAAGAGAGTCAAAGGAACACACCCATGCAACTCACAAACTCTGCCGTCGTCGTTGATTTCTTCCCTGAGGCATTTATTGCTGAGGCAGATGAGACCAAAGGCATGAAAGTTGTTGTCAAACGTTTCATCAAACGTGTTTATTTCCGTGGCAGCAATCAAAAATCATACAGTGTTATTGGTATGATTGATTTCAAACATGAGATTGCCTCACGTATTGCTAAAGGTTCTGAGGTTACTGGTTTCAATGTAGATCAAATGCCCCGTTCCGAATATGCTCCCATGGCATGTTGTGGTTGATTAGTTTCATTTAATGAAGCGATTAACTAACACTAATCGCTTCATTCTTCATCATTTTATCTAACATCATGCTCAAAGGTCAAGTTCTCAAAGTCGTCGGTGAAACTTCAATGAAAGTTGATGCTAACATGACACGATTGGAAAAGTTTGAAGTATTCTGTCGAGTATGTGATGGATTACTCAAAGATGGCAGGATTAGTGCTGCTAAACATTATTCATGGACCAACGTATTCTAACTCCTAACTAACACTCACTCATCCAAATCACTCAAATCATGAACTACACTCTCAAGCAACTTCAAGACCGTGTTAATAGCATGATCAAAGAACAGGGAGAAGATGCAGAATGTGCCGCATGGATTTATACCAAGAATGATTGTCATTTGAAGGATGAAAATGGTGAGTTTGATTATGATAATGTTGTAGAAGATCCTGCAATGATTGCACGTATCTTTGATGATGTTGGGCAGATTGATTACATCTATCAGGTGATTCAAGACTGTGTGGATGAGGTTACAGAGGAGCAAGTTATGTTACAACAACAAGAACTTACAGAGGTAAAATGACACACGAAGAAATGTTAGACGTAGCAAGACTGCGAGAGATGGGTATTCCTGATGATGCAGTATTGATTGATGATGTATTCTATGTCTGGGAAACACGTTTTGGATTGTTTTCAACAAAGACAAAAGAAGGACGTGGAATGCTCACTGGAGCAGAGAGAGACAATGTTATTCTCATGACAAGATGGCATCTAAAATGTGAACAAGATGGCACATTAGATGATTACAGTTATGTCGTAGGTGATGCCTATGTAAGTGGTAAACTATGACTTACACTAAAGAACAACTCATCGATGCACTTGTTCATGAATGGGAGTACCTTTGCCATGACGATTATGATCCCGATGATGATACTCCCGAAGAGTATCGTTTGAAATTAGAATATTATTCATTGGATGAATTGATTGAAGAAACATCAACTGGAGAAGGTTACACACTAAAGGATTTTATGGAAAATCACGGATGACTGTGCCAGTTGGTCAAACTGTCCACTATCGGTTGCCAAATGCCTCAAAACCTGCCATACTAACAGTATGGAAATCAAGGAAACCACCATGACCGCAAACGAAACTTACAACGGTTGGGCAAACTATGAGACCTGGAACGCATCACTTTGGATCGGTAATGAAGAGTTTCTCTACAATACTGCCAAGGCATGTGTAACATATTGCGACTCAAATGAGACACCTTATGATAAGTTTGTCCGTTGCATGATGGATGGCACAATTGGTAAGTTTCTCCAGAAAACTGGTGACGGTGTTGCATGGAATAACCCTGCAATCAACTATGATGAAATGAATGAAATGATGGCAGAACTCTGATCACTAATTAACTCTTACTCATTCACTCACTAATTCACACAATGACAGTCTCACAAGAAACATTCAACGCATACATTCAGATTCTGGATGAGCACACAGAAACGCAGGTAGATATTCTTAATGTCCTAAATGACATTGCTCGTGGTGATTGGGATAATGCTGTTAATTATTCATTAGAGAACCCATCTGACCCAATGGATGACTTTAACTATGCTGGGAGTAAGCATCATTATTGATTGTGCCAGTGAGCAAGGTGTCCATTCTGCCTTGCAATTGCCCTCAAAATCTGCCATACTAACAGCATGAACAAAACAAACCCAATGCTTCTCAACAACTCAAAATTCGTCGATGCTATCCGTGGTTTACAATCCTTTGTGATTGAAACAGGTGCCGACCTTGATATGGCATTTGATTGGGTATGTGATCAGGCAGAGATTAACTCTTTTGCGGGTGATGGTCTTGCATTTGATTTATTCTACGATGTTTACATGGAGGCAGCATCAAACTGAACATTAAGCAACAACTTTCAAACCTTTCTATTCGCAAACCAATGCTTTACACTAATCCAGCAGGTCGTCACTATTACTTTCCCGAGTCAATCTCACGTGAAGAAGCACTCGAACGTATGAAGCAATATGCAAAGAAAGCAGAACAAAATGAACGTTCTGGACAACAGTTGTTTGATGATATGTTCGGAGGATGAAGTATACATTAGCAAAGTTTAAAGGTCGGTGGGTGAAAGTTTCAAACAAATTATCACCACCAACCGAATGGGTTACTATCATCAACAAAGCATCTTCTTCTAAATGAACTACACTGATCCCTGCACATTTGCAATTGATACAGATGCAAAGATTCGTGAAATCATAGATCTTCCTGCTGAAATCTATGACATTCCAGAAATTGCAGATGAGAAAGAGTTTAACATGAATGAATATTTGTCTGCTGATTATGATTACTAAAAGTTTTATAATTAGTGTGAACATCAAAACATTGTTACATGGATCTTGACGCACTCAAACATCACGAATTAGAAGCACTTTCAGAAGATTGTGAGGATTATCTGATTCACAGATATATTCCCTTGACATCACATTCGTATTCGAGTATTATCAACCAAGCACTCAAAGAGGGTTATCAAATTGAAAAGTTCGACCGTTTCATTCACAAAAGTCAAACTCACATCTGATGAGTTAAATGTTTTGATGACTGCACTTCAGTTAATGACGATTGAGGAGCAAAAAGATTGTGAGGATCAATTCTCTGTGAGAACACCTGCACTGTTTAACAAATTGCTATCAAATTATGAGGTGCGAGGTTAAGTTATTTGTTGCTGGTAGTGTATTCAAAGAAGAAGTCATTGCCCGTAACTATTCAGAAGCAAGACAAGTTGCTCTTGCTCGTAATCCCAATGCCACTGTAATTTCCGTCACTGCTGTACTATGAAGACTGAAAAGTTGTATGAACTCGAAGTTATTGAACTTGAGAAGTTGATTGAGTATGCTGAACAAGAAGCAGAACGATTAGAGTGTACTGTTGATTACTACATTGCGGAGTTTCTGTAAATGACACCAAACGAATCACTTCGCATTCAACTTCGACATTGGTTCAAAGATTGTTTAGATCATAAGATCGAACCAGTACAAATCTTTGAAATGTTATTAGCAGAATCTAAAGTCCTAAAAGATGATGCACTTGATCAATATGAGAAGACAAGTGAAATTCATGATTTTATGATCGGTAATTTATCACCAACTGACAGTGACTTTGATGACCTTAGAACTCCCATCTGACTTTCCACATTCACCACCAGACGGTTATTCTTACTCAGTTGAACAACACAATGCTAGCACTCTTTCGATTTGGTTATTACATCATCGTCGGTATCTTTTTCGTGATGATGATAAACTTGTTCGCACCATCTGGGGATTTGTCAAAACAAAATCAACAAAAAAGAGAGGCACTCAGAACACTTACCATGCCCCCATCAACTCAAATAAGATAGGTAAAGAGGTCGATGTTGATCATACTAGTCCTTACACATCGATGCAACTAAATCTTAATCCACTCGAACAATTGCTATATTCCAAATGACATATATCCCACAAATTGATGACTATGTTATTTGGATTAAAAATGGTATAGAGCACAAGGGTTGGGTTTATTTTGTCGATGATTTATACATTACAATTGAAACAGGTATTAAACCAAAACCTAATTGTGAGTATACGAAGAATGAGAAGCACAAGTATATTCATACATTGTTATTATGTCATCCACAATATTGGAAAGATCTAGAATACGTTCATACAAGAAAGAATAAGTATGGTAATACAATAGAAGAAATGGATGTATATCAGAGGGAGATAAATGATACAAGTCGTTGATAACTTTCTACCAAAAGAACACTTATCTGAAATGATGAGTTATATCCCAAAGCAAATTCCATGGGAGTATGAAGATTTTAGTGTATATGAAGATGATGATATTCCTCAATTAGTCCATGTCTTTTATAATGAATACCAACCACAATCTGAATTCTTTGATGATATCTTGCCCGTTATTCATAATATCAATGATCTATATTCAATTGTAAGAGTGAAGGTCAATGGTACATTAAAGGGATGCACATTGAAAGAAAAACCATATCATATAGATGTAATTGATAATGATACAAAAGAAGGAGAATCATTCCCTGCCCCATCATTAAAGATCTGCATTCTAATGTTAAATGATAATAATGGATATACACAGGTAAGAGACAATCATGGTAGAATTAAGAGAGTTCAAAGTAAAGCAAACCGAGCACTATTCTTTCCTAATACTTATGAACATATGGGGACTAATTCAACAGATGAAAACTTAAGAATGACACTCAACATTGTCTATGCTTAATATACACAAACTATGGACAATATGGAAGTATTCATTAGGATCATTCTCTGATGATAAAACAAATGAATATGATAATTATATTGCATTACTTAGAACAGTTATCTTTATCTCTTACTTGATTACCAATTGCTTTATTATTGCAGGAGTTATTCGACATTATGGCATCAATCAATCGTTTCAGTGTAGTATACAAGAGAGAGAAGAAGTCAGGGTATTGGAGTAAGCAAGAAGCAACATTCTTTGATATTAGAGATGCAATGCTCTGGGAACGTCATGTAAAGGAATTAGGATGTAAAAACACTGAAATTGTACCATTATTTGATTAAATTCAATTATAAATGTTATTTTAAATGTATATGAGTTGTTTATAGGTTTTCAACAACCCTGTGGAAAAGTATATCTAAACTGTGTATAATCCCTGTTATTGTGTTATTATCTGTGGAAAAGTATCTCTTATAATCCTTCTAAACGTATGATCTTATAGTCATCTTAACTTGCAGTCTATCAGGATTTGCAGAAAATGTCAACACCCAGATAAAAAAATATGAAAACCCTGATATAAATACTCTTTAACATTCTGAGTTTTTATTATTATATTCTTGACAACAGTCTCAGGATGAACTATAATACTAGAGTCCTCAATTCAAAGAAGAACAATGCCTTACGCACAATCGACAAAGTATCGCATCACTCTTGAGATTGAAGCAATGGATGACTTTAATCCTCATCAGATTGACTGGGAAAAGTTATTTGAATTGCAGGGAGGAGAGAAGGTAGAATGTTATATTGAGGACCTCTCCAATAAATATGATTCACTTTGGTAATCTGTGAGGAAAATATAAACAAATAAACCAGTTGCCGAAGTGTCACAGGGTCGGTTGTGTGGGGGTCGTTTCCGTGTATTATAAGAGAGTCAAAGGAACACAACTCAAACGACTCTCATGCGTAAGATCGAAACCCAAATGATCGCAGCAGTTCAGAACAACCAAGATTGGCAGTCTGCGAACACTTCGGTATATTTTGACGCAGAATCTGGTGTCTCTATTGTACGTCTGCACGGTAACAAGATTGCAGAAATCAACGATGATTCAATGACTATCTTTGACGGTGGTTGGCAGACAACAACAACTAAGAGCAGATTGAATGCCTTATGTGATGCCTTCTGCATTGCTGGTGAGGGTGTCTTCCAGAAGAATTATAAGTGGTTTGTAAGAAAGTTTGCAGGACAGATGGGTGCTGAGAAAGTATTCATCACCGAAGATTTCGACAACGGTTACATCTTCGCATAAGATTACAACAGTCCTGGTGATGACTTTAAACCCACCAATCGAACACCTTATCTAACACTTTCCATGTCTAAGTCTGATCTCTTCGTTGCACTCGAAACCGCACAGAATGGTAATGATATTCTTCTTATTCTTGAGGCAATTGAAGCACTGTATTGATACTTAAGACTTACACTAAGTAACACTGAGGGCAGTTCATTCTGCCCTTCTAAGTATAGCACAGTCTTATTCGTTCGTCAACAGCAGTTGTTGTTATTATGGGGGTTGTATATAAAAAAGCATAGAGACCCTAACCTACAGAGGTGACAATGAGAGTTCGATATAACGATTAGAAAAAAAATTCCGAGGGTATAAACCAATCCTCAGAAGTCGCATATATAATTCGTCGATGGGTTTCAGAATCCGTCAAAAATTTTCCCAAGAAAAAAATTGGTCCTATATGGAAACATTATATCATATCTACGCAGGGCACCGATGTCTTTTTCCTAATATTAGGGAAGAAGAATTTCCAACCACGTGGAACACTGTAAAGGGCATGGTCGGCCTCTTAGAAACTGACTATACTGTAGACGACCTCTCTTACGAGGCAGTCACTATTAATCGTCAATCAATGTTAGAAGCATCATATTGACAAACAACACATAAACTGATAGAATTGATCTGAAGGTTAACTAAAACTATGGCAAAAGGATTTACTGTTAAAGCAAATGCACCAAAGAAAAAGAGTGTAGTTGCTGAGTTTGACATTGATGCAATCAAAGAAAGAATGAAGGGTAAGAAGATTGTCTTCTGTTTACCTGGACGTGGTTGCTCATTTACGTTTCTCAAGAACTTTGTACAACTGTGCTTTGATCTAGTACAGAATGGCATGAGTATCCAGATCAGTCAGGATTACTCTTCTATGGTTAACTTTGCACGTTGTAAGGTACTTGGTGCAAATGTACTCCGAGGTCCTTCTCAGAAACCCTGGGACGGCAAACTAGAGTATGATTATCAACTATGGATCGATAGTGACATTGTATTCAATACTGAGAAGTTCTGGCAACTTTGTGACAGTGCTCTTGGTGCTGATGGTACTGAGAAGGAAGTTGTTGCTGGTTGGTATCTCACAGAAGATGGAAAGACTTCTTCTGTTGCACACTGGTTAGAAGAAGATGACTTCCGTTCTAATGGTGGAGTTATGAATCATGAAACCATTGAGACACTACCAAATCGTAAGAAGCCATTCACAGTAGACTATACTGGATTTGGATGGGTACTGATTAAGAATGGTGTATTCGAGAGTCTTGAGTATCCCTGGTTTGCTCCTAAGATGCAAATCTTTGAGTCTGGTGCTGTACAAGACATGTGTGGAGAAGATGTATCATTCTGTTTAGATGCAAAGGAAGAAGGATTTGAGATCTGGTGTGATCCTCGTATCCGTGTAGGACACGAAAAGACCCGAGTAATCTAATGAGTATCGACATCTTTTATCAAGGTAACAAGATGTATTCTAATGTGACTCATGAAGAAGCAGCAGATATTCTTCATGAGTTAGCAATAGAAAGGTATGAAGAAAAGAATGATATTGACTTAGATCAATTAGAAATTATACAACGTGTAGAATGAAAATTGCAATTATAGGCAAAGGTACTTCTGCGATTATTACTGCTCTACGTCTGATACAAGATGATCATGACGTAGAGTTTTTTTATGATCCAGACATTAAACCTTTAAGTGTTGGAGAATCAACAACACCACATATCCAGGCACTCATCTTAGAGACACTGGACATTAGTATCGGAGATCTTGCCGATGCAGGTATTGTGTCATATAAGAATGGTATTAAGTATATTGATTGGGGTGCTGGCAATTCATTCAGACATCACTTCCATGGTGGTGAGGTTGCTTTCCATTTTGAGAGTGGGATATTAAATCCATTCATTCACAATCACTTAGAGAAAGAACTTGGAATTGTTTATCATCCAGAGAGAGTTGATGGATATGACTTTGAGGATGAACAAGTTATTATTAATGATAAGGAGTATGACTTCGTAGTCAACTGTGCGGGGTGGGATGATGAGTCCGAATATTATAAACCGATCTTTGAGACGGTCAATGCGGCAATCTTGTATACCTCTGATACTATTGATGACGTAACTTATACGCTTCACCGCGCTTCTCGTGATGGATGGGAATTTGGACTTCCGTTTCCCGATCGAGGTATTACGAAGCACGGATACCTCTACAACCGTAACCTCTCGGATCCTAAGATAGAAGGAAAGAAGATTTCATGGACTCCTAGATTCTCTAAGAAACTCTTACAAAATCGATTTGAAGCATATAATGGTAATCGTTTATTCTTTCTTGAACCATTAGAAGCATTGTCTCTGATGTATTATCATGACTTTGCATCATCGATTGCAGAATTCCTAAAAGGTAATCGTGATCTTCAATCTTATCAGGATACAAATAATTATTATCTCAGAAATTTAACATCATATAGTACATCATTATCATGGTATTACTCTTATGGATCAACTTATGATTCACCATTCTGGAAATTAACTCAAGCACGTGCTTCTGTTTATTTTAATTCACAATGTTTCTCAAATCGTATTGATTCTTTACTTGAGAAGTATTATGCAGCAAAAAATTTACAAGATGAAGAAGAAGTTCTTAAGATAGGTTGTTTTGGTTATCATGACTTCAAGGATGTTCATTGTGGAATGACCCAGAGACCCATCCAGAAGGTCCTAGAAGATGTCTTTGATTACCCATTAGACCCTTTACATATCCAAGATGATACTGTATAATATAAGGGTCTAATCAACGGAGTTCAATGGCAGTACGTTCAAAGGTCGGTCTATCAGGTGTCAACTTTATTCCTGGAAACCCCAAGAAAACTCGTCAAGGTGCGAGTCAGCACACTAAACTTTCGGCAAGTTCACGTAATGGTCGTAAGAAGCGTTATCGTGGTCAAGGTCGAGGTTAAATAGAGCAGTCTTAACTGTTCTTAATGGCAGCACTTATATGTAATCTTCCATCAACGGAAGTATGGGTTAGAAAAGAATATCTCACAGACCATCAATTTGGTCATGGTGAGTTTGTTAAGGGCGTTTGGGTATCGGCAAAGTCGATTCCTGGACGTGCTTTTTATTTTGAGACATATTTACCAGAATATGCGGCAATGTATGATAAATTACCGATCAGTGCCTTTCTATCGGAACCAAAAACTCCAGATCCTGACATGAATCTTCCAAATCTTCAATTTTGGAACTGTATGGACTATGGAGTAGTAGCAGTTCAGAAGCAATTTATCGGTTCTATGGACTATGAACTGTATACAAGAGACTTTGGTATCCAAAAAGGGACTTATGTTTGCACTTTAGACAACTATCATCAAGATCCCGACATAGTTGACTATGCAACGAGTGAAAATCCTGCTGAACATAAGTCCCATAACCTGATTGAACTTGATAATGGGCAGTATGCACTGTATCCAAACAACAGAATTCGTATTTTTGACAATAGTTTGACTCCTGAAGAACCAAAAATGCCTGATTTTAAGGTGTCAACGGAATATTATAGTGTTGAAAATGGTTTTGAACGTCTAGGCATGGGTCGTGAGGATGAATATTTTTGGAAGACAGCAAAGGAAAGGGAAAATTTACCTGATATAGATGCTAAATAGGTTGATAATACCTAGTTTACGTGTACTGATGCCGTTAGAAAGGGTAAGTAGAGGATTTAGAGATCTAAGTTTATCATTTAGTAGAAATCCTCTGACCGACGACCTAATTTCACTAAAAAATGAAGTTGCTATTGCACGATCTGTTCGCAATTTAGTAATGACATTTACTGGTGAAAGATTTTTTCAACCAAAAGTTGGATCTAGAGTCTCTAGGTTACTTTTTGATAACATGTCACCAATTCTTGCTGATCAAATTAAAGACGAAATTTCAACTACAATCAAGTTGAATGAACCAAGAGTTGAACTTAATAGTATTAATTGCGTAGCAAATTATGATGGTAATGAATATGAAGTAACTATTAGGTATACAATTATTGGTCTTGATATTTCTCCACAAGAACTTAATTTCGTACTACAACCAACAAGATAAATGGCAATTACAAACTTTACAAGTCTAGACTTTGAGCAGGTTAAAGATACTCTCAAATCATATCTACGTTCTAAAAGTACGTTTACTGATTATGATTTTGAAGGATCAACACTATCTGTTATTATTGATTTACTTGCCTATAACACATACATTGCAGCATATAATGCAAATATGCTCAGCAATGAGGTTTTCATTGATAGTGCCACTCTCAGAGAAAATGTAGTCTCTTTGGCACGAAATGTTGGATATTTGCCGAGACCGAGAACTGCTGCACAGGCAAGAATCAGTTTTTTCATTGATTCTAGTGATTTCCCGTCAAAACCTCGTTCAATTACACTAGAAAAAGGAAACATTGCGATTAATTCCAATAATCGTACTACTGAAGGACGTACCTTTTGCACACCAGAAGATATTACAGCAGCAATTTTTCAGGATAGAGCAACTTTTGATGATATTAAAATATATGAAGGTGTTCTTCTGAGTGAAGAATTTGAAGTAAAGTCTTCAATAGCAAATCAAAGGTTTATCCTATCAAATATTGGTATTGATTACAGTACAATTAGAGTTAATGTAAAAGATAACTTTACTTCAAATGAAAATATTACCTATAATATGGCAACATCAATAACTGAAATTGATGGAACATCAAAAGTATTTTTTATACAAGAAATTGAAGATGAAAAATATGAATTGATCTTTGGTGATGGTGTATTTGGTAATGAATTGATTAATGGTAACTATATTACCGTCTCATATATTGTATCAAATGGTGAAGCAGGAAATGGGGCATCTACATTCAAGATAAATGGAAACTTTTATGATAATAATGGTAACTTAATTTCCAGAAATATTTCTGATGCAGTTCTAATACAATCTGCTAAGGGTGGATCTAGTATTGAATCTGCACAATCTATTAAAAATTATGCAACTAGGTACTATTCATCTCAAGGAAGAGCAGTAACCGCAAGAGATTATGAAACTATTGTAAGGAGTGTCTATCCTGAGACTGATTCTATTAATGCTTTTGGTGGAGAAGAACTCAATCCACCAAGATTTGGAAAAGTTTATATTACAATTAAACCAAAAACTGGACTATTCCTATCAAACAGTTTGAAGGATAGTATTAAGAAGGAACTTAGACAATACTCTGTTGCAGGAATTGTTCCTGAAATTTTAGATACAAAATTCTTATATGTTGAAGCAGATGTTTCTGCATATTACAATCCATCTCTATCAAGGGATTCTAAGTCAGTATCTGAAAATATAATCAATTCATTAACATCATTTGCTGATGGTGAAGAAATGAATATGTATGGTTCTAGATTTAGATATACTAAATTTACTACCCTAATTGATAGTTCCGACAAAGCCATTACTTCAAATATTACAGAAGTAAGGATTCGTAGAGATATGAGATCAATTGTAAATAGATTGGCAGAGTATGAAGTTTGTTTTGGAAATTCATTTAAAATTCTGAGATCAGAGGGATATAATATTAAGTCAAGTGGTTTTAAGGTAAGTGGTATTAGTAAAACCGTTTATCTTTCAGATATCCCAGGAAATGGTGGAATGGGTGAGTTGGTTCTAATTACTGTTCCCGAGTTAATTACTACAGAATATGGATCTCAAGAACAAGAAAGAACTTCTGCAGAGATTGTAAGAAGAAGAATTGGAACTGTAGATTATGCCAAAGGTGAAATTAATATTAGTGCGATAAATATAACATCGACTGAAATTGAAAAAAATCAAGCAGTACAGATATCTGCAGTTCCAAGATCAAATGATATCATTGGACTTCAAGATCTCTTCCTACAATTTGATACTGGCGAATCTAACATAAATGTTATCGAAGATAATATTTTATCTGGTGCTGATCCCACTGGAAGTAGATTTATTACTACACCATCAAATTACGATAACAACGTCATCCGACCAAGATTCTAATTAAACATAAAATGAATATAAGAAGAATTCGTCTATCTCAGGTCCTGGAAAGTCAGATTCCAGATTTTATAAATGATGAATTTCCGATATTTAAGGATTTTCTAAGACAATATCTAGAGTCTAATGAAATTCCAGGAGCGGCATATGACTTAATGTCTAATATCGACCAATATGTCGATTTAGATAACATCTTACTGTCGCCAAAAAGCACACGATTAACAATAGAAGACCCAGATAATTTGGGAGTTGATAAATTAGATTATGAAGACAATACAATTACTGTACGAAGTACAGAAGGATTCCCATATGCATATGGATTGTTAAGAATTGGTGCGGAATTTGATGGTTTAGAATATACTGGTGGTGAAATCGTAACATATGAATCAAAAACAGATACCCAATTTAAAGGTGTTGTCCGTGGATTTAGTGGTGTAACCAAACTTGGTGATGAAATTGTATTCAAGTCTACAAGTAAACAGGAACACTTTGATGGTGCATTAGTTGAGAATTTAAGTTCATTACTATTCAATGAGTTCTTTAGTAAATTAAAAACTCTTATTGCCCCAGGATTTGAAGATAGAATCTTAAACTATGATGTAAATGAAAGACTATTCTATAAGCAAGTTGGTGATTTCTATAGATCTAAAGGAACTAGTAAAGCATTTAAGATTCTATTCAGAGCATTATATAATAGACCAGTTGATGTCATCTCACCATCAGAATATGTTTTTGAACCTAGTGCTTCCTCCAATAGAAAAACTAGAGATTTAGTCCTATACTCTTCAGATCAAACGATAGATTATAGTGAGGATCTTTTACATAGAACTCTGAAGCAACCAGAATTTGATGCTATTGACGATCCAGATATTATTACCGCATATGGAACTATTACTAATGTTGAGAGAATTGAAAGAAATGGAGTTAGATATTATCTCGTAAGTCTTGATAGTGATTATGATAAGGATATTAGTGTTGATGGTACTGTTTTTGGAAAATTTGTAACTACATCAACAACTACGGTTACAGAAGACTATCTTGAAAATAACGGTGAATGGCCAGAATTTGTAAATGTAGACTCTACAATATCATTTAACCAGTCTGGGACTATTGATGTATATAATATTGCTAATAACGAATTCATAGTAAAACCATTATTTTATGATGATACTACTGTAAATGAATTTTATGGTGTATATGATACTGAGTTTGATATTAAAAGAGGAACTTTATTATCTTCTAGAAGATATGCATATGTAGAATTATCAGAAGATAATACGATTTATTTTAGAGTTACTCAAGTATTGAGTGGCATTACACCAGATGGAAGTTCATATTTTAATGAAGGAGATCCTATTAAGTTTAATACTTTGGGATTGAGAGAAGATTCTTCAAAATATAATGATTGGATTTATAATTCAACACCTTCTTATAATATTTCATCTATAGAACTGCTAAGTAATGTCAATAAAACATATCGTATTAAGTTGGAATCTAATTTCGATTTAGTTATTTTTGATAAGTTTTTCTTAGACGACAATAGTAACAATTCATATAATATTTCTATATCCTCTAGAAATAATACTGATGAATATATCGTTACATCAGATTCTCTTATTGACTTAGCACCTCCAAAAATCTTTACACTAGAAAGAAAATTAAATAAATCAAAATTTAGATTCTTTCCTAGAGCAAATGATTATGTAACTGATATTCAAAATGTTTATAGACCAGATTCATTTAAAGATGATATGTTCATTGCGGCATCTTCATTGCCAAATTATGGTAATGTTGAATTATCTACAAATGACAAGAGAATTACATTTAGTGTAAACATTGCAACTGATTTAACTAACAATAAACAGATTAAAGTTGGTCAGGATGCAACAGCAACAATATCTGAGAGGAATCATTCATTCTATACTGGTGATTCAATCATTTATAGTGAAAATAATAGCAGTAATAGGTTAAAAACATTTGATGGTGATGGTACTATCATAGACCTACCTAATGGTAGATACTATGTCACAGTCGTTAGTAGTAAGGTTATTAAACTATCAACTAGTTTGAACCGAGTTTATACAAAGGAGTATTTGACAATAGTTGGAAATGTTACCGACACTACTTTCTACTATTCAGATTTCTTCGATATTGAAAAAGTTCTCAATATCAAAAATCCATTTATTTTAAAATCAAAGAGGTTGGTAAAAAGAATTTTACCACCAGTCAACGAATCTCAGTCTGTAGAGACTGTCCCTGGTAAAATTGGTATTTTCAAGAATGGAGTTGAACTATTAAACTATAAATCTAAAAATAACATTTTTTATGGTGGTATAGAAAAAGTTGAGATTCTCTCTGGTGGTGAAGATTATGATATTATCAATCCCCCAAGTTTAGAAATTTTCGACGGTGAAAATGCAGATGGAGTTAATAATGGAGGTATTGGTGCTACAGGTAATTTTGTAATACAAGGTTCTGTAAGGGAACTAAAGATTCTTGATGGTGGGTATAATTATGTCAATGATCCAACAGTAAAAGTATCTGGTGGAAACGGAACTGGATGTGATGTATCTCCAGTGATGGAATCATATACTCATGGTATTACCATCGATTCTTCAAGTGGATTTAATGTAGGTATTTCAACTAATACGATTATTTCACTTGAAGATCATTTATTTGTACCTGGTGAAAAAGTAATTTATAATTGTGAACTTAACAATCAAGAAATTGGTGGTCTAAAGAATAAAGCAATCTATTATCTTGGTATAGTTGATAATACTTCTTTCACTCTCCATAATTCTGAAGTTGATGCTAAAAACAATGTTAGAGCTATTGACCTGACTGGTTTTGGTGAAGGTTTTCATAAATTTGATTCTGTCAGGAAGAAGAAAAGAATCGGATCTTTAAATGTAACCTACTCATCGGATGATTTTACATATAGAAAAGTATCCTATGATGCATCTTTAGTTTCTACACCTATTGATTTTTATACAAATAAAATCAATATACCAAATCATGGGTTTAATAGTGGTGAATTAGTTACATACGAATCAACTACTACACCCATTTCTGGTTTGTCTAGTGGTACAAATTATTATGTTTCCAAAGTAGACAATGATAACTTTAAACTATCATCTATTGGTATCGGAACTCTATCAAAAGATTATTATTATAATCAAGGAACTTATGCTGAGTTATCCGCATCAGGTGTTGGTAGACAATATTTTAGATATCCAAATATTGAAATAGATATCACACCATCAGGTAATGACCTTGCATCTATTCAACCACAAGTTCTTCCTATTGTTAGGGGAGAAATTAAAGACGTATTCCTAGAAGGACATGGTGTTGGATATGGGTGTACAAATATCTTTAACTATGAGAGACAACCAAATATAACTGCGGAACCAGGAAAATTGGGATCTGTAAGGCCATTTATTATTGATGGTGAAATCAAATCAATTATTATTCAAAATTCTGGTCAGAAATATGTTTCTACACCAACTATTCAAATTTTCACTGACGGTGATGGATTTGGTGCGGATCTAATCCCAGTTATTAGTGAAGATGGAAGACTTGAAGATGTCATCGTAAAGAATGGTGGAGCAGACTATAACGATAGTGTGGAAATTGAAGTTGTTGCTGCAGGTAGAGAAGCAAGTTTTAAGGCAAAAGTTATTTCATGGAATGTTAATGAAGTAGAAAGAGCTCTGAATAGTAATCAAATATATGATGATGATGGATTCCTGTATCAGGACTCTGCAATTTCTACCAGAGCTGCGAATAGTTATGGATTCTTACAATATGGACACTATTATTCTCCAAGAAAACTAAGACAGAATGTTTATAATAAACGAGTTATAAACGGTAGAACAACTTTCAATCCCGATCTAATTCTGGATACATTGAACAGAGAAAAAGATTCTACATTACATTCACCCATTTTAGGATGGGCATACGATGGAAATCCATTTTATGGTCCATATGGATTCGCAAACCCAGATGGGACTGGTGGTGTTAAAAGAATGCAAAGTGGGTACAAAAAGAGAACCCTTGCAAATAGACCATCAGTAACAATATATCCTTTAGGATTTTTCTGTAATGATTATGAATGGTTTAGTGATGGAGATCTAGACACTTTCAATGGAAGATTCTGTGTAACACCAGAGTATCCTAATGGTGTTTATGCATACTTTACTACAATTGGAGTTAATGATTCATCATTCAAAAACTTTAAACTCCCTGTGTATCCATATGTGATTGGTGGAAGATTTAAATCCAAACCAATTGAGTTTAATTTTGATGCTTCAATAACACAATCCAAGTTCTTTAGTGATGAAACTGAAGAATATAATGATACTTACTCCAAGTATGGTCTTCTAAGGAATATTACACCACATAACATATCTTCAGAATATGGTCAATACAAATATCTTTTCAACCCAACAAATGTTATTGATATTAAATCGAGAGTAAAATCAGCATCTTCTGGAATCATAGACGAGTTACTACTATTTTCAGGTGGTAAAGATTATAAGGTTGATGATAGAATCATCTTTAGTGAAAGTGGACCAAACACCAAGAGACCGATTGCAAAAGTTGTAAGTGTTGGTGGTACTGATGTAAGTCAAGTTTCTGTAGCAACCTCTGAAATTTCAAATGTTGAAGTTATTTTAAGTCCAAAAACTAATGGTCTTGTTGCAATTTGTAGTGGTCCACACGGAAATTATACTGGTCCAGGAAGAATTTCAAACTTAAGTAATGGAACTGATGCAGGAGCAGAATTAATAGTAGTAAATAGAGACTTGAAATTATCTGGTTTCGGTACTGGTATCATTATAGACTTGCCATCTGTAACTGGACTGGTTACTTATTTTGGTGTATTTGGAATTGAATCTACACAAAATGTTATCCCAATTAGACCAAATGATGTATATACTGTAAAATATCAAGATTTTGAAGAAAAAGTCAAGATATTGAATATTGATGCTAATAACTCTAGACTTAGAGTTCAGAGACAAGTAAGTGGAACTATCGGAACAAGTTATCCAGTAGGAACTGCATTATCAGAAGATTCAAGAAACTTTATTGTCAATGATACTGATATTATTCCTGGATCTGTGTCTAATACTCAATATTATTTTGATCCTAGAGAAACAGTCGGTTTAGGTGTTGGTTCTACTCTATCAGTACCCAATCCTGGTGCTGGAAGTACTCAGATATTTGTTAAAGGTGATAGAATTTATTTACGTGACAATACTTTATCTGTCAACGACAAAATTTACTATGATTATGATGCTGGTCCAATAACAGTAGAATCTTTCGGTGATAACTTTAATCTAGTTAAAGACAGACCATATTATGCATATCCATTTAGTAATGGATACATTGGTGTTTCTTCCAGACCAATAGGTATTGGTTCAGATGGACCAGTTGGTCTTGGAAGTGATACTGAACTGTTTACGTTTACTGGACATGGTGCTGGTGATAACCACAGTTTCTTTACAAGATATGATGATGTACAAAGAGTTGATGTAACAACTTACGAAGCAACTGTAACTACCACCGAAAAGCATAATTTAGTTTTCGATGATCAAATTAATGTAAATTGTCTTCCAAATATTGAAAAATCATTACCAGTTTTTTATAACCAAGAAAATAAAAAGTTTGCTGTAGGTAAATTTGATATTGTACATAATGATATTAATGCGAAGTTTGATACCATTACAATTAACAATCATGGTTTACAAAATAACCAAACAGTTATTTTTGAATCTCCAATTCCTCCTGGTGGATTAGAAAATAACGGTGTTTATAAAGTTAGTATTGTAAGTAAAAATATAATCAAACTACTAAAACCAAATAATGGTGGAATTGTAAACATTACCAATCAATCCACTGGAAGATTGCTAGTGGTTAATCCACCAATTGAGTTGGTTAAAAATAAAACTCTAACATTTGATGTATCTGATTTCAGTCTTTCATATGTAAGAAATAATATTAGATACTCTGCTTTCAAACTCAAATTCTTTACGGATAGAGAACTTAAGCATGAATTCTTATCTTCAGAAAAAACTGGCAGTTTAAGTGTTGTAGAAACTAATCGATTGGGTATTGATCCTACTGCTACTGTCAAACTAAAGTATGACAGTGAATTCCCCAATAAACTTTTCTATATTCTAGAACCAATTAAAACTCCCCAAGTTCCAGTTTCATTCTCACTGAATTCTTTAGATTTAGATAATACAAATAGTATTAACTTTGTAAATAGTCCTATTTCTGGAGATTTTAATGTAAGGAAACCGACAAGTAAGACATTCTCATATCGTCTATTTGATGAACCAGATTCAAATAATTATGTCACTGGACTTGCTACCATATCATATGCAACAATTTCATCTACTGCTTCTGGTCCAATTAATGAGGTATCATTTATTTCCAAAGGTTCTAATTTGGTAAAACTGCCTTTGATTGAAAAAGTAGAGTCTAAGTCTGGTGTTGATTCAATTATATTCCCAAGATCAAATACTATTGGTATTTCCAAAAATATTGAAATTGATGATATTGGATTTGAATTCCCTTCAGATACTACATTAAGACCTAGAGCATATACACCTACAGTCTATAAGATTGACCCATTAACATCAATCGGAAATATTGATGTTATTGAAAAGGGAACCAGGTATACAATTTTACCAGATCTAGTTCTTATTGATGGTTATACAAATAAAATTGTTACTGATGTAGACCTACGTTATGTAAATGAAGATGGTTTCAAAGTTGAGGTTATCAAAAATACTAAGAACTTATATGATGTAGAACCAAGACTACTTCCAATTAATAATAGTAATGGATATAAGATACTAACAATGTCTTATGATAGTGGAACTAAAGATGTTGAGGTTGTATTAGATGTTGTTGGATTTAGTACAATTACATCATGGCCATTCACTGTTGGGTCTCAATTTATGGTTGAGGGTGTAGTAACTAAAGTTCCAGATGTTGACGAAGGATATAATTCTTCAGACTATAACTATAAAAAACTTTTTACCGTAAAAACTTCTGATCCAAATATTGGTGGTCAAGTACCGTCATTCACCTACAATATGGGTGATTTTGTTCAGACAACTCCTGGACCAGGAATATTTAATGATTTAATCACATCTGGTAGGATTATTCCAGAAAGTTTGTTCCCAACATTTAAAGTGAACAGGATTGCCAACAAATACTTTGAAAATGAAATTGTTACTAACGGATCTAGTGAAGATATCGTAGTTTCTTGGGATGTTAAAAATGAACTTCTAAAAGTCTTTACAAGTTTCCCAGAAAGATATAATGTTGGTGATATTATGAGAGGAAAAACCTCTGCATCTAGTGGAACTTTAACCGAAGTTGTTGGTATTACTTCACTTACATATCAACTCGATTCTTCAAATGCTGACAGATACAAACCCTACGATAGAAAAGGTTTCTTGAATGAAGATACACAAAGACTTCATGATAGTGACTATTATCAGTATTTCTCCTATTCACTAAAATCAGAAGTGGGAATTAGTAGTTGGAGAGAACCAGTAGAATCTCTAGCACATCCTGCTGGATTTAAGAAGTTTGCCGAACTACAAGTAATTTCTGATAGTGACGATCAACTTGGCATCAATAGCATTGGAGTACCTAAAGATCAGAATAACAGTGGTTTCTTAGGAATTTCAGATTTCGATTCTTATTATGATCTAAATTGTGTCCATGATATTGATCTAGTAACAGAAAATAACGTTCTCAACAAATTGTCAGACGAAATTAGATTTAATTCACTAATCCTGACTGATTATTTTGAGTCTATTGGAAATAGAGTTCTTATTGTCGATGATGTAAGTGATGAGTTTAACAGCAATCCAAGACCAACTGCTTTCGTAACAGTAGATACTTTTAGTTTGAGAAAGTTCAGATCTAAGAAGTATGTAATGTTTACTTCTAACAAGAAGTTCCCAGGTGAAAGGCAAATGATTATTGTGAACGTTATTCACAATAATACTTATGGATTCTTATCACAATATGGTAGGGTTGAAACTAATATTATTCACGGATACTTTGATATCGGTGTATTTGAAGAGAATGGATTACTTCTATTCTATCCAATTGAGTCTAGATTTACTGATTATAATATTAGTGGATTCCAATATGCAATTGCAGATAGTATTAGTGGAGTTTCAACTCATTATATTGGTGATAGTGATTCTATTGGACTTGCAGGAATTCACACTGCAGCACTACCTGAAGGAACGTCAACTTCTACAAAGATTGTAGGTATTGATTCCTCATATACATCTTCCAAGCTCCTAGTAACCTTAGAAAGTTCTGATTTACAATATTATCAGTATGATGAATTTAATATTGTTCATGATGGTACAGACATCCACAATATCGAATTCTCAACATTAGCAACAGATAATATTGGTAATCAAGATGTTTCTCTTGGCATTGGAACATATCAGTTTGAATATAATGGAAATGAAATCGAAGTTAAATTGACACCTAATAGTGGATTGTCAACTGATTATGCCGTTTCTACTAATGTCGTATCAATTTCAAATACATCCAGAACTGCAATTGGTTCCAGTATATTCAATACAGTATTGACAACTGTCGGATTTGGATCAACTACATCCATTTCACCATTTGCTGGAATTAATACTTCCATTCAGTTACTTGAGTTCGACACAGCATATAAAGGATTTAATGCTTATGTGAGTATTGAGGATATGACTAATAATATTGTTCAGATGTCTGAACTTGTCTTTACTCATAATGAAACTGATGCTTATATTACAGAATTTGGTAGAGTGAGTAATCGTGGATTATTTGAAGATGTTGGTCTAGGTACATTTACTACTTATGTAACATCTGGAAAAGCAAGATTGGAATTTGTACCATATCCAGCAGATCCTGGATTTACTAGGGAAATTGAAGTTCGTGTATTTACACATCAACTCCAATTAGTTGATCTTGGTATTCCAAATCAATTCTACAATTATGATAATGGTAGATTCTCTACAGTATATGGAGATTATACTGGATCAGAAAATGACATTAAGAGAAGTTTTGAACTAAGACATCAAGGTGATCTAATTTTTGAAAGACTATTTGACTCCACTGCATTGGGAACATCAGTTTCTACTGACGAGAATGTCATAATTCTGCCAAATCACTTCTTCGTTACTGGTGAACTTGTTCAATACACTGTTCCAAATGAGGATGACGTTAGAGTTGGTATTGCAACAACCACTCTTGCTGGAGTTGGAAGTACAGATAAACTACCAACTGATTTGTATGTTGTAAAAGTCAATGATAGTAAAATTAAATTTGCAGACACTTCAGAAAATGCTCTCAAGTTCAACCCAGTAACACTTACTCTGAATAGTATTGGTGTTGGAACACAGCATAAGATTACAGGAACTAATAAAGATGCTAAGGGTATCTTTACGATTGATAATATGATGCAGTCTCCAGTAGTTTCATTGGCAATTACCACAACTGTAGCTGATGATATTTCATTAGCAGATACCCTCATCAATACTGCAGGAATAACATCATTCTTCTCTGCTGATATTATTCAGATTGATGATGAAGTGATGTTGATAGAAACAGTAGGTGTTGGTACTCAAGATAAAGTTAGAGTTAGAAGAAATTGGTTGGGAACTCAACTTGGCATTCACTCTGCAGGATCAACAGTAACTAAACTGAGAGGTGATTATAAGATAACTGGATCTTCAATCAATTTCACATCTGCACCATATGGTAAAGTACCAGTAACAACAGATCTCAACCAGTTTGGTGTTCCATTTGTAGATCCTTCTGAGAGGGACTACACTGGCATTACAACCAACTCATACTTCCATGGAAGAACATTTATGAGGTCTGGTGTTACTGATGAAGTTGAGGAGACCTACACTAAGAACTATATCTTTGATGATATCTCTACCAAGTTTACTGGAATTAGAACTGCGTTTGATATGACCTTTAATGGTCAAGATGTGGTTGGTCTTTCCACCGATAATGCTGTTGTTCTTGTTAAAGATATTTTCCAGCAACCTACAAGACCTGGAGTATCATCAATTCCAGGAAACTATGAGTTTATCGAAGTTGGTGGAAAAACTAAGATTCTATTTGATGGGTCTATTTCCTCAGATGACTTCACTGCTGCAAACGGTCAAGATATTAACGTACCAAATTTGCCTACTGGTGGCATAATTGTAAATATCGGATCTACTACTGGTATGGGTTATCAACCACTGGTTGCTGCTGGTGGTACTGCAACTATCTCCGCACTAGGTGCTATTACATCTATCAGTATTGGTAATAGTGGTTCTGGTTACAGACCTGGAATTCAAACACATATTAATATACTTGCACAAACCCCATCTGATGTTTCTGTTATTGGTTATGCAACTGCTCTTAATGGTAATATCACTGGAGTTGCTATTACAAATCCAGGAACTGCATATACAAGCACAAATCCACCATTAATTAGATTTGATAGTCCACTTAACTATACTAATATTCCTCTAATTTACTCTAGTGCTTCTCCAAACCTAGGTATTGGAAGAACTGCATCTCTTGATATATTCGTTAGTAGAAATAGTAGTATAGGTGAATTTAAGTTCAACAATAATGGATATGCTTATGGTCAAGGTGAAGTTCTAACAGTTGCAATTGGTGGATCTACTGGTATTCCTACAGATACATCTAAGACATTTGAAGAATTCCAAGTCACTGTAAATGAAACACATAGTGATGAATTTAATTCTTGGTCACTTGGACAACTCCAACAGTTAGACAGTCTAGATGATCAATTTGATGGAATCAGAAGAGTATTCCCAATCTCTTTCCAAGGTGATAGATTATCAATTAGGGCAAGAACTGGAAGTAATATTGACGTTACTGCAACACTATTGATCTTTATTAACGACGTTCTTCAAATTCCAAATCAAGCATATAGATTTAAAGGTGGAAGTTTGATTATCTTTGCCGAACCAATTCCCAAAGAATATACTTCTAGAATTATTTTCTACAGAGGAACTAGGGACATTGATGTTGAAGAGGTTGATATTGTAGAACCTATTGAGGTTGGTGATAAAGTTAAAATTATGTCCGACGCTCCTTTCCAAACTGAGAATAAGAGAACTGTAGAAGATATTCTATCTTCTGATATTCTTCTCACGAACCCATATAGTGGTATTGGAAGATTGAATGATGAAACAATTGAACGTCCAATAATGGCATGTAAGCAGACTGAAGATCTCTTTATTAATGGTGAGTATGTAGGAAAAAATAGAAGATTGTATGAACCATACATTTTCCCGACAACAAATCTAATCCAACCAGTTGGTATCGATACCAATGTTGCTTGGGTTGAAGGAACCTCAACATTCTTTGACAATAAAAAAGAAAATCTAGCAGAAAAGAAACTCAATCAAATTCAAATTATTTCTCAAGATGAAACACAGACTGGATTTGGAACAGTAGTTATTTCTGGTCTAGGATCTATCACAAGTGTAACAGTCTCCAATCCTGGTGTTGGATATACATTCATACCACTCGTTGCAATTGGACCACCATCACCTGGTGGAACTCAAGCAACTGCAAATTGTGCGATTACTAATGGACTTATCAGTTCCATCACCGTAACAAATAACGGTTTTGGATATACTGGAACCAATGCACCATATGTGAACATTGAACCACCAAGAGTATATGATGAACCTATTAGGTTAGTTCAATATGATGGTGATTATGGAAATATTGTTTCTGTTGCAAATACAGTTACTGGAGTTGGTTCAACTGCAATAGAACTAAGTCTTCATATCCCAAGAGATTCATTTATCAGGGACATTGGTATCAATCCTGGAGGAATTACAACCGAAGGCATTACTGGTCTAGTAACAAGTTTCTACTTTACTGCTTCTAGAACCAATGTTGGTAATGGTGTTACTGCATTCTATAATGATGGAAGCATACTTAGTGTTTCTGCCGATAAATTTGATAATATCTTCCAAGTTTATGATATTGATAGAACTACCGAGTCTATTCCAGGAATTGGAGTAACTGATATTGTTAAAGTTATTACTCTAGTTAACGGACCCATTGATCTTGCAAAAGGTCTTGGTACTTTTGATAACGACCAACAAACAATGGATTCATCAACTACAATGACATTTGGTAACACAGGTCAAGATAATGGTTACTTTGGAAGTTTCTCTTGGGGAAGGATTAATTGGCATCCAACTAAGAGTAGAAACGAACCTCTAGAGTTTACTTCTTATCATGAAAATGGTTTTGCTGGAGTTTCTACTTCACCAATCGTTCGTAGAAAATTCCCTCTAAGAACTAAACTATATACTCAATATTGATGTTGATAATATGGTATTGCCATTTATTATATTACACGATTTTGCAAAAATCGGTGAGAGTGATAAAAAACTTATGATTGATGATGTTCTTTCAAGTAGAAGACAACATCTAATTAGAGATTCAACTGCATATAAATCAAATAACCCAATTGAGATAGATCAAACTGGGTTATTTTCTATTTTGTATGCAAAGTTTACTGAGAAATCGGAAGAGTTGTTTGGTAAATTGGATTATAAACTAGAGAATAGTGATAAGTGTTGGGCATTTTGTACAAATAATGAATATTGGGCATTTAACCCACATGTTCATGATTGCACTATCAATTCTGTTTATTATTTAAATGTTCCAAAACACAATGGTAATGAATGTGGACCAATCATGTTCACTGACAACCCAGATTCTGGAAAATGGGAATATTATCAACCAAAAAATGACGATTTGATTATTTTCCCAGGAGATCTACATCACGATCCAAATTTTGTCCCAACGAAGGAGTGGAGGATTTCTGTAAATATGGAAATTCGTTGTAAGAACAAGATTAAATGGTCTGCTTATAAATAAGTCATAAAGTTAGTCTATTATAATGTCACTACAAGGTATATCAACTGGAACTACACCAAATGACGGTACTGGAGACTCTCTCCTTGTAGGTGCCGTTAAGGTTAACGATAATTTTCAAGAAATCTATGATGCACTTGGAAATGGGACGAATCTTTTAACTGGAAATCCAAATTTAACCGTAGGAATTGTTACTTCTACTGAATTTGTTGGACCTCTGACAGGGAATCTGACAGGAGATGTTAATGCCTCCCAATTTGATACAAATTCTTCTGGAGTAGTCGTTACAGGAGTTTGTACAGCAACTTCGGGATTTAGTTCTGAAACTGCAGCAAGTCCAGTAACTTTGAATGTAGTTGGAACAAATCTTGTTATCGAAGTTCCTGGGGTAGGATCAACGACCTTACCATTAATCTAATAAATAACTAAAAATAATCGATCATGTCTGCAATCGTAACAGATCAACTTAGAATATTGAACGCAAAGAATTTCATCGAAGAAATTACTTCTGCCGACAATTCATATTATACATTTGTTGGATTGACAAATCCAAACGAATATCTATCTTCCTGGGATGAAGATCCTCCTGCTCCTAAGGACAACTTTAATCAGGAAAATCATAACTGGGATACTGTTATTGGTTTGAAGAAAATTGATTCTTCTAATGTTAGATTTGCTCTAAGGAAAAATACTTGGACATCTGGTATTACCTATGATATGTATAGGCATGATATTAATAGAGATAAAGTTTCTCAACCATCACTAGCAACTAGTCTATATTCTTCAAACTTTTTCATAATTAATAAGGATTTTAAAGTTTATTCTTGCTTACAAAATGGTACTGATCCAGAAAATCCAAATGGCAGACCTTCTTTGGATGAACCAACCTTTATTGACTTAGAACCAAGAAGTGCTGGAACTAGTGGTGATGGATATATTTGGAAATATCTTTTTACTATTAATCCGAATGATATTATTAAATTTGACACTCTAAATTATATTACGGTCCCAACTAATTGGGCTACTGCAGACGAGTACCAATCAGTAAGACTAAATGCACAAAATAGTGGTCAGTTAAAAGTTGCAACTATACAATCTAGAGGAGTTGATGTTGGATCACCAAATCAAGTATATATTTGCGATATTGTTGGAGATGGAACTGGTGGAGAGGCAACAATAGTAGTAGATAACCAATCAAAGGTTGACTCTATTACTATTTCTAATGGTGGAACAGGATACACATATGCACGTGTAGATTTAACTACTGGAAACTTTCCTTCCAATTCTACAACCACACCAACTTTTGATGTTGTAATTCCACCAAAATCTGGGCATGGTGCTGATATCTATAGAGAACTTGGTTGCACAAAAGTTTTAATTTATTCTCAAATTAAGAATGATCCAACAAATCCAGATTTTATCGTTGGAAATAGAATTGCAAGAATTGGAATTGTGGCAAATCCAGAAGAATTTAATTCAACTGAACCACTTCAAAAAAATCAGGCAAGTGCTTTAAGTGCATTAAAACTTACTGGAGTAAATGCACAAACTGATTACGTTAATGCGGTATTTGATGCTAATGCAACTATTACTCAAACAGTTTCTGCAGGTAGTACCGCAGTTGGTAGGGTAGTTTCTTATAACAAGAATACTGGTGTTCTAAAGTATTGGCAAGATCGTATTGCTCATGGATTTAACTATGATCTAGATAATATCAATACTACTGGAGTATATGGAAATAATTTGGTTGAATTTACTTCAACACCAGGAACTGGTGGAACTTTAAACATCACAGGATCTAATCAAGACCTCAAGATTGATAACACATTTAGTGATGATAAATTCGTCATAAATAACCTAAGTTACTATCTTGGACAGTCATTCACAAAGGGACTTTCTGCCCCAGAAGTGAAGAAATACTCTGGAGATTTGGTTTATATCGATAATAGACCATCTATTACAAGATCTGAAAACCAAAGAGAAGATATCAAAATCGTATTGCAGTTCTAAAGAATTATGCCACAACTAACTAATCTCAACACATTTCCTTACTTCGACGATTTTGATGAGTCAAATAATTTTTACAAGGTATTGTTCAAACCTGGACAACCTGTTCAGGCTCGAGAGCTTACAACTCTACAAAGTATTGTTCAAAATCAAGTAGAGCAATTTGGTAATCATGTATTTAAAGAAGGATCTGTAGTAATCCCTGGATCTTTAGTTGTATCTCCAAATCATATCTCCCTAGAACTAGAAAGAACTTTCAATGGTTTAGATGTAACTCAGTATCTAAGTTCATTAGTTGGAAAGATTATTACTGGAGCGGATAGTGGTATAAGGGCACAGGTTGAAGCATTCCAAGATACTCATATATTCGTCAGTTTGATTGAGGGTGGCACAGATAATGAACAGCAAGAATTTGAAGTAGATGAAGATATTTTTGTACAGGAATCTATTCCTCTAACCGATTCTGCAATCACTAGTTTTTCTGCAGGTGCTTCAGTAGCAACAATAAGACAATATGATGCGGGATGTGTTGCTAAACTTACGGAAGGTATCTTCTTCTTAAGAGGAAACTTTATCAAAGTAGAAGAGCAGTTATTAATTGTCTCTGCAGTAGAACCAGGACCAACTTTCACTTTAGGATTTGAAATTGAAGAAGATTTCGTCACTTCTTATGATGATGAATCACTATATGATAATTCACAAGGATTCGTTAACTTTGCTGCTCCTGGTGCGGATCGTTTAAAAATCACAGCAAAGATGGTTGCGGTGATCGATGGTGATGATTTTCCACAAAATTTTATTGAGTTAGCTAAAGTAATAAACGGAGTAATTGCATCATCAAAACTTGTAGATCCTCAGTATAATATTCTTGGAGATGAACTGGCAAAAAGAACTTTTGAGGAGAGTGGTAATTACTACATAAAACCATTTTCATTAGAAGTTAAAAACTCATTACAAGATTTTAAAGGAAGTAACGGCATATATTCGGAAAATGAAACTACACAATCTGGTAAAATACCTAGAGATGATCTAGCAATCTATCAACTTTCTGCTGGTAAGGCATATGTTCAAGGATATGAAGTAAATATTCCTTCTGGTGCTTCAATAGATGTTTTAAAACCAAGAACTACAAAAGAGTTTACTTCTCAGGCAGTAGAATATGCAACTGGTTCTACACTAAGAGTTAATAATGTATATGGTGCTCCAAAGATCGGACTGTCTACAACATATACAGTTTCTCTTAGAAGTGAAAGAGTTGGATCGACCGCAACTAATGCAGCAGGTAAGGAAATTGGTCTAGCAAGAGTTTATGATTATGCTCTTGAAACTGGATCTTATGATGCTGCAAATCCACTTACAAATTCATTTGATTTAACACTATTTGATGTTGTTCCATTTACTGATCTAACTCTTAATGAAGATCTAACATCACAGCAAATACCTACGTTCATCAAAGGTAAGTCAAGTGGTGCTATTGGTTATCTTAGATATGAAGCAACAAGTACTGGTATCGTTACCGCATATAATGTAACTGGCAACTTCGTCAAAGGTGAGGAACTAATCTTTAATGGTCAAGATAGTGACAGAATTGTTTTATCTTCAACAAACTATGGCATTTCTAATATTAAGTCAGTTTTTGGTGAAATAGGAAGTAACACGTTCTCAGGTGACGTAAGACAGACTTCTGTTGTAGAATTGGGTGAGTGTACTTTTAGTGGTGGTGGAGCAACTGTAGCACAGGCAGACAGAGACTTTACAAAAGATTTTGTTGTTGGTGATCTTATTTCATTCAAAAAGTCTGGTGATACTCTATCTACACTCAACAGAGTAACAGTAGTAACTGCTGATAATTTAACTGTCGAAGCAACTCAAGCAGTCTCAGGTGTTCATAATGGAGCACTATTTGGTAATGGAAGTATTAATACTACCAAAGTAACTACTCAGTTGGGTGATAATGGATCAGATACACTATACACTTCACTACCCAAGCAAAATGTAGCATCTGTCGATCTATCAAATTCTGCTATTACTATTAGAAAAAGTTTTAACGAACCTATTGTTTCTGATGCCACTGGTGGAAGATTGACAGTTCTTCCTGCTGATCTTGAAACTGGTGAGACATTCTTGCCATTTGATGAAGAAAGATATATTGTCGTAAATGCTAATGGTGAAACCGAGGCATTGACTGACGATAAGATTACTATCACTAGTGGAGGTAGAGAATTAATAATTAAGGGTTTGAGTGTTGTTGGTGCTGCAACTCTAGTTGCTACACTGAAGAAGACCGAAGTAAAGTCACAAAATAAAGTTAGGAATAGAGTCAAAACTATACTTGTAGACAAGTCTTCCTTACCAGGATCTGGTGTCGGAGCAACAACACTAAATGATGGTCTAACATATGGTAACTATCCATATGGAACTAGAGTTCAGGACGATATAATTTGTCTATTGGAACCAGATGTCACTAAAATCCATGCGATTTATGAGTCATCTACAACTGGAACACCACAATTACCAAGACTCACTTTGAGTGATATTAGTAGTTTTAATGGAAGTGTTGAAGATGCTCTAAATGGTGAAGAAATTATTGGTAGTGAAAGTAATTGTGTTGCAGTTTTAGTTAATAAAGTAACTTCATCGACTGCTGAAGTAGTCTATATTAACGGTAAGAAGTTTAATATTGGTGAAGAAATAACATTCAAAGAATCTTCGATTACTGCATCGGTAGATTTAATTATTGATGGTGATAATGATATCACTGGAAAGTATACTTTCAATAACTCCACAAAATCAACAATATATGATTATTCTAGGATTACTAGAAAACCAAATACAAAACCCGCAACAAGAAAAGTAACTATTGCATACGAATATGCGAGTGTTTCTAGTACTGATACTGGAACTTTAGTAACTACAAATTCTTACGAAAATTTTGATTATTCAAATATTCCAACTATTGATGGTCAAAGACAAAGTGATATTATTGATATCAGACCAAAAGTTAAAACATATTCAGTATCCGAAGGTGTTAGATCTCCATTTGAATTTTTGGGTAGGAGTTTTGATTCAGTTCAGAACAATAATCTGAATGTCTTAGCATCAGATGAGACTATTCAACTCGACTATTCAATTTACTTGGGAAGAATTGATAGAATTTATCTAGATAAAACAAAGTCATTCCAAGTAGTTCAAGGAATGCCTGAAGAAAATCCAGAGGCACCAGTTCCTTTAGATAATGCAATGGAGGTTGCAGTAGTAACATATCCTCCATATTTGGATGATGTTAAAGATGCAAAAATATCTCTCCTAAACCATAAGAGATATAGAATGCAAGATATTGCATTGCTAGAAAAACGAATTGAAAATCTTGAGTACTATACTCAACTATCTCTCCTAGAAACAAACACAGCAAACTTAGAAATTAAAGACTCTTCAGGTTCTAGTAGATTTAAATCTGGTTTCTATGTTGATAATTTCACTACAACAGTCAATCAAATAAAACTTGGTGCTAAGAATGCTATTGATCCAAGTAATAATGAATTAAGACCTTCTTCATATACAACTTCACTCGATTTTATTTTAGGTTCAACAGAGTCTACAGGAGTTAATGGTGTAGTTAATAATGCATCGGATTTGAGATTTGCTCAAGATCTTATCGGTGAAAATATCAGAAGATCTACGATCGATCCAAACGGAAGTGCTGGAACAATAGGAATGGGTGTCATAACCCTAGACTATGAAGAAGTTGAAGAAGAATCTCAACTAACAGCAACAAGAGTTGTAAATGCTGCACCATACTTTATTAATTTTTACACTGGTCAAGTAACACTCAATCCATCTTCAGATATTTGGATTGAACAAGCAAGGATTGAAACTCAAACTATCGAAGGATTGCTTGGTGGAATTACACAGACTAACATCACAGCAACTGCTGCAGACTTAGATCCTCAAGCAGGTTGGTCTCCAACACTGTGGGGTGGTTGGAATGAAAATTGGACTGGTAGAACTACCTCAAGAAGTACAATAAGTGCTAGTGATTCTGAAACTATTCGTGGTGGATCTGGAACAAGACCTGGAAGTATTACTAGTTCTGCTTCTGTCACAACAGAAACAGTTACTCAAACAGGAACTGCAACTCAGCAAGGTTTCTCTCAAAGAATAAGAACAGTACCTGGAAATAATATTAGTCTTGGTGATAAAGTTGTGTCATCCGACGTTTCTTCCTTCATGAGGCAAAGAAATATTGAGATTGTTGCAAAAGGTATGAAACCTCATACTAGATTGTACGCATTCTTTGGTTCATCACGAGTAACTAATTATTGTGTTCCAAAATTACTTGAAATCGAAATGATTTCTGGAACATTTACTGTTGGTGAAACGGTTGTTTCTGCTGGAGCAAATTCAAGAAGACCTGGTTTAACTCAAGATCTACCATATACCTCTTTCCGAGTTGCTGATGCTCATCATAGAACAGGACCATTTAATGATCCTCAAGATGTTTATACAGTAAATCCTTACACCCGTGAGGAAATGCCTGATCTATATTCTACAACATCGACAATTCTAAATGTTGATCTATCAACAATGGCTCTAGCACCAACTGGAGATTATTTTGGATACGTTTCTGAAGGAATGATTCTTCAGGGTAGGAGTAGTGGTGCAAGAGCCAGAATTACGACTCTAAGACTTAGTAGTGATAACGTTGGAATGATGCAAGCATCATTCTATATCCCAAATCCAAATGCTGCTGGAGCACCCAAGTTTAGAGTTGGAAATGTAACATTCAAAGTCAGTGATGCAGATACATTAGATGCTGTTGATGGTACAGCATACACTGGTGGTCAAAAAGATTTCTTCTCACAGGGAACTATTGATAGTATTCAAGGTCAAGTAATTTCTACAAGAAATGCTGAAGTTACTAATGCATATACCACACAACAGAGACCTATTAGTAAGACAAATGAGACTGTTGTTGGTCTAAATGTTGATGTTGGAATTACACTTCCACAACCCGTACCAATTCCTCGTCCGCAACCACAACCAAGACCTCAGCCACGTCCTAGACCACAACCAAGACCAACACCAAATCCATCACCTAGACCCACTCCTAGACCTGTACCAAACCCAACGCCTAATCCACGTCCAACACCTAGGCCAAGACCAAATCCACGTCCTAGACCTCAGCCACGTCCTAGACCTAGACCTAGACCTCAGCCACGTCCACAACCTAGACCAAGGCCACGTCCTAGACCAAGACCTAGACCTAGACCAAGGCCACGTCCTAGACCAAGACCTAGACCAAGACCTACACCCCCACCAGATCCTTGGGGAGATGATGATGATGATCCAATCGCACAGAGCTTCTCGATCGGTAGAGCATCAGATAATACTGGAATTTTTGCTACCTCGGTCGATTTGTTCTTCAGAACATCATCAACAACTGGACAAACCTGCTTCGTTGAACTTAGACCTATGGTGAACGGACTTCCTTCATCAGAAGTTATCTACCCAATGTCCAAGGTTGTTCTAACTGGTCAAGAAGTTCAAGTTTCTGATGACGCAAGTGTACCAACAACTGTAACATTCCCAGCACCAGTATATTTGGAAGGTGGTATGGAACATTGTATCGTCGTTGGATCTAACTCTACTGACTTTACTTTATGGGTTTCTAGACTAGGTGAAGTTGATGTTGCATCACTAGCACTCCCAGAATCTCAGCAAGTTCCAATTACCAAGCAATCATCTCTTGGTTCTTTGTTCAAATCTCAGAATGGTTCTACTTGGACTCCAAGTCAGTATGAAGACCTTAAGTTTAGACTCAATAGAGCAAGTTTCGTGGAAGAAGGAAGTATTAGTTTCTTCAATCCAGATCTATCTGCTGGAAACAGACAAGTAGCAACACTGAAGAAAGATTCTCTGGAAATGAATTCTAGAAGACTTATCGTTGGACTTGGAACTGTTACCAAGAATTGGGGAACCTTAATTGTTCCTGGTAACACAGTTATTCAAGATGGTTCAAATGCATCTGGTAATTATGTAATGGGTCTTGGTATTGCTACTGGCACAATGTCAGTCACCAATGCTGGTCTTGGACTCACACCTTCTAGTGGAAGTTTCGTATATAACAATGTCCCACTAACCAAACTAACTGGTAAAGGTGAAAATGCAACTGCAAATATCACTGTTAACAATGGAGTTGTAAGTGGTGCCACAATCTCTGATGGTGGTAATGGATTCAAAGTTGGTGATGTCCTAACTGCTACTATTGGTGGTGGAGTTGGTAGAAATCTACAACTCTCCGTAGCTAATATCTTTGGTATTAATGAACTTATTCTTGATCAGGTTCAAGGTAATTTCACTGTTGGTGGTGGAAACACTCTAAGATATATTAATTCAAGTGGTGTAACTACCGAGTTTACTGATCAAGGATCTACAGATGTTCTAGTCGCACCAAGAATAGTAACTGATGGATTACATATTAAGGTTAACCATCTAAATCATGGTATGCACTCAGATACAAATAATGTCGTTATTGATAGTGCTTCTTCTGATGTTCCTGTCGTAAGACTGGAAGGTGATTATCTACTTAATGCAACTGATGACTTGATTATTTCAGATGCTTCCAACTTTGAAAACTTTGAAGGTGTTGGAGTTGGAACCACGAATCCAGGTTACGTTAAAATTGAAGATGAAATTATCTCATACACATCAATAGTAGGAAATACTCTTGGTGGAATTACACGACGTATTGATTCCACATTCGGTGGTGCATATGAAAATCAATCTATTGTTGAAAAATACGAGGTTGGTGGAGTTTCTCTAAGAAGAATCAACAAATCTCACTCACTACAAGATGCAACTATTGGTGAAGATATTGGGTTAGATCATTACACCATTAAAATTGATATGTCAACAAATGGTATTGATAGATCTTCTTCTACTTCATTCCCAGCACTATATGCAAATGAGACTAAATCTACTGGTGGTGAGGGTACAAATGCTACTCAAAATATTCATTATGAAGTTATGAAACCAATTGTACAATCAATGGTTCTCCAAAAAACTAATTTGACTTCAAGAGCAAGAACTGTTACTGCAACTAGTATTGATGGTAATGAGATTTCATTCTTGGATGCTGGATATCAAGCAATTAATCTTGAGGATGATAACTACTTCGATTCACCAAGAATGATTGCATCTAAAGAAAATGCTGATTCCCTACTAACAACATTACCAGGGAACAGATCATTTGAACTTGAACTCAACATGACATCATTCGATTCTAGACTATCTCCTGT
>Ga0187219_1000001_pt1 | contig 122978 bp, 114 predicted proteins | sample 13SPOviralmetaG_FD_130162 | JGI IMG/M metagenome (GOLD analysis project Ga0187219, IMG submission 130162) | Marine viral communities from the oligotrophic San Pedro Time Series (SPOT) site, San Pedro Channel, CA, USA - 13 SPOT_SRF_2010-07-21... | ecosystem: Environmental > Aquatic > Marine >... | reverse complement strand
GAACTGAATCGTAGTCTCTGGAATAGTGGCAATGAATCAGACAAAGAAATTGCACGTAAACAGAAGCGTAAACTGTCCTACTATGCTAACGTGTATGTAGTAAAGGATGCATCAAATCCCGACAACGAAGGTAAAGTCTTCCTCTATAAATTCGGTAAGAAGATCTTTGATAAGATCACCGCATCAATGCAACCCGAGTTTGAAGATGAAGAGCCCATCAATCCATTTGATTTCTGGAAGGGTGCTAACTTTAAGTTGAAGATCAAACAGGTTGCTGGTTATTGGAACTATGATTCTTCTGAGTTTGGTCGTGTAGAACCTCTCCTTGAGGATGATACTGAACTAGAAGTTATCTACAATCAAGTTGTTGATCTCAGTGAATTTACTTCTGATGATAAGTTCAAAACTTATGATGCTCTGAAGAAACGTCTAGATGCCGTTCTTGGACGCAAACAACAACTTCGTGCTCCTGATCCCGAAGTAGTAGAAGAAGAAACTCTTGAAGATCTTAGTGAAGGTCGTGCAGCAGTTGCTTCAACTGAAGAAACAGATGAAGATGCAGATGATGCACTTTCATACTTCCAAAAACTTGCTGAGGATTGATAAATGTCTTGCGATCTTAGAAACAATATTCTTGATGCCCTTCGCGCCGACGCTGAGGGTAGTATCAAAAAGGCAAAAGCAAACGTAGAAGTTTACCTCCACAATCCTGTGGGTATCGGTGAACATCCTGATGTACTTGCTGCAATTCAAGAGCAACTTGATATCATTGCACACAATGAAGAACGCATTGAAGCAATTGAGAACTATTTCAGGACTCATGAACCGCACCCTTAGGGTACTTGATCCATTGATTCATGGATTTTGGTGCGTTGATTATGTTCTATGGGGTAACAACAGAGTTGCTACTTACTTCGATATGATTTCCGCACAAGAATCCATGATGTCAATGATCAATCGTGGAGTAGAGGTCAAAGGAATGCGTGAATGGAAGAATAAGTCTTCTTAGACTCCTTTAACTAACATAGCAGCACGCTTGGCACCAAATTCTTTCATTCTTTTTTGTCTGTCAGACAGTCCATCATTGTTGTAATCGCGGTATGTATTACCGTGACCATCAGTAGCAGTTGCTTTTTGTTCTACGACGGATAGATCATTCTCAATGCTTTCGATGATATCGTTTCTCCACTCTTCACTCATGTTAGACATGATAGCGAGTGCTGATTTCTCATCGTTAGCATACCCTTCACTCGTCAGGAAATCCTTGATAAGTTCAAATAGATCAACATCCTCACCGAAGATTTTATTTTTTACTTTTCTAACAGTATTATAAATTGCTGCACCAGCAGGTCCAGTTGTTTTTGCAACGTTAACACCACCAGGTTTTCCATCTGGACTTACACCACGTTGATGACGACCATCATCTTTTGTTGAGTATCTCTTTTGTCCATCAGATGCAGTTCTGACATGCTTCATTTCTGGCATTTCAGAAATTACCTCACCTTCAGGTTCAATTTGATTTTCAGTGTATATGCCAGCATATGCCTCTGAAAAGAGAATATATTCCTTAGTGTCCATAGTTCAAAGACAATTTTCAATTATTTATACTATTACGGTATCGTAAACCTTATTGACAGTAAAATTTAAAAGTGATATACTGAGGGGGTCTTATGATCCCTTTTTTATGTGGAATTATATTATTGCAGGGATTCTACTTGGAGCTGCACAAGTAACAACACTTCCCACCAAGGCCGATCCTATTACCGAGAATGATTACTATACCAATCATTCGATGGGATGTATGTTACTCAGAGAGTGTAAGGATGAAGTTAAAGAGGTCTTCAGTCTTTTGGATGTTTCTAGTGAGTATCCTAATACTGACGATTTTTATCCTGTTGCAAACGAGTTCAACAACATGCTCGTTTCTCTCAATCAGGTCGGAGTCAATGTGTTTCTAGCGGATGAGAAGTATTTTCCAGTAGGACATCGTGGTGTCTATCATACTGTCAGTAATAATTTCTTTCTGAATAAAACATTTATGCATCGTCCTCATGTATTGATGAGTGTAATGCGTCATGAAGGATGGCACGCTGCACAAGACTGCATGGCCGGCACCATTGATAACAGTATGATTGCAATCATTATGCCTGAGGATTCTGTTCCTGAGATGTGGCAAGAGATGGCACGTAGAGCATATGTATTACAACCCGCTGCTATTCCTTGGGAGAAGGAAGCAACCTGGGCAGGTAAAACTGAAGGCATGACTCTTAAAGCACTTCAATCTTGTGCTGCAGGTACTATGTGGTCCGACTATGACCCCACTCCAATGACTCTTCAATGGTTAGAGGAAAATAATTTTATCCAGTAAGTCTAGAATTAGATACGGATTTTGTTCTAGAATCAATAGTTTCTGAAGATCTTGTATCGTAAGTCATTATCTTATCAAGGTCTGAGATGAAAGTTGCTATGTATTCTTTCTTGGGAAGTATAATATTTCTTTTAAGATCATTGACATTAGTCTCATACTCATAATTGGTAATGGCTTTTACTCTCAAATTTTCAATGATGTTTCCGTTACTATCTCTCGCAGATCCATTATCATCTACTGTAGTTGCTTCAGGAACTCCCGAATTTATATTACTATAACTAATTTCTATTTGTCTATCTAAGTTTCTTTCCAAATATGACATATCAAAATTAGAATCTACTATTAATCCAGCAGGAACAACAACTCTTGAGAAGTCATCTAATTGCTCAGTAGTTTCATAATGATGAACAGATGCAATTTCCGATTGTTTTTTATACTTTGCAAGTAAATATTTTTGGAAAGTCACATCATCCATAGGCCATTCATTACGAATATCGATAATATTATTTGCCATTAAGATAATCCAATCGTAATTGGAATTGTTATAAACCTGTTCGGCCAGTTGATCTGGTCGTATATTTCCAGGAATATAGTATTCATTAAATGCATATACTACATTTGATTGGTCTTCTCGTATACGAGCTCTTCTGAAAAGATTTTTTACATCACTAGTTTCATCTATAGAATTTCTATCTAAAGATCTTGATAAGTATCTAATATTTGGTAGATATGAAAAATAACCTGCCATTAGTAACCTACGTCGTAAATTTGGATGGGCATCAAATCTCCAGAACCAGTGCCACCTAACGGATCCGCTTGACGGCCTCCTGGAATATTATTTGTATAGTCTGTATTGTATATAGGTTCAAGTTCTGCAAATTCAAAGAGTAAATTAAAAATTACAGGAGCACCGCCTTCATAAGATAACCATTGCTGATTTGGCGAATAGTTAACGGAGAACTTCGTTAATGCACAAGCTTTAAACTTATGTACGTGTTTGTTTACTAAACGTTGTCCATTTTCCGTTGTCATATATGACAATTGAAATATATTTGGAGTACCCAAGAATAGTGAGGATCCACCAGCTTGCACCTGTGAACCTTCTGCAACATCCCCAGTTAACTTTCTTGGAGCACTCCATTGTTTGAATGCTCGAATTAAATGTGTAATACTTCTAGTTTCTTGGTCACTTCGAGCAACTAAACTATAATTAAATGAAAATCTCCTTAGTCTTACTCCCCTAAACAATAATTCTGCATTACTATTACTTACAATTCCACCACCCCTAGAGAGGATTTGGTCTGCAGGAATATCAAATCCCAAATTTGACCCTAACATACTAACAACATTTGCTCCCAATAATCCTCCTAATCCAGAATCCTTCGCTGCTCCCGAATACATGCTTCCGATGAGTGCAAGTTTAGATATTGTACCAGCGCCAGGTACACCAAGTCCCTGAAGCCCTGCTGCAGCACCATACTGAATGGCGCTTTCTTGAATCTTGTTAGCAGCCGACATTGTTATATCATTCATATAATCAACTTCCCATCCAGCAGAAGTAGTATCCACTATAGAATTTGGCATAGGTAATTCAATAGTTCCCAATCTTTCTCTGAATGGACTGTTCCTCTTGATATTTCCGATACTACCACTTTCAATAGCATCACGATACGGAGATCTATATCGAAAACAAGTCATTTTTAATGTATCTTGATTCCTATTTGCACCCAGTGGATATCTCAAATATCCAGAATAATCCTTCAATATAAGCGTATCAGAGTTAGTGTCAAATGATCCACTACTCATACTAAATTTATCTATTTGAGAATACAGTCCGCCCTTTTGAATCTCGCTAGCGAGCTGGCTAATACCCTCAATGCCTCCAATCACATTGCTTACGATATTCTTTGCGCCATTCACAGTTGTATTTTGTCCAGAAGCTTTACCTGTTTCTGTTGCAGTTGCTGTAGGCGGAGTATTTGTATTTGACCCCTCAATTCTAGCCCACTGGGGACTAGTAGTGTTCGTATTACTTGCAAACTTTAGGGTTTGTCTTTGTATACGTTTATGGAAATCGGATTGTTGTTCTGTCGAAAGTGTAGTAATTTGATTTTTTGACCAAATACCATTTCTATATAATTGTTTAGCGCCTTTTAATCTTTGATTATTGTCATCAACTGGATATGCCCTTACATCAGAAATTACTTTTTTATTCCCGAAAGCACCACTAGAACTTGTTGTTACAACAACTTCGTATCCTACTGTTACTCCATCTACAACTTGGGTAATTGGGGGATCTACTTTTAGTTTCTGTTCTGCCATTACTTACTCCAAGAGTATGCTCTATGCTTGGGATACTTCATACCACGATTGTCAATAAACTTTTCTGTTGGTAGAAGCGCTATATCACCCCAATCTTCACTCTTTGGAATTTTGTATAAACTGCCTATACCAGAAAACAAATATCTATGTATGGAGTTTTTGGGTACAGTTACACCGCCTTTACTATTTATCAAGCTTCTTGCAACTGCGTCTCTATAATCTGGATTTATGTAGTGTAGATTTGCTCCCAAAAATCCATCGGGATAGAATTCGATAACATATGAGAGTGGTTGCAAATCCCAAAACTCATATTTTTCTGGATATTTTGCACCATATTGAAAAAATATAAGATCTCCAACAGCAACTCCACCAGTATCACTTTCACTGATATCGGGATCTTGTATTGATGATAACGCCTGCTCTAATGCATTAACGTACCAGTCTCCACTGCGTCTTTTCTTTCCTGCTTGTTCTGTGATACTTTGTGCAATCATACCCCTAAATCATCTTCAGTCATGATTCTAAATTCATACTGACGATCTGCACAATATTCTTCTGCAGCTTTCCACTTTGCTTGATTAATTATCCAATTATGAACATCATGTGCCCAGGATTTTGTTCTTCTTTTTGGATTTTTTTCAGGCATCTTTAGTTGTCTTTTTGGTTTAACCTCAATCACAACAGATCTTCTCTTTCCATTCCTATCAGTATATTTTATGAAGAAGTCTGGAAAATACCTATGGATACGATTATCCATAGGGGACTTGTATGGGATAATAATTTCTTCAGATTGCCATTGATAAACACTTTCATTTAAATCACAATATCTCATAAACTTTCGTTCCCAAAGAGACCTGTAAATGATGTTAGTTGGGTCTCCTTTGTATTTTTTGGGATGTTCTGGTTTATATTTTCCCTTATAAGACATATACATAGTATATAAAACCATAAATTTATTTAGATGGGAATTATACAGCAACTCCAAGGTATTCTTGGTGAAGCAGGAAAATCAAGAACAAATGATGGGACGTTTGCTGCACAACTACAATCTCCCGCAACTACTAATAACTATAAAGTATCACTTCACTTAGCAGAAACTGGTGGAGCAGATGCTGATACCGATCTAAGTGGTTGGCTGTCCAGCGCAGGTGTATTTGGAAAAGATAATCCAGAAAGATTTGATTTTTTATGTTCGGAAACATTTATTCCTGGAACAAATGTAGCTCCCTTTGAAGTTTTTGGGGATCGTCAGGGAATGTATGAGTCTTTTTCTGGTCCTAGAAGAGATATGGAAGTTGCATTTACGTTTTATGTTTCTTCTGAGTATCAGACGCTTCGATTATTTGAAGAGTGGATTAATTTTATGAATCCAATCTATGCTCCTGATAAACTTACGTCTGGGAGTCCTGGTGGATATGAAGGACTAATAGATCAAATACCAGTGTATAGATTTAGATATCCACAACAATATAAACGAATGATTTCTCTCACAAAATTTGAGAGAGATTATCGTGATAATATCATCTATGCTTTTGTGAATGCTTTCCCAACAAATATTGAAAGTATTCCACTTTCGTATGATGCTGCACAATTACTTAAAGTATCAATTACTATGAGATACGATAGAAAGGTAATTATTCAATCAGGACGACGAACTATTAATAACCAAGAAAATTCAATGTTAGTTGGAGAGTTTCAGAGTGGTCCAAATACCTTAACTCAACAATGGTTAAGAAACGGGCAAATCGAAACTACAACATCAACAATACAACCATAGGTTTCCAATAACCTAATAAATACCTTTATGAACTGAAATAATAGTCATGCCTTTACCAAAGATTACGACATCCCAATACGAATTGGTATTGCCCTCAAGTGGCAAAAAAATTAAATATAGACCATTTTTGGTAAGAGAAGAAAAGATTCTTATCTTAGCACTTGAAAGTGAGGATACCAATCAAATTAGTACAGCGGTTAAACAAGTTCTAAAAGAATGCGTTATCGGCAGAGTTAAGATTGAAGATCTACCTAGTTTTGATATTGAATATTTGTTCTTGAATATTCGTGGTAAGTCGGTAGGTGAGTCTATAGATATTGTCGTTACTTGTGGTGATGACGGAGAAACTAAAATTAATGTATCGATCCCAATCGATAAAGTTGAAGTTGAAAAGCATCCAGATCATAACCGAGATCTAGAACTTGGTCAGGGGTATGTTCTTAGAATGAAGTATCCAACTATGGGTCAATTCATTGATACTAACTTTAGTGTTAGGTCTGGAGATGATAGTGAAGTGGAAAGATCTTTTGATATTATCTGTTCTTGTATTGAACAAGTTTATACTGAAGAGGATATGTGGACTGCTTCCGAATGTTCCAAAAAAGAACTTAGGGATTGGGTAGAAAGTTTGACTTCCGAACAATTCAAAAAAATTGAAAAGTTCTTTGAAACTATGCCTAAACTTCGTCATGAAATCAAAGTCATGAATCCCAATACTAAAAAAGAGAATACAGTCGTTTTGGAGGGTTTATCGAGTTTTTTCGCCTAATAATGTCTCATATTGATCTTGAGGCATATTACAGAATCAACTTCGCTTTGATGCAGTTCCATAAATATTCTTTGACCGAAATTGAAAACATGGTTTCCTGGGAGAGAGATATTTATGTTGGTCTCTTAAGAGCGCATATTGAAGAAGAGAATTTGAAACGTAAGCAAATAGAATCATCGAAACGTAATGCGTAGTCCTATTACACCACGAATAATGCCGAGAATGTCTGGGGTTAACCCTGGGGCATTTTTTCGTCGTGGTAGGCAAAATTCTAGTGTTGCTGGGAATTTCCTAGGTAGGCAAAAATCAGGAGTTGCGGGATCTTCGAGAGTACAACCTGCTAGATCTCCACTTGTAGGCGCAGTAGAGAATATTTCACAGTCTCTGCAACCACAGGAAGAGTCTGATGGAATCAATGTAACCAGAATTAATCAGATTGTAGAGAATAAAGTTAACAGACTTGTTCCCACAATCTCGGAAAGAGTAGAAAGACAGGTAAATTCGTTTGATCCAAACGAACTGTTGGCCCGAATCTTTAGGGGTGGACTAGACGAACTCCAAAGATTCCAACAGAATTTGATGAGTTTAATGCAACCTCTACAGAGGACATTCGACTTTATATTCCAATCCAGAGATATTATATTAAAGTTAATTACTCAACTAGCTGGTGCTGCTAAGAATTTGGGTTCCGCAAAATCTCCTGGGATGGGATTGGGTGGATTAAAAACTCTTGCTCTTGCAGTTACTGCTGCTTTTGCTGCAAAGATCACATATGATCAGATGCAAAAAGCAGAAAAAGAAGGTCCGCCTCCACAAGGTGGACAAATTAGTGGAGCTCCTCCTGGTGCTGGAGGAGCAGTTGAACAACAACAGTCATTGACTGGAATGTCTAATATGGATGTTGCGTTATTCAACTCCACTGTTGAGGAATTTTCTTCTATTCTAGAGGGAATTAGAGGTGGGAACACTATACCAGATCCCAACAACTCTAAAGGTTCTGGAGGAACCAATTTAAAACCAGAATCCAGTGCTCAACCTACGAGCACACCTATGGGAACTGCTTCTGGTAGTGGTATTTCTCTTCCAAATGCTGCGCCAGAAATGCTTGCTTTAATGGATGCAGTTTCTGCTGGAGAAGGTGATGCAAATGCGATTCAAGGTCAGATTGATCATGGTGTCAATCTTGAAGGACTAACTATTGAACAAGCTTTCCAAGCTGGTGAGAGTATGCAAGGACAGGGTAATACCACGACGGGTGCAATTGGTGCATATCAATTCCACCCAGATTTCCATAGACAAACTGCAATAGACGCTGGACTTGATCTGAATAAGGATAAATTTACCAAGTCAAATCAAGACAGAATGATGAGATCATACATGACCAAAGTGTATGGTATTCAAGGTGGAAAAGGTGGTGAACAAGGAATGATTCAGTCTATTAGGGATGGTAACCTAATGTCAGATGTTGTTCCAAAACTCTCTGTAGATATGGGATGGCCTTCCTTACCTGGAGGAAGTCAACCAAACGTAAATACTGCCAATTTCATGGCTACGTATAACGCATCATATAGTAACTATGCGAGTGCAACTGGATTGAATCCATCTCTTGATGGGTCGGAATTAAGATCGGAAGCTTCTAAAACTATTGCTCAGTCTCCAGAACAAATTATCACTGAAGATGATGTTCAAACTAATATTATTCCACTAAATACGGGCAATACCCAACAGAGCCAGCAACAAGATCATGATATTAAACCCGATCTTGAAGGAGCCAAAGTTCCTTTCCTGGTTCCATTTGATGTTGGAAACATCCACACCATGTATTCAAGAATCGTATATAACATCGTTGACGGATAATGGCTAAACCAATTAACATTAGAGCAGTAGCGGAAGGTGTAAGGCGTCCTGTCGCGGATACGGAAAAAGCAATTGTACGGTTTAGTAAGTTTATTAGACGTAACGACACTAAACTGAGGAACTTTAAGTTTCCCTCCAAAAATAGAATGAAATACCTTAAGACAATTGATTTGTCTGTTATAGGTAAGAATAGTAAGGGCGGATTTGCGTTAAGTTTGCCGTCTCCATTTGGTATGGCAACTAATGCATTGCTTGGTCGTATGCTGCAAGGTGCATCTATTGTAACTATTCTCGGCACCGCAGGGGCATGGTTACCTGCTCTTGTTCCTGAATTAATTAATACCAATGAAAGGAAAACAGCAAAGGCTCCTGGAACTAGGGAAGAAAAACTTAGACTCCTGTATGAACAAAAAAAGAATTTAAGGTGGTGGGATTGGATCACTGGAGTTGCACAAGAAGTAGATGAACAAATTTATTTTTTAGAGACGGGTCAAACTAGATCATATGGAAAAAATCTTACGCCAAGAACTCCAGATGATTTTGGTCCTGGTAAATGGACAGAAAATAAAAAATTAAATGTAACCAAATTTGCTTCGACTATTACACTGTTTGGATCTCTTGCTAGTGCAGGTGTTTTTACTCAAGGACTTCCAGTATTAGCAAGCCGAACAACACCATCCCAAACTCCACCTTCAGTTTCGACCCCAACATCAGGTAAAGTCAATACTGCTAACTATGGATCTGGTGGATTGCACCCATTCCCAGGTGGAAATTATGTTTCTTCTCCTGTTGGAATGCGAAATGGTCAAATGCATGATGGAACTGATATAGCAGAAACTACTCCATATAGGAAAAATCCTAGAACTCCAATTATTGCAATGTCGGATGGTGTAGTTATTGATGAGAAATATAATCCTAGTAAGGATGCATATCTTGCTGGTGTAATGATTAATCATCCAGATCTTGATGTTGATGCAAGATACTTGCATATGAATCCAAGTGTGCAACCTGGAGATAAAATTGATAGAGGTCAAATTATTGGTACTCTCGTTCCTCTAGGTGGAGAAGAAACTCAATATAAAGATACACACTTGCATCTGGAATTATATAAACAAGGAACTTATGAACGATACGATGCTGCTCAGTCTAGTAAATTCTTAGGTGGTTTACATAAAGTTCCATTTGCAGAAGTAAATAGTGCAACATCTATCCAACCTACAAATACTATCCCAACAGTTCCTTCAGCAGAACCCCCATCTGCTGTTACTCCAAAAACACAGGTAATACCACAAAATAGTAAAACCCAAGAACAATCAGTAGAATCTAAAAAGAAACTAAGAGAGTTAGCAACACAGATTGAAGAACTAAAATCATCTCATGATATTTCTAAAGTTGATGAAAAAGTACGTATTCCTGAAGTTGGTACATATGTTTTTGGTAGAAATATTCTAGGAACCCAAGAAGACAAATACTTCAATCCCAATGGAGAACGAATTACTAGAGATGAATTTGAAAGTAAATTAGTAACATATGCAAAAAAACTAGAAGAACAATCAACTGCAGAACCTGCAGCTCCAAAAACAACTGTAGTTCCAGCACCTTCTTCCACTGCAAATTCTTCTCAACCCAATCAGAATCAAATTCCCCCATCAACAATAGATACAACTAAACGTGAACAACCTCCAGTAAACCAATACCCATCGTATAATAGACCAAATAAAGTAAATAATACTATTATCACTGCCAATCAGTTACCACAAAGACATAAATCTATGCCTAATGTCATGTCTAACGGCAACGGTGGCGGGAATGGTATTATCAATGGTGGTGGTGGTGATATTATTTCAATTTCACAATCAATCTTACTCACTCAGTTATCAGGATCATGAGTTCTTCCCTCGCAAACATCAACATTTCCGAAGCATATCTGACTTCTTCTGGTGAAGATAATGAAAAGGCTTATAGTTTTAATAGAGCTATTTCAAGTATTGATTACTTTGAGGATTTACTGAGTCCTTCGGTTACATGTTATATTAAGTGTGCTGACACTGATAATCTATATCATAAGTTGCCTATTAGGGGATATGATCGATTGGATTTGAAAATCCAAACGGCACTTGGAGTATTGGAATATAATAAGGATAATCCTTTATATGTAACTGCTGTCAATGATTTGATTACAAAGGATGGGACGGAAACCTTTACACTGTCTTGTGCAACGAAAACAGTTTTTGATAATGAAGCTACAAGATGTCGGACTAGATTTAAGAAAGCTCCCATTTCTACCCATGTAGAAAATATTTTAAAAAACATATTATCTATTACTTCCGATAGAATTTTTGTAGAAACTACTGCAAACGCTTATGGATTTATGGGTAATCAGAAAAAACCCTTTCATACTTGTACGTGGTTGGCACCAAAATCAATTCCGTTTTCAAGCACTGCTCAGGCTACAGGTACATCTGGTTCTGGAACTAATGCAGAAGGTGTTGGAACATCTGGATTCTTTTTCTTTGAGAATCAAGATGGATTTCATTTTAAGTCTATTGACACGATGTGTAAGGATACAATCAGTGTGACATCCGCCGACACTAAAGATATCCCAACATATACTTCTACTGGTGTTATAAGTCAAGGAGATTCTACATTCAAGGTTATTCATTCATATTTGGATAAAAATACGGATATAATTAGAAATTTAAGAGTTGGTTTATATTCAAACTTAACTTATTTCTATAATCCGATAGATTGGAATTTCAGTGCCATTAGTTATAAAATTAAAGATAACCATACCCCAGAGTTGGGGAAAAATATGGGACTACCAGGAGGCGGTATTATAGACACTGCAAGTAGAATTCTTGTTAGGATAGGTGATACAGGTATGGAGTCTGGGGCTTTTGCTGAAAATAGTGGTAGGGATGATTCCGATATGGCTAAATCATTTTCTAGATATAACTTGTTGTTTACACAGTCACTAAATATTGTAGTACCATGTAATGTGAATTTAAAAGTTGGGGAATTGATGAAAGTTATCTTTCCAACAGTCGGACCATCATCGTCTCCTGAAGAGAAATCTGTGGATAAAGAATCGAGTGGTAATTATTTAATTCGCAGCTTAAGACATCACTTTGATGTTGCAGGTGGTCAAAACACAACATCATTGAATTTGGTCCGAGATTCATATAGAATATAAGTATTCCGCATCACACAAACTATGGAAAGTATCGAAAAGCACATCGAAAAAGACAAGGAGATTTTAGACAATGCATCTATCTCTCCACAACAACGTCGTCATATCGAAGGCGAACTGCACGAATTAGAAGACTATGTGGAACATCATAAGTCGGAGATTGAAGCGGGTGATCATCACGATCCAACACCTTTAGAATTGTATTGCGATACAAACCCATCAGAACCAGAATGTCTTGTTTATGAGGACTGATGAATGATCGACCATTCTTTACTAAAAACTGAATATGCCGGCAGAGACGGTTTTATTTGGTGGATCGGCCGTGTTGCTGATCCACGGGTTTGGCGTGATTTATCTACAGATCCCGAAGAAGGATGGTCGTATAGGTGTAGAGTAAGAATAATTGGATATCATCCATTTGATGGTGATACTCTTGCAGAAAAAGATTTGCCTTGGGCTCATGTAATGGCCTCACCCTATATGGGTGGAGGACAAGGTGGCCTTGGTGAGAGTAGTTCCATGGTAGGCGGAGAAACTGTTTTCGGTTTCTTTCTGGATGGAGAAGAAGCACAACAACCTGTTATTTTTGGAGCTCTGCAAAGGAATCTAAAAGAAGTTAAGAATACGATCACTAAAGAATCAATTGATGAGGAGAAATCTGCTGGGTTTGGTGTATTCTCGGGTACATCTATGGGAGCACCTTTTGGTCCTACCAACCTACCAGTGCAAGGAGACACTACTGTAGCGACTCCACAAGAGAATGGTAAGACTGCCAGGAAATCTCCTACTGCGGGTAATGTAGGGGACGTGGAGGGTGTTAGAAGAGTCGTACAGTCTTCCAGTCAATACTTTGGTAATGCGTCTCTTGCACCTCATAGTGGGTCTAATCCATGTGAGAATGATGCTATCTCTAAAGTTACTCATGCAATAGGAAGTTTTCTTAAAACTATTAATTCTTTGCAGAAATTTGGATCGACTTATATTAACGCTGCACAAAACTTTGTCGCTGACATAAGAAGAATTGTTGGTAAAGCATCTAGACTCATCGTTGGTGCGATGAAGATGATCCTCAATACTCTTCGAGATAAAATATTTAAGTTCCTAGGAAAAAGATTTAGAGACTTCGTTGGACTAATTGTACCAGAACCACAAAAATCTCCTGTTGCAGCTGCCCTTAAGAGAATCATGGATATTCTCTTCTGTGTCCTGGAAAAATTAGGAATTAATCTTTACGATTATATCTTTGGGTTCTTGAGAAAGTTAGTGAATAACTCAATTGGTGCATCTGTTTGTGGAGTAGAACAAGCAGTTGCAACAATGATTGCAAAGATGACTGATGCGATCGACGAGGCCTTGGAACCAATCATGGATGGATTGGATTGGTTGACTGGTGCTCTTGGTGGTATTGGAAGCCTACTAGGAAAGGTAGGTGGATACATTAACATGATCATGAGTTTCCTTGCATGTGATAACCTACAATGTAAGGATTATGATGATTGGTCTCAGGGATGGGGACTATCTACAAAAGCTGCTGGTAAAATTTCCAGTGTTTTGGATAATGTCCAGATCATTAAAACTGATAAGTTAGATATTAATCTTGATGATCTAGATGCTGCAGCTGGTGATGGAAGTCTTTCATTCCTCAGTTTGATGGGTGGAAATGTATCACAGTTCTTTGATTGTAATCAAACAACGTCCAATCCCAAGAGTCAGGATGATATTCCAGATACTATTCCTCCTGGAAGTAAATTCACATATTGTTTACCTCCAAAGGTAAAAATTATTGGAACATGCACAAAAACTGCAAAAGCAGTTCCTATCATCTCGGGAGATGACGGAAGTATTCTTTCTATTGAGGTAACAAATAGAGGAAGAGGTTATCGATTCCCGCCAAAAATATGTATTATCGATAAAACCAGATATGGTGGGGGAGCAATTGCAGAATGTACCGTTGATGCAAAAGGTAGAGTAAAACAAATATTCATGCTTGAAGAAGGTTCTGGATATTGTCCAGCACCTGGTGGAACAAGACCAGTTAATCCTCCAAATGATGATGATACCGATACCAATCCCGAAGAGGATGATCCCAATAACCTAGAATTTCCAGATCCATTCAAGAATGATTGTAAAGTTGTAGCTAGACTAAGGAAAAAGAAATATAAAGGTAAAACTAGAATGGAGCGTGAATCTGGCTTCATCTGGGTAGATCAAAAGACTGGTCGAGAATATTATTGTCCAAACTTTGATCCTCTGGTTCCTGAGGATGATCCTAACGATGACCCCAACGATGATGACGAGGGTGGTGGCGATGGCGATGATGATAAGTTTACTCCCATAAAGGACTTGCAAGCTCCGTATATTGTTTTCACTACCCCAGCAGATAACACTAGTGGTATTAATTCATCTACAAATATAGTCATAACATTTAGTGAGGAAATTGTACGAGGAAAGGGAACAATTTCAATTTCAGAGTTAGCAACTAATGATCTTCATGAAAAAATTGAAATTGAAGACATGGATAAGGTTGAATTCATTGGAATAGATGTTGTCAAGATTAATCCAGATAAAGATCTGAAGTTAGCAACAGATTATTTTATTACCATGGATCGGGGATCAGTTTCTGATGCTGCAGGTAATAAGTTCGCTGGTATTGCTGGAACCAATACTTACAATTTCTCTACTAGACGATCTTCGGGACCCTCAGATCCACCAGTGGGAATCTTTACGGGTTTCATAATTATAGGACCTGGAATTGGATACACTCCTACTGATCATATAGACGTGGGAGATGATTGCACCTTTGATTTACAACTAAGTCCATCTGGATCAATTCTTGGTGTTGATTTGAAAGACTGTGATCATAGATTCACAAGGCTCCCTCCTATCATAATAAATACAAGTACTGGTACTGGTGGAAAGATACGACCTGTCTTGGCATATTCACCGAATACCACGAAAGATACTGGCGCAGGTGACGATGTAAACCAAAATCTCGTAATTCAAGTTATCGACTGTATTTAATGAGCACACAAAAACCAACTACTAAAGAATATTTTAGAAATTATCCTGGATTCCGAATGGAATCTGGGGTATTGATCGATTCGGGTGAGTTGAAGGGTAAAACTACCGATTTTTCCATTGTTACTGATCAAACTCAGGGATTCTCATATTATAAAGATGGGTATTATAAGTCTGTATGTAATGGAACCTCATATGAACTCTGTGGGTATAAATCAACCACAGAAGATGATTATGCTAAGATCTTAACAGCTGGTTCTGGTCATATTTTGATTGATGCTCAGGATGGAGATATTATCCTTAAGGGTAGAAATATTCGATTATCTGCTGAGGATGGTTCTGGTGAAATTACTCTTGTTTCTGGTAAACATGTTTATATTAAAGGTGCTGTTTGTCATATTAGAGGGACCAATGTAAATATCCTTGGATCCAATAATTTATCGTTGGGAGCAACTTTTGTCGAAAATACAGGATCAGTTTCAAATGAAGGTGGAACTATGACAGATATTTTCCAGGGCAGTTTCTTGGGAGGTATTCTTAAGTTCCTAGATAAATTTAAGGACTTCTTCTAATGGCAGTTACTGGCTCAATAGGAATGTTCGGTGATAAGGTTATCATCGGAGCATTAGACGTTTCTTTTCTGGATGCTGCTTCAAGAGTATTTCCTGGTACATTAGTTTGTAATGGACCAGCATATTTTGGTGCAAATGGAACCGTTGGGGCTCCACGAGCTACAGTAATGATTGGTCCCCCAATGGGCATATCAGTTCCAGCATCATTAGAAGTAATTGGGATTGCAAATATCATTGGTATTTTCAATGTTCAAGCAGTTAGTACCTTTACTGGTCTTACAACTAAACTTGGTACTACAATTAAGAATGCGTTAAGTCTTAAAAATGGTGTTGATATTGCCAATGCATTGAAAGTTGGTAATTCGGTGAAGGTGCAAAATGGTGCAGATAATGTCAATGGAGTACTCAATGTTGCTGGTGTTATTAATTCCCCATGGTTAGATGCTAAGCTTGCTATCGCTGTGGCATCTCCACCAAAAGGATTTGATATGCATCACCCAACCAAGAAAGGTTGGAGACTGACACATATTTGTATAGAAGGACCAGAGGCTGCGGTATATTATCGTGGTAAATCGGAATCCAATGTAATTCCAATACCAGAATACTGGAAAGGTCTAGTACATGAAGATTCCATCACTGTTAATTTAACTCCTATTGGAGAAAACCAAAATCTATACGTAGAGTCGGTTGATTATAATGGCGGTGTAATTAATATTGGTGGGGGAATTTACTTCAATTACTATTACACAATTTTTGGTGAAAGAAAAGATGTTGATAAGATCGTCGTTGAGTATGAAGGAAAGATCGAGGATTATCCTGGACAGGATCAACGTTCTATTGTTGGATATAACTATGATTACAGAGAAGGAGTGAACGGATAATGAAAGCGAATCCTGCTGAAATGGCTAAAAGGTTGCGACAGCAACGAAATCAAGCAAAAGATCAAGTAGAGGCAATGACTGAACAACTCAGTATTGCTGATGCCATTGCGGATGAGTATGATGAACTAATAGAAGCTTTGGATCAAAAGACTGTTCCTCTAGTTAGTGAGATTAATACTACTATTACTGCAGTTAAAGATGCATATGATGCAAGAATTGCAGCTGGTTGTTTAAGTCCATTGATTTGGCAACTTCAAAAATCAGATACAGTTTCTATCTGGGGTGATGATGAAGACATTCAAACTTGGGAGGTTGTAAAGGACCCAGCTCAACGTCAACAGATTAATTATTATGGTTGTAAGTATTATAGGTATCCTAAGAATAAAGAGTACGGTTCCAATGTAATCGATGAGATTCAAGATTCTAGCATCGACCCATTAACAAGTGTCCTTGTTATATTTGATTCTAATGCAACCGCCTTTACTGGAGGTATTATTAAAGTTGGTGATCTTCTTACTGATGATTTGGAAGATCCTGTTGTTTTTCAAACAGGTAACCTTCCAGTTGTTACTGGATTAGGAACGGCAAATTATCCAAAGGTAAGAGTAAACGTAAGTGGATTTTGTACTGGTGCAGACAATAAAGTTTATAGCGATGCCACATCAGGATTCATGTCACAATTTGCTATAGGAGATATCATCTTTTCGGATTTCTTTGCTGCTGGAACTTTCATTGAGTCTTTTGGTACATCAGTTGCTAATCTCGATCTCGCTGGTGGATATAGTAATAATGTGAACATTGATTTTGCTGTAATGAGTAGTGTTTCTTTAGGTACTACATCATCTAATATATTTTCCATAGGTAAGGTAGAAGCTTACCCTGCAGTATTTTTAGATACACAAACTTCAATTGGTGCTTCTCATGCTTCTTTTCTTATTGTTAGGGGACCTAATAATCGAGATCTTCAGTTTGAAGCTACTAAAAACCCCATCGATCCAGTAGAAATTGGAATTGCTGATGGAAATAGAGTTGGTAGAGGTCATAAGATCGATTTGATTAATAATGGAGATCCAAAGCAAACAAAAAAATGGCATGAAGTTCGAGAAGAACCCGAACCTCCAGTTGGTGCAGGATTTGCTGAGTATTGGGTAGGTGCTTCCTCTTGGCCAACACTCCAAGATGTTGATCGGGCTGGTGATGGGGGAGATGCAGCCAACGGTGGGATTCCATACACTTACTCGTATACAGCTGCTACATATGCAGTAGAGGGACAAACTCTCACAGTTGGAGTTGGGGGAACAGAACCGTCAGCTATTATGGGAACTACTGCTGTTAGTCCAAATAATCCAAGTCTTAATGGTTGTGGTAGTCTTACCAGTGCAATTGCAAGTAGAGAAAGTGAGATGTCTTCTAAAATTTCTGAAAATACTCCCAAGATTAACAAATATCTTGATGGAACTAGAATTGTTAGAGAGTTGAGAGGAGAACAAGAAACTACTGCCTGGGGTATGTTGCAAGGTATTGCTTTTGTTAATGATAAGAGAGAGAAACAAAAAAACCAAGCAAAGACTCTTGAGGACTTTGATTGGAGTGAAGTGGGGATCTAATCTCCAGATATATACTATACTCTCATATTATTAATGATACATATTGACTGCTCTAAAGAACCTTTAAATTTTTCACAATACGATCTGTCAAAGGATGAGATCTTCGTGATTGATAATCTATTTCCATGGTGGTTTATTCATCACATGGACAAAACAATTCTGCATGGATTTGGATGGCAGTATGGTCTCTGTAGTGGACGTAAGGATAACAAAGACGGCACGCCAAATTGGGATTATGATAAAGGTGCTGACTTTGATTTTGAAGTTCCTTGTTTCAAACAATCAATCTATCCACCTAAATCGGAATCTTCAGGTGACAGTGCCTACGAAATGTTGTATAATGCAGTTGTAGGTTCTATTAATTTTGATATTGAATTAGGGGAAGTCCTAGTCAATGGACAACAATATATTCATGATACAACTATTCATCAAGATTGTAGTTGTGATAATGGATTAAGCTGGATCTATTATGTAAATAAGAGATGGGAACCTGAATGGGGTGGTCCAACTATTATTGAACATAATGGGGAAACTGTAGAAGTTCTACCAAAACCAGGAAGAGTATGTTTCTTCAAAGGTAATATTCCACATAGAGGTGCTCCTCCCAATGGAGAATATTACCGAGGACTTAGAGCAACTTTAGTATATAAAACTATGAGGAAGGATCCCCTACCTGCTAAAAAATGAAGAAAGAAATCTTTGCTATTCCAATCTTTGAAGACACTATTGATCTTGAACTATTCAAGATTCCTCCATGCAAAGATGAAGAAGTTATAGGAACTTGGGATTCAAACACTCCATCATCATTTAATTCTGAACTAGATATTAGTGATGATGCCATGCAGCACTTAGTTACTGTAATTGAGAAAAATCTTGGTCCCGAGGGTCTAATTGCTATGAATCCTCGTATTGATCATATGTGGAGGAACGTATATAAGGAGAATGATTATCAAGATCCACATATTCATCCAGTATGTCAATGGAGTTTTATCATCTATGAAACGGTAAGATCCAAAACATCATTTCTAAATCCCTCGCTAGGCATCATTCAAGAAAAGTATGGTCTCAATTGCCATACTTTTCCCCCAGACTATAAACCAGATCTAGGACCAGGAAGTATTATTATTTTTCCGTCAATGTTGCTTCACTTCGTAAATAGTGGTAATATTGGCAGTACAATTTCAGGAAACATCTACATGGACTATAGAGGATAACATGGAAGAAGAAAAAGTAATTAAAAGCGAACCTAATGCAAAGTATGGTAATGAGCTTTTGCTTGACAATATTGACTATATTGGTGAAGCAGTTGGCGATATTATCACCAGACTGAAAAGATTGGAACAAAGAATGGATGCCGTTGAGGTTGATGCACGTTCCAATAAGTTTAAAATTGATCGAGTACTTGACATTACTATTGGAGACGGAAAATGAGTACTAAAAAGTTCAAAAAAGTAGATAAAAAAGGACGCGAAGAAATTTGGCAATGGGATGAAACTCCAGAATTATCCAAAGCAATCAAAAGACTTCACAACTCTGGTCTTAAAAGTCCTCCTCCAAGACCTGTTGACATCTAACCTTTTCTAGTCTATATTATTGGTATCAGGATGTTTTAAAAGAGTGGCATCCTGTTTCCTGCCCACATAGCTCAGTGGTAGAGCAACGCTTTTGTAAAGCGTAGGTCGTTGGTTCAAATCCGACTGTGGGCTTTCCACTTTTGTGGAATAGGTTGCATCATCGACATTCTGGACAGGGGTTCGATTCCCCTCACCTCCATTACTTGGGGGTGCCATGGTTTCGACAGGGTACACGGAATGTGACTGAAACCTGCTTGGATAAGCAAACCATAGATGCAAAAACATCTGACACCGCAGCGAATAACATCGTTGCATTCTCCCGCACTCGCGAACTCGCGACTGCCTAAATGGGAGATCGGGGTTAAACTAGCCTTGTTAACCAAGTAGTTCTGGGGGGTGTAATGCCCCCTTTAAATCTAGAGGTTCCATGAAGATCAATCTTTGGTATTCTAATAGTATGGGTCAATGGCGTTGGACTCTTTGCGAGGAGTTTAAGAATGGCACTACTAAAGTAGAACAAACTTCTGGTCAACAACCTATGCTTCGTGATGCTATGAATGATGTAGCAAACACTGTTGAATATCTTCTAGAGACGCATAAAAAAGACAATCCTCTTTAGCTCAGCGGTAGAGCGAACGACTGTTAATCGTTTGGTCCCTGGTTCGATCCCAGGAAGGGGAGTTTAGGGAGATTAGCAATCTGGTGAATGCACCGAGCTCATAATTCGGATAAGGTGGGTTCGATCCCCACATCTCCCATATATAATATAAATTTGTTGCAAATATGTTTGAGATCGGTAATGCGTTAGAAGTTGCTCAACTTGACGGTATTGGACCAAATGCAGTTACATGTATGGTAATTGATAATCTTTATCAAAATCCTGATGAAGTTAGAAAATTTGCATTAACTCGTAGAGGTGAAGCAGGAAAGATCAATGAACACTGCGACTTTGGTGATAGACTAGCAATTCCACACAAAGATATCCGTAATATAAAAGAAGTTATTGATGATTTTGTTAGAAATCGTGCTATCTGGAATAACTGGTACGATGAGTTATCATATGAAACTAATTGGAGAAATGCAGAGTTTTTAGTAAACTTTACTAGTAACCAAACACTAGTCAATAATCCTTTTGGGTTGATTCCTCACCAAGATACATATTTGAGGTTTCAATTGCCATCTAGATTTGGAGTTGTAATCTATTTGAATACTCCTGAGGAATGCCAGGGAGGCACAAACTTCTATAGTTATCTTGACAAACAAGGACTAGAAAGATCTCTACTATATGAAAAACAGTTTACTGAGATAACAAGTGCCGATAATAAATGCACCGAATCTTACCAGGGTTTGTTTGATACGTTACGAATGTCTTCTGCACTAAAAATTGAGGCAGAGATTGGAATGAGATATAATAGGATGCTTATTTACCCTGTAGATGTTCTACATGCACCAAGTATGGCTCCTGGATGGTTCAAAAATAATGAAAGGATTGCACAGGTACTATTTTTGTGAGTAAATACATTGTTCGATGGTCCGAACCAGGAAAACTTTCTCCTCAACAACAGAGCAGATACTTTGATGACGAAATTAATGCCAAGTGGTTTGCAAATGAAATGAAAAAGAGTTATAAATGGGTTATCTGCACAGAATCAAAAAACATAATGGAGTAACTATGATTTGCACAGGTACTATTTTTGTGATATAATCAGTATGTGTGAAGGAAGTGCGACCTCTCTGACCTTAGGGTTGGAGGGGTTTTTTCATTGTCTAAATACAAAAAGGAATAATATATTGAGCAGATAAAATGCCTCTATCAAGATTAGAAAATTTTCTAAAGAACGCTGAAGGTAATATTTTATATGTAAATCCAAGCGACTTTGATGCTACTGATAGTATTGAAAACCGTGGTAACTCACAGACGAGACCATTCAAAACTATTCAACGAGCTTTAATTGAAGCTGCTAGATTTTCTTATCAAACAGGCAAAAATAATGACAAAATTGATAGAACGACCATTCTGGTTTTCCCTGGCATTCACTACATTGATAACAGACCAGGATATACTGTAACGAGTAATCTCGGATCTGCTCAATTTAGTATTAGGAAAAATGCAGGATGGCAACCTGCTGATCTGACTCAGTTTACTTCGGAAACTAATTTTGATATTCTAGATCCAAACAACGAACTTTATAAGTATAACTCCACGGAAGGCGGATCAATTCTCCCCCGTGGTACTTCTATCATTGGATTGGATCTTCGTAAAACTAAACTGAGACCATTATATGTACCCGATGCACTAGATGATAACCAATTATATAGTGGTATTCTTCGTGTTACTGGTACTTGTTACTTTACCGCTTTCACGATCTTTGATGCAGATATTTCTAGAACCGCATACTATGACTATGATAGTAACACAAAGGTTCCTACATGTTCTCACCATAAACTAGCTGCATTTACCTATGCAGATGGTGTAAATAATGTAATAATCAATGGAGAGGATTCTGGGTTAACCGACCTAGATATGTTCTACTTTAAGGTAGCAAAAGCTTATGGTGATGCTTCTGGTAGACCTGTTCCCGATTATCCTACATTCGATGATTTTGAACCAAGTGTAGACGAATTTAGAATTGTTGGTGACCTTGCTGCTGACCCAGTTGGTATTACTTCTATTAAGTCTGGTGACGGTAATACTCCTAATAATATTATCACTGTAGACACGACAAAGGCACATGGACTATTCAAGGATACTCCTGTTCTTATTGCTGGTATCACAACATCTGTTAACTCATACAACGGATCCTTCCTAGTTGAGGAAGTTATCAGCGATACTGAGTTCACATATCTTGCTCCCAGTGTACCTATCACAGCACTGCCAACGTCTCAGGAGATCCAGAATTCGTCTGTAATCATCGAACCCGATACTGTGGGTTCTGCATCACCTTACGTCTTTAACTGCTCTCTACGTTCAGTATACGGTCTCAATGGACTTGATTGTGATGGTGATAAAGCCACTGGATTTAAGTCCATGGTTTGTGCTCAGTTTACGGGTATTTCTATTCAGAAAGATGATGATGCTTTCATTCTCTACAATCCCGACACTGCAATCTTCAATGATGATCTGAGTGTATCTGATTCAGATAGACCTCTACACTCAAACTCAAGAGCAATCTATAAACCAACATTTGAAACCTCTCACATGAGAGTAAGGAACAATGCTGTTGTTCAGTTAGTTTCCATCTTTGCTATTGCATATGCACGTCATTTCCATGCAGAAAGAGGTGGTGATGCTTCAATTACTAACTCTAACTCTAACTTTGGACAAACTGCTCTGGAATCATCAGGATTTAGACCAGAGTCGTTTAATCGTGATGATGTAGGATACATCACTCACGTTCTACCCCCAAGAGAAATCCAAAAAGCAGAAACTACGGCATCTTGGTTGACACTTGATACACCAAAAACTGTTGGTGTTGGTATTACTGATAGACTATATCTCTTTAATTATAATACAGAAGAAATTGTTCCACCTGCACAGGTTGACTCTTATAGAATTGGTGCCAAGAAGGAAGATAAACTATTTTTGAGTATTGTTAATACTCTCACTGGTCAGGCAGTTCAGGAAACTTATGAGACTCCAATTCTTATGCAGGTTCCTTCAGGAACTGGTGTAGAGTCCGAGAAAGACTATAAAGTTATTAGAAATTCTGGTGTCAATGCTATTATTTCTAATGTTATTACCCTAACAACTAATCACCAACTCAATAATGGTGAGAAAATTAGAATCTTCTCTAATACTGGAGAAACTCCAAACGGTATTGTTAATGATAAGATCTACTATGCTATTGCTGGTGGTAACCTTGCTGCAAATAGAATTCAGTTAGCATCTACACGTAATGATGCTCTTGCTCGTAGACCTCTAACTGGTTTGGCTAATGGTGGTGGTGAACTAACTGTAGTTTCTAGAGTTACTGATAAATTACCAGGAGATCCTGGACACCCAATTCAATGGGATAATGTTAATACACAGTGGTATGTTATTGCTCACCCCAGTGAAACATTTAACCAGATCTTCCCAGCACTTCAAACTATTGGTGCTGGTGTTATTGGTGATGAAACTGGTTCAACATACGTCAAACGTAGAGTAGATAACAGATCCCTTATCGATAGATTGTATCGTGTTAGATATGTTCTACCTAAAGAACATGTTGATGCTCGTGCTCCTAAACCTGGATTTGTTCTACAGGAATCTAAGACTGTTGGTATTGGTAGTGCATCTTTCCTAACTGCGGATCTCTCTAACCCAACTCAACTTAAGAATGTTAAGATCATTAAGAGTGCTGATTTTAATGGCACAACTATTACGATCACAACTGAACTTCCTCACAGATTGATTGAGGGTGATTTAGTTAAAGTTAAAAATGTAGAGTCCGTTAACAATCCACTTAATACCTATAAAGTTGGATTTAATGGTGAGTTTGAAATTGATAATGTAGTTTCTAGTAAGGCATTTACCATTACTGGTATTACTACGGATCCTGGTGCATTCCTTAATGAAATTAACGAGAGAACTACGCAACAACAAATTGAAGATCTTCCTATAGTTGAAAGATCTAAAGCATTGGACTCTCTATATGTGTATAGAGTGCAAGAGTCTAAACCACATATTCCTGGAACTTCTGGACAAGATGGTGTATATAACCTAACTCTCGTTTGTGGTTCTATTCCTTTGGATAAGGATCTTGGTTTCGGTGTATCTACTAAGTCCTTCTCGCAGGATATTAGAAATCTATATCCTCAACAAGATAGAGACAACTATACATCTGATCCACAACCATCTATCACTCATGCTAATGCAAGTGTTATTGGTAACGTAATTTCTAATAATAGACAGAACTCTTTGACTCGTGAGGCACTGTCATATTTCATGCAAGGTCAGAGAGTTGGTTATGCTGTAACTGGTGCAGTTGTCACTGGTACGGGTAACACCACTCTTACAATGTTCACGGATTCAGAACATAGATTCAATCAGATTAAGAGTCTTAATATTATCGAGCCTGGTTCTGGATATAATAACGGTTCTGGTATTTCGACTGTTATCTATGCTGCAGATCTCGAAAACGTTGCTTTAACTGGCAAACAATCATCAGCTAAAGTACAAATTTCTGCCGCTGGTACTGTAACAAGTGTAGAGATTCTTGATGGTGGTACTGGTTATGGTATTGGTAATACCATGACTATCTCTGCTTTCCCAGCAGGATCTCCTACAACTAATGCTGTTGTTGAAGTTACTGGTGTATTTGATAACATCTATGATGGTATGCACCTATCTGGTTTCGCAGATCCTATTCTGAATGGAACATTTAAAATTGTAGACATTCCAAGTTCTAAGTCAATCTCTGTAGAAATTCCACAATCTAGAGGACTAGGACCATACTTCACTGTCAGAGATGACAGAAGACTCCCAACATATCATCATGCAAATATTGGTGTTGGAGTAACTTACATTGATGTTATTGACAGAGATGAAGGCTCTGTAAAACTTCTAACAGATGCTAACCATACTTTGGTTGCTGGTAACTGTTTTACTATTCAGGGAACTGGAAATGGTAATTGGGATGATAACATCTTTATCGTTGATGATGTTGACAATGATAATCCACTAAGGAGTATTCACTTCAGTGTTGGTGTTCATACTGTTGGTTTCATAACTGCATATGACACAATTAATACTAGACTATTTGGTACTGGTATCAGTGCAAACTCTAAGACTCTAGGTCTTGGTGAAAATAATCTTGCAGGTAGAGCATCTTATTTCTATGCTGGTATTTCCACCACTGTTGATGCTCCAATCACTTCTACTGATACTGTACTTACTCTTACTTCGACAGAAGGATTTAGTAAAGGAGATTATATTGTCATTGGTTCAGAAATCATGCGTTTCACCAGTGATAATATTAATAGTGTTCTTCGTGGTCAGTTTGGTACAGTTAATACCTCAGCACCAGTTGGATCAACTATCAAGAAGATTGCAGTTCTTCCAATGGAACTTCGTAGACCATCTATTCTCCGTGCGTCTGGACATACATTTGAATATCTAGGTTATGGATCTGGTAACTACTCAACATCTCTGCCACAAAAACAGGATAGAGTTCTAACAGATATAGAAACACTTGCCGCACAAAAGAAAGAACTTGATGGTGGTAAAGTTGTATACACTGGAATGAATGACAGTGGTGACTTCTATACTGGATATAAGAGGTTATCGTCTATTACTGGTGAAGAAGAAGTTGTTGGCGCACCCATCTTCTCATATACTGGAGATGATGCTGAGGCAGAAGGAACTAAGAGAGTTTCTGGTGTATTTGATGAACTACTTGTTAGGGAATCAATTACGGTTGAGGGTGGTGATAATAACAATAGAACATCCCAATTCTATGGTCCTGTAAACTTCACCGAAAAACTTGCTAATAGTTCGGATGCCGGCATTGAAACTAAGAACTTCTTCCTGAGAGGTAATGCACCTCAGGGTAAATTGATGACAGTTGGTATTCAAACTCCAACAGGTGCTAAGAGATCAGGTGACCTTTCATTCATTGGTATTCCTGATAATGGTGGGTATGTTGGACACATTTATGCCGAGGGTGATTGGAGAAGATTTGGTGTTATTTCTAGAGAGAAGCATAGAAACTTCTACACCGTAGATCAAGTATCTATTGGTGCTAGTGATGGTTCTACTTTCCGATGGAGAGATACTCTAGAAGTTAATGGTGTAACTAAACTAGATCACCTATTTGTTGCTGGTATTGTTACATTTGCATCTAATCAGACATTCTCTGGTGTTACTTATGACTCCATTGTTGTTAGACAACTTGCAAACTTCTATGCTTATAATTTCTCTGGTGGATTCTCCGATGAGGGTATTAAGTGGGAAACTTATGGATACTATACTCAAGTACATGAGGGAGGCACATCCAGACTTCACGATATGGAAGTTGTTGGTACTTATGTTTCCTTCAAATCCAATTGTAAGGTTGATTTCCTAGGAGAAATTACTTCTGGTTACACTGGTATTAACTCAATCAAGGGTGACATTACCTGTAGTAACATATCTGTAAGAGAACAAGATCCACTGAATGGTAGTGGTAAGTTCTTTGCTGAAGATCTTGTAGTTCAAACTGGTTTTGCTACTGATTTCAATGTTGGAACTACTGGACCTGGTGGAGTTCTGACAATTGGTAATAGATCAGGATCTACACTTAATGGCCATGCAAACATTGTAAGTCTTACTGGTCCTGGTATGCCAGATGATACTGGTGGAGGAAGTGTAGCACTACCAGTACAAGGCGGTGGTGAAACATATCAAGGTGTTTCGAGAGTTGCTATTACTAGTGCATATATCAATGTTGGTGTTATTACCAACTTCCATGCACCTTCTGTCTCTCATCTAAATCAACCAAAAATTCAATCTGGTATTGCAACTAACTTTGAGGTAACAAATAACCTGACTGTTACTGATGGTGGATCTAGTGCCACTATTAAGACTCTTAATTATACTACTGGTTCTGGTACAGATCTAACTTTGACTGGAGATCTAGAAGTTCAGGGTGGATCTTCTGTTGCAAGAATTAGGGAAATTGAATTTGATCAGCAAATTGTAGGTCCAACTGCAATATTTAATGATGTTAAAGCAACTACATTAAATCCAAAAACTGCTAGTACTCTTACTATTAATTGTACGGCAATTACTGCAACATCAACAATTACTTGTACTGATAGTGGTTCTTCTGCGACGATTAACAATATCACATCGCAAGAACTTACCATGGAACCTTCTTCCAGTGGTATTATCAAAACACCTAAGTTGGAAGTTGGTAATAGTAGTGGTGACCAAGGTGCCGATGCTAAGATCAGATATCTGAATGGATATACTGCTAATGGTGTCACTCAACTGGATATTAATTGTGGTACTAATGGTAAAGTAAAATCATTCCAATTTGAATCTACTTGTGCCACTGGTAACGCACCATTCAAGTGTGTATCTACAACTAAAGTCACCAACTTTAATGCAGACTTACTTGATGGAATGAATACGTCTTCTACTAATCAAAGTAGTGCTAGTATTGTTTCCCGAGATAGTTCTGGCAACTTTAAAGGTAATATTATTACCGCAAATAGTTTCAGTGGAGGAACTATAAGTGGTAGTAATGGATCATTTAGTGGCACACTCAACGTAAGTAGTACAATCACTGGTAACGTTACTGGTAATTTAACAGGAACTGCCTCTAATGCGACTAAGGCACAGAGTGTTGATAAGCTCAAAGGCATTTTACATAACGTTGGTGAAAACCAAACTGTTGTAGTCAGTAATTTCAAATACGAGAATAGTTCAGTTTATGCTCCTAATTTCAGGGGTAAATTTATTGGTAATGGTTCCGAGGTCACTAACCTAAACGCATCAAACATCACAACAGGAACACTACCTTCTAGTGTAGTTCCTGAAATCAGTGCTGATGATATCGTAGGAGGAACACTTGATGCTTCAGTGGTTCCAACACTAAACCAAGATACAACTGGCAAGGCGGGTAAAACCGATGACGTTCTGGTCAATGGTTTAGGGAATGACTCTGGTCCACACTATCTTATTCTACAGAAAGGCAATGCGGGGGGTGGTGCGTACACTAGAATGAGAGTTGATTCTGGAATATCCTACGACTCAAACTCCAATGACTTAAGAATAAAAGGAGACGTTGTTGCTTTCGTATCAGATGATCGACTGAAGACCAATAGAAATACTATTGCAAATGCTCTAGAAAAAGTACGTTCTTTGAATGGTTTTACATTCAACTTTAACGAACGTGCTCTTGATGAATTTGGTAAAGATACAACAATTGACCATGTTGGTGTTTCTGCACAAGAGGTTGAAAAAGTTCTACCTGAAGCAGTTACTGATTCTGCACACGACAGTTACCTAACCGTTAAGTATGAAAAGATTGTTCCTTTGCTTATTGAAGCAATTAAGGAACAATCTGATCAGATTGATTCCCTCAGAGAGGAGATTAAAAAACTGAAATAAATACTAAAAATGGGTATTTTATGATGAATTTAAATTATGTAGAACCCGAAAATATTAGGGTCAATGCGGATGCTATCATCAATAACAAAAAGATAGGGGAAAAAAATCACCCTCTAGTTGTTGTTGATGATTTTTTAATGGATCCTGATAGGTTAATATCAGAATATATTCAATCCACTCCCCTGGTATTGAATAGTATGGAATCCGAATCTTTACTGCCTGGATGGTTCGGTTATGTACCTAATAGATTCCCTGAGATTGACTCAGCAGCTACACAATTGCTAGATTTGTATACGGATTTTGATATTCCAGAAGATAAATTAGATGAATATCGTTGGAACTATCAGATTAATGTACTGCATGGTGGTGTGCAGTGTGCAAGAAAATGTCTACAACCTCATGTAGATCCAGCAATGATGGCATTTGTATTGTATTTGAATAAAGATGAACAAAACGGCGGTACTGCATTCTACAGACATGCTGACGCAGGAGAAATAAATCTACAAAATGTTGATAAATCATTCAAAAGAACTTCAGAATATTGGAAATATAAAGAATGGCAATTTGAAAAAATGAGGGATACGAAAGACGAATATGTAAATTTCGACTCTAATGGAATGGATGATGCTTGGGAAGAATATCATTATGAACCTATGAAATTCAATAGATTAATTCTATATCCAGCATATGTTTTTCACAGTTCTTTAATGAAAATTGACTGGTATAAAGAGAGTCCACGAATAAGTTTATCTGGATTTATTAGCCCCAAGTATTTTACTGAATGAAATTACAAAATTATATCCATACACATAACAATATTCTTAACGAAAAGGATCACCAAAGATTTATAACTTTGTGTGATCAGTTTGATTTTGGTAAGATCGATAGACCAAACGGAGATGAATTTTATAATATGAAAAATACAGAAACATGTAGATTTCATGTATGCCTGTCACGTTCTGGTGATGAGGAAGAGTTGTGGAATTTATGCCATAAGGTGATGTTAAAGACTATTCCCATAGTATATTCAGACTATGAGGATTTTCTGCCTGAAGAAATGGATCTTTATAATAAATATAGCGGATACTGGTTATGTAAGTATCCCGAAACTGGAAGAATAACATATCATGCGGATCTTAACGGTGATGCTGGTTCAGTTACAGTTTCATATGGTATAAATGATGATTATGAGGGTGGAGAACTTAGGTTCTGGAAAACAATAGACTTGGAAAAGAAATCTAACTCTGTTCACATATATCCAAGTAATTTTTTATATCCACATGAAGTGACACCAGTAACTAAAGGTATACGTTATTCGATAGTTTGCTGGTTTGGTTACGAAAAAGGTCAAGATTGGAGTTTAATCTAAAAATGGTAGAATTAGAAAGACTTGAAAGAGTACAACAATCTGGAAAGTATCCAAACTTAATTACATCGACTGACGTTGATAACGTTAAGAAAATTACTGAAGCAAACCCGAGTCTGTTCGCTTATAGTTGGTCTGATAAAAGATCTACTAGGAGAGATTCTGGAGCACTCTTTTCAAAAAAATCTGATGGGACTACCTTATATGGATTTTGGTTTGAATCTCAATTAGGAACTGGGACATATAGACTATGGGATGGACATGTTATCCGCAATAATCTATTAAACTATACGTTTAATATTATTGGATATTTCTTCAGTGCCGATGATCTCAATTGCCCAGAGGAAGAACATATTTCTTTAGATTCTGTTCCCCTATTTGAACCATCTATCATGTCATTATGTTCTCTTGTTACTGAGATTACAGGAAGACAATCGATTGGAGATCTCAAAAGAGCACTAGATTCGGTAAAGAATGTAGATGATTTAACCGAACTAGACTATACAATAAACTATTTGCGTATTAATAGGAAGAGACAGACTGTAGAGATTGGACTAGAAAAGAGTGAAAACGAAAATTCATTCTCTACATTAATAGAAAAGGTAACACCAGAAGGTTCTTTGGCGAGAACTAATTGTCGTGCAGTTTCTGAACTCATCGAAGAAGATTTTTTGTCTCAGGATGGAGATAATGAAACTACAATACTAATTAAATATGGACCAGAAGGATTATATGAGGAGACATCTTTTGTAATTTCTACTACTTATAGTAAACTTGCTCCATCAGGTACAAAACCTACGGATAACTATCAAGTATTTCAACAAAGATCTGCATCACACTCAAATTTTGTATCTGATAGTTTATATAAATGTAACAATTACCGTTGGATAGATGAACATATTAAAGATGAAATCATCACCTGGGAAGATGATGAAATCTTAGAAACTGTTTATGGTGTAACTGTACTTACTGTTTCAGCATCAGGAACTAATACTGAAATCATGTATGGATATAGTGGAGTTAAGGGAGGCAATCAACCTCACAGTTAGATAAAACCGATGGTGCCATTGCCGCTTGAAGTCCAAGTACCAACGCAAATGCCACCGCCGCCACCTTTGTCCCCATTTTCTCCATCACGGCTGCCGCGATATCCGCAATCATGCTCGTCCTTTCCACCATTTGATCCTTTACCACCGTTGCCGCCGCCAGCGCCATTCGCCCCAAAATTGCCGCCGTTGCCGCCATCACCACCTTTTCCACCTTTACCGCCTGAACGGTCGCTACCGCCACCGCCACTGCTGCCGTTTGTACGGGATCCATTAAAGCGATTGTTCCAAGAGTTACCTGTCCATTTATACCCAGCACCATGACCGCCGTGTCCGCCATTGCCGCCATCGCCGCCCTCGCCTCCATCTTTACGGCATTTAATTTTGGTTTCATGACAGAACCAACCTGAACATCTCTTAACGCCAGAGTTCCCTCCGCCGCCTCCTTTGCCACCTCTACCGCCGCCACCAGCGCCGCCGCCACCGCCGCGGATTCTGTTATTCCAGTCACTGCTTCTTGCTTCTATGGGAGAAGCAACGTGCAAAGCATATCCTGCATTGCCTCCATTACCTGAGTTTGCGTTTCCTCCTGGACCAGAATAACCATATACTTTTCCATTAACTCGGAATTGTAATGCTCCTTTCCCTGTAGCGTTCCACCTAAATGCTGGTTGATTAACATCTAATGAACCACAATGACCAGTTACAATAACTTTTTTAGAGAAATTGTCATTTTGATAGATCATATCATTGTTGAAGACTTGCCATCTCGCTTTCAAGTGAGCAAAGTTGCCATTACAAGAAGCAACAACTCCATTAACAGCACCACGGAGTTTAGAAAATTTCCAAGTTTCATTTGGAAGAGGCACATTATTGTTTTCGGGAATAGCAACAATCCTTCTAGTTCTAGTATATTGTGACGCTCTTATATCAGTGCCACCAAACTTGTCTCGGAGTTGACTAAAACGCATGTCTCCACTATTGAAGTTAGTATTATATGCGTTTGAAATTGTACCTCCACTAACATCAAAGTCTGCTATACCCTCTGAACTTGCAATCGATTCTTTAACATTATCTGGAAGATCTTCTGGCAGTTGACCATCCATCATTGCAGTTTTTGGATAACTGCATACTAATGATTCGGTTCTACTGTCAACAGATAGAGCAAGTGTTTGTTCATTAATATTGACATGATGTAAAGTATCTTCGTCTGCATTTACAATATAAATTTGATCCTTATTTCCATTGAATCGTCCAGCAATTGTGGAAATCCATTTAGCACAATCTCTTAGGTCTCTATTAGATTTAAATGGGACACCAGTATCTCTAAACATACAGTCTACAAACACGACAGTGTTAGAATGTGAGACAAACTTCTCAATAATTCTATCTTCTGTGCCCGCTTGATGCTGAAATGTAGTTCCTCTAATTAAAATCTTATATTCACCATTATCTCTCTCTTCATCATATTGATCTGGTTGAAACCAAACATAAGAATAGAAGATAAAATCATCTACACTAGAAAGTTGTTTATATACATGTCTTTCCGATAAGTGAGTATAATACTTGATCGGAAATGCCGCAGGGGCATCTGATTTATCTAGAACTTCCTGATCATAATTATACTCTCCATCTGTAGGATTAGTAGACATGATTATATCTTGACCTATTATAACTTTATTTATAGCAATAAATACTAAAAACAGTCAAATTTATTATGGCAAACTACTCAAAAGAGCTCACAGAACGTTCTGAAAATCTCAGAGCAGAACTTCAAGAAATGCAAAAGAATTTTGAATCGAAGAGAGAAGAGTATCTAAAATTGCAAGGAGCGTTGGAAATGTTGCAAGTATTGGATAACGACTCTAAAGAAGCAGAGGATGATGATTGAACCTTAGCAGAGTTATCATACTGCTGTAGGGGTCGCTCTGTCAATGAACGACCCATTAGAATCTCTTATCGAAAAAACGCTTGACAATATGGATCATCTTTGCCATACTATATTTGTCTGACGGGGGTTCCCCACGATGACACACACTACAGTCCCTACAAGGATTATTATTATGTCTGGCAAAATTACAGAAGTCGCAGTAAAAGATCTCTCCACCCGCAAGGTGATGCAGAAGGTCACACAATTCGCTACACTCAAAGATTTTTCTAGAATCGTCAAACAAACTGGTCGCGATTGCACGGTACAACGTGAGTCTGTTTGGCGTTTCATTCCTGATAAACAGTCTAAGTATATGAGTGCCCTTGCACAAGGTTACTCTGATACTTCCATCTTTCACCTCATCAACCTTGAGAAATCGGTAGAGATTCTTGAACCGATTGCTCTGTCATCTGGTGTTCCTCAAGATCTGCAATTCATTGATCACCAGAAGTTGTTCATCTCCAAAGATTTCAACTGGGTTCACATCGACGGTGGCAATCGTTCCGATACCATTATGGATTGGTTCGACAATAAGATTGCTCTTCAACCTGGAAACTATGTGATCCCTACTGGTGAAGGTGATCTGGTTCGCTACACTCTGAACAAGACAAACTACTTCACTTATGAAGTATGTTGTGAAGAGTTTCCTGCTCTGGTTGAGTTTATCGACAACCAAACGATTGCATGGATCGAGTATTCTGGTCTCAATCGTGAAGAACGTCGTGATTTGTTTGAACGTCTGAATGATAACGAGAACCTCAACACTGAGGAACTTCGTAACTGCAGCACATCTGAGATCTGCACAAGTATTCGTGAACTGAACTATAAGTACAAGGATCGCTTTGTACTTGACAATGAGAAGAAGACTTTTGTTCTTAAGTCTAATGCAGAACGATACAAGTTCTGTGCATATCTTGCATCTCTCCTGAACTACTACACTTTCCGTGGTCAGGTTGATGCCTTCTCACCCAAGACTCTTGACTCTGATTACAACTCAAACTCTGAGGCAGAGAACAACTTCAAAGACTTCAAGAAGTTCTTTGAATCTACTTTCATGCCGATGGTAAAGTATGTCGGTGATTTCACCAAACTTGGTGGTGCTCGTAATCGTCTGATTGATCTTTACTGTGCTCTGGTTGAAATCTATGCCGAGGGTGATGAAGTTCACCGCCTGGATAACAACAAACTGGACTATGAATCCTTCCTTGAGTGTTATCTTGAGTTGGTTGGTAAATATTGGGGTGAGGAAGATGCAAGGTTCGAGACTGGTCGTTCTTCCTGTAAGTTCAAGGATCTATATGGTGCTAACACCAATTACAAGATGAAGCACCGTCTGGAACTTATCCGTAATGAGTTCATCCCCATGTTGAAAGAACGTGGTATTGTTGTCACTAAGGATAAGACTCGTTATTTCCCTCAGGAATGGCGTCGTATTCTATGGTCTCGTCAACAGGGTAAGTGTGCTCTGACTGGTGAACTTATCCCAATCACTGATGTTGAGAACGGTGATAAAGTCCACATCGATCACATTATCCCACACTCAAAAGGTGGACAGACTATCATGGAGAATGCTCAACTTGCTCTTGCAGGTCCAAACATGGAGAAGAGTAATAAGTGAAGTTATTCCCTGTTCTAGTTGAAGAGTATGACCTTTCGGGGTCTACTCTCTCTAAATTTAAACAAATAATTGGTGAACAGGGACAGAAAGGATTCCACCATTTATCTGTTACTGGAGAGTCTAGTCATGGCAGATGGGATCCTTTTTCTATTGAAGAATCTCTTCCCGTAGGTAAATTATTCGTAGATTGTCTTCAGGATTATGTTAACAAACTTCGATGTAAACCTGTACAAATTGACAATACCTGGTATAATGTTTTACCTACTGGTGGATATACAAGACGACATCGACATGAATATAGTGTAGTGAGTGGAGCACTTTATCTAGATCTACCACAAAATAGTGGTGATCTTTATTTTGTTTCACCACTACAACCATATAGAATGTGCGAGTTACATGAAGATTACTCCGACTATAATGCCTACGAATTTGATCTACCGATAAGAGAGAATCATCTCTATCTCTTTCCAAGTTGGTTGGAACATGGTAGTAGAGTAAATGAGAGCGATCAAGATAGAATTATGGTTAGTTTTAATACAAGTCACTACACTTCATCATCATGACTAATTCATTCACTGCTACAGTCCGTACTAGAGACAATCGACTCGAAACTATCGAGTTTGAATCTATCTCTCCTTCTCCCTCTGATGCTAAGGCACAATGCGAGTCTATGACTGGTGGAGAGGTTGTTAACATCCATCCAACGAGTTTATACTAACCAGTCTACAAACTGTCTCAGAGACGCTCCTAGGGGGGTCTCATGGAGTATAATTAAAGAGTCCTCTGAGAGACCCTTGCCAATCACCAATAAATACAACGTCTAGATTAACTCATTATGGCAGATCAACGCGCTTCTATCCACACACAGGACAGACTTACCAAACAACTGAATGCTACAATGGCAACAGTTGGTGAACTTGACCGACGATTGGGTGAACTTGAGCAACTCGTACTAGGTGCTCTCAATAAAACTCAAAGTGATATTGTTGCTCTTCACAGTGAACTGAGTTCATTCCGTGAAAAGATTTCAATCACAGAAAAGTTTGACATGGTAACACCTGTCTCTGAAGGTCCAACTGAACTCCTAACTGGCGACTCTCAACCTACTTGATTATGAACAACGACCAATTTGATTTTGAGTACAACGATTTCGATGAACTCTATGATAGTATGATGGAAACTGGTCCTGAAGATTGGATGCCTAATAGTGGTATCCGAGAGAAATTCGATCCCGAAACTGAGAAACTACTTCGTCAGTTCTAGTCATGTGACGGTTATCATACTGTCCCACCTCCTTGCCTAAGGGGGTTTTTTTGTGTATAATTAATCTATGAACGGAACACGAATGACCCTGACCCTTCGTCCACATCAGAAACGCATTCTTAATAGTATGCTTGCCTATGACAAGGGTCAAGTTATCGTGCCTACAGGTGGTGGCAAAACTATCTGTATGATTCAGGATGTTGTGGAGAATTGTAAGTATATTGACAACGGAATGACGACTGTTGTTGTTGCTCCACGTATTCTGTTGGCAGAACAACTGTGCTCTGAATTCCTTGAGTTGATTGATACTACTCACACGCATGTGATGCACGTTCATAGTGGTGAAACCGACCACTATTCTACAACCAAAGCAAACGATATTCATGTCTTTGCTAACACTGCTCGTGCAGTAGGTGAGAATGTTATTATCTTTACCTCTTATCATTCTCTTCATCGTGTTGTGGAAGCAGACATTGAGGTAGACAACATCTACTTTGATGAAGCACATAATAGTGTTCAGAAGAACTTCTTCCCTGCGACTGAGTATTTTGCAGAGAACACAAATCGTTGTTACTTCTTTACTGCAACACCTAAACATTCTCTCACGCCTTCTAAACCAGGCATGAATTGGTCTGTTTATGGTCAGGTTCTGTGCAATGTTCCTGCTCCTGAGTTGGTTGAACAGGGTTACATTCTCCCCCCTAAAGTTGTAGTCAAGCAACTGCCTATGATCAAAGGTCGTAAGGTTATGTTTGCTGATGATTGTGACAATCTGCTTGAGACTATTGATGACAACAAAATCAACAAAACTTTGATCTGTGCTCGCACAACAAAACAGATCATCAATCTTCTCACTCATTCTAAGTTTTGTTTACAACTTCGCAAACGTGGTTATTCTTGGATGACTATTACATCGAAGACAGGTGCAATCATCGATGGCAAGAAAGTCAATCGCGATGTATTCTTTGACACTCTGAACACCTGGGGCAAGGACAAGACCAAAAAGTTTGTTGTTCTTCACCACTCTATTCTGTCTGAGGGTATCAACGTCAGTGGACTTGAGGCTGTTATCTTCATGCGTAACATGGATTACATCGGTATCAGTCAGTCTATCGGTCGTGTGATCCGTCTGGGTGGAAGTGAGAAGAAGTTTGGGTTAGTTTGCATCCCAACTTATGACAGAGTAGGTATCAGCACTGCCAAGAAAGTTCAGGCAGTTGTTGATGTTGTGTTTAATCAAGGTCAACCCGCTATCAGTGAGATTCGTCGATGAACTACACCAAAGAACAACTTGTGGACGCACTTGTTCATGAATGGGAATATCTCTGCCATGACGATTACGATCCACAAGATCCAACACCAGAAGAATATCGCAAAGAGATGGAAGAACTTACAATCGAACAATTGATTGAAGAGACTGACACTGGCGAAGGTTACACACTCGATGAGTTTATGGAGTGTCATGGATAGATGAAAGACAAGTATCATAACCACAATTCAACTATACTTAACAGTAAGTATATAAAAGATTATGTCTCACCTAATGGGTTGTTTGCTGTACTCCCTTGTGGCAAAAAATGGATGGTAATTTGCAATGGTGATCCAATGGGATTATCATCCTCCTTTGATATTGCCATGCGTAGAGTAGAAAAACTCCAAAAGACATATTCTAAATCGCAGAAACGTACCAAAACACCTGTCAAACGAAAATCAAAGAAAATTCAAAATAAACATTTACTGAACCCTAGTGGTGGCAAGGGTTCTCGGGGACAGGGTGGACAGTTGAATGAACTGGACACCATACCCACCAATCCACTGTTAGATGCCTTACAATAAGACTGTTGAAAAAACAACTATGACCAAGACCAAGACCAAACGAGTCACTGTGACTCCGCTATCTCGGAAGGCAAAGAATAGGTTTGCCAATGAGATGGACCTCTTTCATTCTTGCACTATTGAAAATGAACGTGAGATGGCAGATGGTTCTCAGTGGATGTTTCTCAAGTCACTGAATCAATGTTACTTTTTTTGGGTGCCTGTTAAGGGTAACAAAGATTGGAAAGTTGACAAGTAACTAATTTTACACTAGACTAATCACATGCAAAACACAATGATCGAACAAATTCGTGACAACTGTCTCGACAATCTAGAAAATACTTATGCTTCTCGTTTGGAAGTATTAGTCGGTGAGGATCGTTACGATGATGCAAAATCAATCGTCAGTGAGATGGTTGTTGATGACGAATCTGAAGACTCTGAGTGGACTTTTGTGGACGATATGAGTCAGTATAATGACGATGATATCCCAAACTTACGATGGATTGAAATTGAGTAAAGATCGAGATATTAGGGTCAGTCTACATGTGATTGACCCACTAAGAGCACACTTTAAGTTTCTACAAAATCTTAGAAAAGATTTAAAGAGACCAGGCACTAAACTTCGCAAAAAGGACAAAAGACGCAAATGACTTTCGGATCACTTGATCTCTTCGGAATACCTGTTCATAAGATTTCTCTGCCTAATTGGGACGAGTTGAAACCTCAATTACTTGAGATGATTGATCTTGATGGTGATGAATGTAAGAATAATACTTGTACCACTGATTTCTTTAAGGTTGGCAATGTTACACCACATCCATACCTAGAAAAGTGGTGGAAATTAATTGGCGAACCCCTGGAAGATGTTTGGCAAAAAGTAGGTCTTCCTCGACATGGTGACTATACTAAGTTTCAACTATGGACTCAAAGATATCACTGTGGAGACTATCATGGTTTGCATAATCATGGGTTTGGTAATATATCTGGTGTTCTCCATCTTGAGTTTAATCCCGAGATACATACCTCTACTATGCTTCAATGTCCTTACCTAGATCCTCTCTATGGTAGAGTATTAATGATGCAACTTCCAGACGTTCAGGAGGGTGATATTATACTTTTCCCTGCTGCAATTGGTCATGAATCACAACCAAATGCAAGTAATGATCAAAGAACAATCATGTCATTTAATATTCCTATCCGATAATTAATGGTAAAAGAGAAATTTCCATGGAAGGCATTTCCATTTAGATTGGAGACTAAGGACGCTGTTTGTCACTTTGTGTGTCGAGAACACGCCGAGAAATATATTAAAAGATATAAACTTAAGAAATCGAAATATACACTAGAAGAACGACCCTCCGAGTGAGGGTCTTTTTTTATGGCAAATTGCCTTTTATATAAAAAGCGCCCAAAAACATCAGTATCATCGTTTTGGGGGTGTGCTTATATAAAAACTGTCACATAGGGGGCAGACAAGGCGTTTTTTATGGTTTATTATAAACTCATGAAAAACACCCACCTTGAGCACCCCGAGGACGCGATTTTATATAATCGCGAGACCTTTAACAATATGCTCCAGTTCTTGCGTGATCGTAGCAGCACCGCCACTGTTAAGTGGGACGGTGCTCCCGCTATAGTATTCGGTACAAATGAAGGAAAGTGGTTTGTTGGTACAAAAAGTGTATTCAATAAGGTAAAAGTAAAGATCAATTATAGTCATCATGATATAGAACTCAATCACGGACATCTTCCTAAGGTTGCTGCTATCTTACATACATGTTTCGAGTGTTTGCGTAAGACTCCAGGAGTTTGGCAAGGTGATTTTATAGGTTTTGGTGGAACTGATACTTTTACTCCAAACACACTCACATATAACTTTGACGAGACGATTGATAAGGGTATTGTTGTAGCAGTACATACCAGTTATCATGGTAAAGATCTCAAGACAATGTGTGCAAACTTTGATGCTAAGTGGGATAGATATGAACATAACAGTAACACTCGATATCTGAACACTGATGCTCATTTTACCTCCCGTAGTCGTAGAATTGACTACCTTATTAATTTTGCTTCTGTGGTTGCAAATCTTGTTAGATTTCCTGAGAAACAGAGAGGAAAGGAACTCAAAGTAGCGGTTAATAAGTGTATTCGTGAGAATACTGATATTTCTAATGCAGGTATGGGTAAGACCATGACATTGCTCTATAAAACTATCATGGAAATCAAACGATTGATGATGAAAGGGATCACATCTGATGAAAACGTTCAGGTACAGTTTGATGATGAAGATTGTGATCATGAGGGTTACGTTGTGACCAATAAGTATGGCACCTATAAACTTGTAAATCGTCGTGAGTTTTCATATCGCAACTTTACCAAAATCAAAACTTGGTAATAAATAAATTGTACTATTCCTTAACAACGATGACAAGATTCGGAGAATTGCTAGGTGGAAAATCCTCACCTGAACCCACAGCACCAGCACCAGCAGCACCAACGCCACCCGCACCAGTTGCTGCACCAGAGCCAGAACCAGTTATGATTGCTGATGAGCCAAAAATGATGGACTTGGAAGAGTCTGACGGCGCAGATGTTCTGACTGAAGATAAGCCAGAAGAGAAAAAAGGTGACGCAAAGTATAATTTTATTAGAGACTGAGTGGACAGTGGCACAAAGTGTCCACTAACCTCCCACAGACCACCCATATCATGTATATTAGATGAGTGGAGGGGAACAGGACACCCATTCATCACTCCTAAGTGAGTCAGTTGGCAACTCTACTGCTGGTGATAAACTCCACACAAATCGAGAGGTAAATTAAATGTGTTCCCTTACGTGGAACCGCCTCTCTCTCACTCTCTTTTTCATTCTTTCTTTATGTCAACTAACGCTCGCATCGGCATCCAACTTAATGGCGGTATTGTTAGTGTTTATCATCACTGGGATGGTTATCCTGAGTGGTTGGGTGTTACTCTATCCAAAAAGTATACCACCAAAGAAGATGTTTCAGAACTAATTGACGGTGGCAATATGTCATGTATTGCTTCAGATACTGATTGGGATCGTAAGAAGTGTGCCGAACACGTTCAGTATTACACTGGTCGTGGCGAATCTATCGAAGAGAATGCACCTAAACTTGCAGAATCAATCACTGAGTATTTCGATCAGTGTGATAACTGTGGTGCAGAATACGCTTATATTTTTGACAAAGGTGAATGGTTCTGTTATGATGTTAAAACATGGTCCGATTCTTTCGGACAACTCATTGAAATCCCTGAAGAGGTAGCAGCATGAGGATTGCACTTTCTGCCATCGTTGTTCTATTAGGTGTAAACCTTCTAGTCAGTTTGCTAAACTCAGACATGATGAAAACTATTGAATCACGGAACGAAAAACTATGTCAAATGGATCAATCTCTTTGCCGAGATTAGACGTTCCCATGAGAATCTTAGGTAGCATCTTCGTGATTGCTGCCTATTTTATTGTTTTACATGTGAATGTTTATCTTGGGGTGACAATGAACCTGATTGGGGATACAATGTCACTGCCATATTTCATCAGAACTAAGTCTTATGACGTTGTGGGAATGTTAGGATTCCTCATGGTCATTGGTCTATCTAAATTAGTATCAACATTATGACTGATCAACAACCAAAAACAACACTTAGAGATTCTCTAGGTTCTAATCCTACAACTGAAAAGAATATTCCTGATGATCAAGTCTGGATTGATGATGCCTTTTACGTTAAAAAGACACGGTTTGGACTTTATACTAGTGTCTTAAAAGAACCTTATGGTGCTAACTTTCTTACTGGCGCCACTGAAGATGGTGTTACTCAGATGACAAGATTTCATCTTAAGTGTCTTCAAGATGGCACACTTGAACAATACACTAGAGTCGTAGGATCCTCCGTTGTGAGTGGCAAACTATGATCGAACTTCCCTCCGATTTTATTCATCAACCACCCAAAGGATACCGCTATGAGTCGATACAATTTAAAACTAATGTGGATGCTATCTGGACTATATCTGATCGTAGGTTTCTCTACAATGATGGTGATGAATCTCGTTGTATCTGGGGATTCGTCAAACATAAAAGAACAAAGAGAAGCAGTACGCACACTTACCATGCCCCCGTCAATTGTAATAAAGTAGGTGTTGAAGTTAACATAAATGAAACTTCTCCATATACTGCAATGCAACTTAATTTAACTCCATTAGAGCAGTTCTTCGTGTGATGGTTAAATGTTAATTAGTGTTTTTTTGATATCGTGAGCGGTGCGAATGACGTAACACCCGTGCCTGATAGAATTATGGAAAAAACAGGTTTTCGGTCTAGTGGTGGCAAGGGTTCTCAAGATAGGAAAACGAGGGCATGTCAGAGTACCACCAACCAAACCAAACCAGTTGCCAAGGTGTCCACTAAACTCGCACAGACCTGAAAATCGTGTATTATTAAAGAGTCAAAGGAATTCAACCGAATGCGATCAACCACCAAAGCACAAGCACTGGAGCAGTTCCGTTACAACTGGAAAGTTTCAACTATGGGCACACAGTGGGCAACAGATAGTATTGCAAAAGCAGAAGCATGGAGTTGCTTCACTGATGAACTTTGTAAGGAAGGTTACATCACCATGAAAAAGTATGAGTCATGGTCTAACCCTTTCTGATTCAAACTTCACAAACTTTTTATTATCATCATGACAACAATCACTCAATCCAAAACAGAATATCTCACCGAATGTTTTCTTGAGGTTGTCAGCAATCGATGGAAAGTTAATGCAATTGAATCGGGACATAGTTCATACTCTAAGTTAGAATATAGTGTAGGCAAAAAATATATCAAGGTGAATCAATTCAGGGTTCATGCTGATAACAGTTTTTCAAATAATGGTGTGTTCATGTTCATCGACAAAGAGACTGGTGCATGTTACAAACCAGCATCACATAAAGCACCTGCGAAAGGCATTCGGTTCTATATTGATTTCTTGACTGATCACCCTGAGATCGTAGATCCTTACGGTTCATTTTTATACGTTCGCTGACGTGTGCCTGTGGGCGAACCGTCCACTTTTGGTGGATTTCGCCCCCTTTGCCTGTATTATTAAAGAGTCAAAAGAAACGAACCCAAATGCGCTACACAACTCCATCAGGCCGTGAGTATTTCTTCCCTGAGTCAATCTCTCGCGATGAAGCACTCGAACGCATGGCACAATATGCAAAGAAATATGAAAATGATGAGCGCTCTGGACAACAACTATTCGACGACATGTTCGGAGGTTGATTAACATTATGCCAACTGATTTCCCAATCTACAAGAAACAACTTCCACAAGTTTGGTTGGAAGATGATAAGTTTATCATCGAATCATCTTCATTTCGATATGTGATTGCAGATGACTTGAAACTCTTGTTTAAGTTATGCAGACGATTTAAGTCCGATGCAATTGCTCAAACTTACGCCACTAATTGAATCATGAATTACACTCTCAAGCAACTTCAAGACAGAGTATCACGAATGATTGAAGAACAGGGAGAAGATGCAGAATGTGGCGCATGGATTTATACCAAGAATGATTGTCATTTAAAGGATGAAAATGGTGAGTTTGATTATGATGCTCAGGTAGAAGATCCTGCGTTGATTGCACGTATCTTTGACGATGTAGGAAACAACGATTACATCTATCAGGTGATTCAAGAGAGTGTGGATGAGATCACAGAAGAGCAATGGATGCAGTATCAACAAGAATTAGTGGAGGTAAAATGACTATAATTCGTGATGATTTACAAGAGCAGTTTATTCAGTGGGACTTGAGTCAAATGACGCTAGATGATTTGCAAAAGTATTTTGTGGACATGCAAAATGCCGAATTGGATAGTTTGTCTGATGATGAATTGATTGACGAGGTAAAGCAATATAACCCTAGTTTGCTGTAAAAGTACAGAGAAATAAACCAGTTGGGGAACCGTCCACTTTTTGTAGATTTCCTCGCCTCCGCCTGTATTATTAAAGAGTCAAAAGAAAGTCACTCCATGGCAGTTCAAATCGCTAATCACTCTCACTACAAAATCGAGATTGACTTCCCTGAGTCGCCACAGCATCCCGTCGTATACTTTCGCAAGTGTCGCAAGTGTACGACTCACAAGGGCATGGAGAGGCAGCATGATCGTATTGTTAACGAGTCTTGCGATCAGTGGCGTGATTATGGTTTCCGCCGTCTCACCGTGTCCCGTGTGCCTGCCAATGAAGTGGCCACCTGGTGACCCATAGGGCGCCAGATGCCCTATAATTAATTCATACCAAACAATTCAACTCAAATGCAACTCACAGCACAACACGGAAACATGGTTGTTGACTTCTACCCCGTCAAGTATGCTGATGGAAGTATTAGTGAGCGTCTAATGTATAAGACAGTTACGTTTGCTAATGACATGCAATCAAAGTCCTACATTAACAAAGAATCGTTTGAAAAAGAGGTTGATAATCGTGTTTATGGGTACAACTATGAAGTGACTGATCTTCACACAGAACCACAACTTTTCAACTCGGCCCTTATTCAAACTCGCTGGTGATATGAAAGTAACTCAATACTTACTAAGTGGAATCTTTATCTTTGTCGGTATCACTTGTTATCTGCTATTCCTAGCGCAACGTGATACCCAGATGATGAACTACTATGACTCAACAACTATTCAAGGATCAAAATGATGCACAGTTCCTACACTGATCGCTACTCTTCTGATGAACATTTTGATGGAGATTGGGATGACATAGTGTCACCAGATGAGTATAATGATTATATCGATCGAGTGCAGTATGCCAAGAGTAATGGTTACAAACGTCCAGCACTTTATGTGCCACGTCAACAACGTCGAATGAGTATTCTATCGGAGTATTGATGCAAACTACTGAAATCGACAGAATCATTGATAACCTCAAGGATGCTATTCGTGTCTGTCATGAGATAGATAGTTCGGATACTAATCCTGATCGGAGTTATCCTTTCGCTGCAGGATATGCTCGTTCATCAATGCAATCAGCGGTTCAATCTCTTCAACAACTAAAACAATCATGACTGATCTAAATGTGACTGACAACATTACCTACAATGACACATTTCCATATCGCCAACATCTTCGCGGTTTGTTGTGTGACATAGTAGGAGAATATCTTGCTAGTGAAGAAGTTTCTGCGGATGATATGATTAATGATTTTCGAGCAGAGATCAAATCATGGATGGACTATCATCAACAAAATGAAATGAAAGCATCAGAAATGTATTGCAAATCTGTTGGACTTGCGAATAGCAAACTATGATATGTGTGTGTCATGAATGATACTTAGTCTTTTTTCCATATCGGGAGCGGTGCGAATGACGTAACACCCACTCCCGACAGAATTATGGAAAAAACAGGTTTTTGGTCTAGTGGTGGCCATGATTCTCAAGACACAAAAGCGGGGATGGCCCAGCATACCATCAACCAACCCAAACCAGTTGGGCAACTGCACACTATCGCTTGATTTTCAGCTCAAAAGCTGCCATACTATCAGTATGAACAAAACACAAGCAATCGATATCCTCTCCGCTCACTACGGAGCAACCTACCAGGGTTCCAACGTCATCCAGATCACAGGCGATCTGATCACTGACATTATGAACGAAGGCGATGAGGGCAAGACCTTCCACAAGTGGAACACCGCTCCCCTTCCTACCACGGTAGAGGATGGCTCCCTGATCGGGTTGGCCGAAATCTACCTTAAGAAGGCGATGTGACAACCCTAGAACCGTCCACTTTTGGTGGATTTCTCCGCCACTTCCTGTATATTAAAGGAGTGGAGGGGAAACGACCTCACCGCACTCTTAACCCTCTTCACTTCTCTCATCATGCGTAAGATCGAAACTCAAATGTGTGCCGCTGTTCAATCTAACTCTGATTGGCAGTCTGCTAACACTTCAGTTCATTTTGACCCCGAAACTGGTGTCTCTGTTGTACGTCTCCACGGTAACAAGATTGCCGAGGTTTCTGACAACGACATGACAATCTTTGATGGTGGTTGGCAGACAACGACAACTAAATCACGTTTGAATGCACTTTGTGATGAGTTTTGCATCGCTGGTGAGGGAGTATTTCAAAAGAATTACAAGTGGTTTGTAAGAAAGTTTGCGGGTGCTATTAACGGTAACAGTGTATTCACAACCGAAGATTTCGACAACGGTTACATCTTCTCATGATTACGACTGGAAACGCTTCAGATTGGGACGACTTTTGGAACGGTCCCGATATCAACGACATTCCCACATTTCGCAAAACTAACATGACTGATCTAACATCCGAAGCGATTGAAGTGATGGAAACTATCGAAGATTCCGTCGAATTTATTTGTTCTGAGAATCAACTATCAGGACAGAAAGTGTGGACAATGATTGCTGCACTTGCTGATGCTAAACTTGCACAATTCCCAACAGACTAATTCACCTTTATTCTTCTAATTCAATGAAACTTAACGAATCACAACTTGACACATTGCGTTCTGATTATTGTACTATGATCATTGATGATATGGACATGGATTCGCTTCTCGGTTGCATGTTTGATATGATGATGAAAGAATATTCTACATGTGGACAAGATGAACTTATCGGTGAGATTCTGAATCTTTATGATCAGGAAGTTCTCGATAGTTTGTTACCTAAACAAGAGGTGATTAGTGAGTTAGAAGTTAACACGCCACAGATGGGAATGGGAGTCGGTAAATGACAACTATAGTCTCTGCTTCTGATGTTAAAACGAGAGAGAAACATTATGTTGTTCGTTTCTCAAATGGCACTTATGTTTGGTCGAATTCAGTGATAGGTGTTTTGCCATTCTTTCAGAAGTCGTATTCACATTTCCCTGGTGAAGATCCTCCGTCGCATTATTACTATCCATGAGTATTAAGGTCTATGATGATTTTCTAGATTCGGAAGATTTTTCTAAACTGAATACACTTGTCGAATCTGGTGATTTTCCTTGGTTCTTTAATCAGCGCATTACTCGTCCTGATGAAGAGAAAACAACTGGTCAATTCACTCATACTTTATATCGTGCGAATGAAGGTAACGCCGAATGGACTGACATATTCTTTGGCGTCATAATGCCTCAGATTGAAAATGTTCATGCTGGTTCTGATGTGCTTATCGTAAGTTCAAAAGTGAATTTGAACTGGAGACAAGATGATAATCGCCCTATTGGCACATTTCATAGGGATCGTGATATCCCTGGTGATATTCACAAAACTGCAATCTTTTACCTGAATACAAATGATGGGTTTACTAAGTTTGAAACGGGGAAGATTGTGAAGAGTGAAGCGAATCGTATTGTTATCTTTGATGGTAGTATTAGTCATCATGGATATACATGCACTGATGCTCAAACTCGTATTATCTTAAATCTTAATTATCTTGTATTGCCGTGAAAAAAGAAACATCGTCAACTCGACAAGTGTTTAACTATTATGGACAATTATCAATCAAATCACAAGATCGTTTATATCAAGAAATCGTAAAGTATTATAGGGACGAAGAGATGCAAAAGATTGACAATTGATATCTTCTCATATAAAATAGTATGGTCTACTTCTCACTCTACAATGCTTCTCACTAACACTCAACTCACACGCTATCGCGTTACTATCGATTTCACCGTAGATGATACTAACTGTGTTCATCCTAGAGATTGGAACTGGAAAGAACTTATACAGTTAAAAGGTGATGAAAAGGTAAGAGAATTATATGTAGAAAACCTCGGTACATATAACACTAAGAAAGGTAAGCGAAAGGAGAAGAAGAATGGATGAGGAAGAGTATGCAATGCTGATCGAATCAGAAGAGGAAAGGTATAGAGAAGATAATAAAGATGAGTATGATTATGAGTACGCAATCGAGGTAGAATACGACAGCGATTAGTGCTCGAATACACCGTAAAGTGCCTTCGGATATGCTTCAGAGTATCTCCGAAGGTTCTTTTTATGCTATTAATTAAATGGCTAATTAAATGTAGTTGCGTGTTGTATCTCTCGTAGATGTATGCGGTTTTAAATGGTCCTTAGAGTAGTGATCTTGGACCGCAGGCTATCATGAATCCCAGAAAATGTCAAGACCTCCGAGGCACACTTATGGACCCCTTATAAGGGATTCTGATGGTAGCAAATTACTTGACAATCCTTGGAGCATTCGTTATACTAACTCTGTAAGGGTTCAAAGGGCAGTGCTTAGCTTATAGCTACCATACTTTCAGTCACTATGAGTCGTTCTGTATACACTACGTGAACTGTCCACTATTCTCCCATGAGCAGTCTAGATCGTGTATATTAAGAGAGTCAAAGAGATTTGCTTCACAAATGACTCAGACTACACTCAACGTTGCTACTGCATCCCGTGGAGATCTTTTGATTGCTGATGCTCGTGGTGAGGTAAAGTACACCGTGCTTAAGACTCAACGTCCTCGGAAGGATTTGCTTGTTATGACACAAACAAAGGGTCTCCGTACTAACACTAACCGAGGTAAGATTAACACTAAGATGGCTTCACATATCTGATACACATTCAAGAGGGAGTGCTTGACATTCCCTCTCAAGTCTGGTAGGATATCAGTAGCAAATAGCAGGGTTTTTGCGGTTGTTATGTGTTATGTTATGTTCCGATGGGGGGTGTTTTAATAATAGCTAACTACCCTAACCTACAACGAACCAAAATCGAGAGAGTGATTACGAGTTCATTTAAAAAATTTTTCAGGTATAAAAAAGTCCTGTAAGGTCGAGCATAGATAAGGAGATAGTCAAGGAATTATGCCAACTTACAATATTAACGAGATGCTCTTTCATGTATATGAGAAGACTACTGAGGGACAAACGAGAGTACTCAATTATTGTCTAACAGTGGATGAACTCGAAACCAAGTTAGAGAATAAAGAGATTGATATAAGCAAAGTAGAAATCGAAGTATTACCACCTGATCCAGGCGCCTGTGAAGATGCAAGTTATTGATCTACCAAACTTCGGTATTATTGAAGCACAACTCACCCAGGAACAGATTGATTGTCTCTACAATGATCTGATTCGACAAGCTCCCGAGGGGTGGGAATTTGACGGACATAAAATTGTCAAGGGAACGGAAGTACCTCAGTGGGACTTCGAGTGGTCTGAAGAGACGTATGAGAAGTTTATGGGAGAGTGTCTCGGTCCTTGCATCAACACGTATGCCGAGAAGTATGGTAAGCACACTCTGATGTGTACCTCACAGATGCATGGAATTAGTGTAAGTCGGTGTTGGGTGAGATGTAGCAAGCCAGGAGAGTATCTCTCAATACATGATCACAGCGCTCTGTGGTCCTTTGCAGTGTGGTTAAACATTCCATATGACTATAGAGATGAACAGAAGGACAACGAAGCGTTCAGACCTTATGCAGGGGACTTCCAGTTAATCTATCCATCAACTACAGGTATTATGTTGAAGAAGAATTGGAGACTTGATAGAGGTATGGAAGGTCGTATGATATTCTTCCCAAGTCAGATTAGTCATATGGTGTATCCACATCATACCACCAGCGGCGCGGCGTTCGACGGTGAGTATCGCGTATGTGTTGCAGGTAACGTATCATTGGATAGTTATCAAGTATTAGACAATGTTGCTTCTTAAAATATTAAATGTATAGATAGGTTAACATTGTTAATATAAGCATGAATGTAGAACTGGAACCTTATCATCTAGACTTGATAATTGAGACACTTTCGTATAGACTAGAGGAGGACAGTCAATTACATTTTTTACCTGATGTACGCTCTGATCTAGAAGAACTACTTGCCACTTTTGAAGATGAATGTTTATAATGTATTTGTCGGTGAAGACATGATTATTCATGAATGCCGAGAAGAAGATTTGGAGCATAAGCTTGTATTCGTCAGAGAGTATTTTGATTGGTATAAAGATGATGACCTCCGCAATGAGATGTTGAAAATCGTTAAGATTGATACCTCTAAATAAACCGTGACCATTGCAATGATTGGGTTGCTGTGGTAGAATAATTTTGTAAAACATTCTAAGTTATGGCTAAAGGATTTACTGTAAAAGCAAAAGCTCCTACTCCAAAGAAAGTAGAAGATGATTTTGACCTCGCAGCTGCTAAAGAAATGGTAAAGGGCAAAAGCATTGTCTTTTGTCTTCCAGGACGCGGCGTCTCGTATATTTTTCTCAAAGCATTTGTTCAACTATGCTTTGATCTAGTTCAAACAGGTGCAAGTATTCAGATTGCACAGGACTACTCTTCCATGGTTAACTTTGCACGATGCAAAGTACTCGGTGCTAACGTTCTCCGTGGACCCAAACAGATTCCCTGGGATGGGAAACTGGAATATGATTATCAACTGTGGATCGACTCGGACATCGTTTTTGATGTTGAGAAGTTCTACCGTCTTGTGTGGATGAAGAAGGACATCGCAGCTGGTTGGTATATGACTGAAGATGGTAAGACCACTTCTGTTGCACACTGGCTTGAAGAAGAGGACTTCGCTAAGAATGGCGGTGTGATGAATCACGAAACTGGTGAATCAATCTCTCGTCGTCGTAAGCCTTTCACCGTTGACTACACAGGTTTCGGATGGGTACTGATTAAGAAAGGAGTCTTCGAGAGTCTTGAGTATCCCTGGTTCGCTCCTAAGATGCAAGTCTTTGATTCTGGAGATGTTCAGGATATGTGTGGTGAAGATGTTTCCTTCTGTCTTGACGCTAAGGAAGCTGGTTATGAAATCTGGTGTGATCCAGGTATCCGTGTTGGACATGAAAAGACCCGAGTTATCTGATGCAATATAAAGTTATGGAGTTGGGTACTGATGGGTGGGGTATCAACAATCCTGTTCTAGATCAACACCTAACTAAGGAACAAGCTAAAGAGAGACTTGAACATTATATAAGTGAGGGAGTCTCTCCCCAAAGACTCCAAGCAACACCTGAATAAATCCTGGCGGCGCGTTTCTCTGTGCCGTCTCTCTAAAAACCTCTAAGTATTACTAAATAATGGCTGTAAGAAAAATGTCTAAGGAGGGTTCGGCTTTCATCGAATCTCAACCTAAGAAAACACGTCAAGGTAGTGGACAAAATACTAAGTATGCCGCTACATCTGCAAACAACAAACGTAAACGCTATCGGGGACAAGGAAGGTAATGGCTGATTCTGATCCAAGAAACTCACCTAATGCAGAAGCAGCTGCAACTGAAGGTGCTCAACAGTTTGGATATGATGTTGCTGCTCAAGCAAGAAAGAAAGCAAAAGAGTCTAGAAACGAAACTAATCCAAATTCTCCTCTAGCTTCTGGGTAAAGTATATGAGTTCACTAGTTGTTAATCTACCCGCACAAAAAGTGTGGGTCCGTAAAGAGTATCTAAGAGACTTGCAAGACGGACATGGTGAATTTATTGAAGGCGTCTGGGTGTCGGCTAAGTCGATACCTGGACGTTCTTTTTATTTTGAAACTTATTTGCCTGAATATGGTGCAATGTTTGATAAATTGCCCATCAGTGCATTTGTTTCCGAACCAAAGACACCTGATCCTGATTTAGATCTGCCTAATTTGCAGTTTTGGAATTGCATGGACTATGGAATAATCAATGTATGCAAACAATTTGTAGCATCTATGGACTGGCAAGTCCGAACTAGACACTTTGGTAACCTTATGGGTACATATATTTGTACTCTAGACAATTATCATGGTGATCCTGATGTAATTGATTACTCTGTAAGTGAAATTCCACAGGAACATAAGTCATTTAATGTACTTGAATTGGAAAATGGACAGTTTGCGCTGTACCCGAACAACAGATGTCGTATCTTTGACATTAGTCTAACCCCCCAAGAGCCAAAAATACCCGACTTTAAGGTCTCTACGGAGTACTATCAGGTAGAAAACGGTATTGATTGGGGTAGATTGGGTGATACTGATGAATATTTCTGGGAAACACCTGAAGAAAAGGATAATAAATAAAAGGCGGAGATATAAACTCTAGAATAATGGCTAGATCCATCAGTAAACAACGAGTATCCAGAACTTTTAAGGATATTAGTTTGTCATTTGTACCACATCCTGTTACAAATGACCTAGGATCGTTTAATGATGCAGATGCAATTAAAAGATCTGTAACCAATTTAGTTAGAACTAATATTGGTGAACGATTCTTTCAAAATTTAATTGGTTCTACAATTGAAAATTCCTTATTTGAGCAACCAACAGATGATCTTGCTTCTGGAATGGAAGAAGAAATTCAGTATTTACTCGAAAACTTTGAGGAAAGGATAGCTAATGTGGAGGCTAGAGTATATCATCCCCCAGATTCCAATGATATGAACGTTCATTTAACATATACCGTCATTGGATTGCCCTTACCAGTGCAAGATATCGATTTTATCCTACAATCTACTAGGACATAATGTCATTTAATCAATTTACAAACCTAGATTTTGATAGCCTTAAGGTACAAATTAAGGATTATCTTCGTGCGAACAGTAATTTTACTGATTTCGACTTTGAAGGATCCAATTTTTCAGTCTTAATTGACCTTCTTGCGTATAATTCTTACATTACGTCATATAATACCAATATGGCGGTCAATGAATGCTTCCTTGACAGTGCTACTCTTAGAGAAAATGTTGTTGCACTGTCGAGAAACATTGGATATGTACCTAGATCAAGTAGATCTTCCCGTGCAGTCATCAACTTCTCTGTTGATTTGGGTTCAAATGACACTAGAATCGTAACTTTGAAGGCGGGAACGGTTGCATTAGGGTCTCAGGTAAATGGACAATACATTTTTTCAATTCCCGACGACTTTGTTACTACTGTAGACAACAATAATATTGCATTTTTCGATAATTTGAACATTTTTGAGGGAGTTTACCTCACAAAAACTTTTACAGTAGATTATTCTGTTCCAAATCAACGATATATTATTCCAAATGCTAATGTTGATACGTCTTCAATTCGTATTCAGGTAGAATCTACAACAAATGAGATTTATCAACTATACGATAACATTCTGAGAGTCGATTCTACATCCAGATTGTTCCTTATTCAGGAAATTGAAGACGAAAAATACGAAATTCTATTTGGCGACGGAATTTTAGGTAAAAAACCACCAGCTGGTGCTAAAATTACTGTAAGTTATATCGTTACCAACGGCAGTAATGGTAATAATGCTTCTAATTTCACCTTTACTGGTATTCTTAAGGACGATACCATCTCAACTATAACAGATGGCATCTCATTGATTACTACTCAGCAGAAATCTTCTAGTGGAGATAATGTTGAAAGTATAGATTCCATCAAATATCTTGCACCTCGTATATACGCGGCACAGTACCGTGCAGTGACGGCAAATGACTACAAGGGTATAATCCCCTTCATATACCCTAACGTTGAATCTGTGACCTCCTACGGGGGGGAGGAGTTGGATCCGCCTGAGTTTGGTAAAGTATTCATATCTGTTAAACCGAGAAATGGTTCTTTCCTATCACAGATAACCAAAGATCAAATTTCAAGAGAACTAAAACAGTATTCTATTGCAGGTATCAAACCAGAAATTGTAGATCTGAAATACTTGTACGTAGAGACTAATTCAGCAGTTTATTATAATACTAACTCTGTTTTTGATCCTTCTACACTAAGAACTAAAATTTTCAATACTCTCACTGCGTATTCCAAGTCGGATGACATAAACAGTTTTGGTGGAAGATTTAAGTACAGTAAAATTGTTGCTCTTATTGATGATACTGATAATGGAGTTACCTCTAATATTACTAAGGTTAAGATTAGAAGAGATTTGATTCCAGAACCTGGACTATTTGCAACGTATGAATTGTGTTTTGGTAATGCTTTCTTTGTAAATTCTAAAGGGTACTCTGTACGATCGACTGGATTTACTGTAGATGGCATTGGTGGAACTCTTTACCTTGCTGATATCCCGAGTACTTCTACTAGAGGAAGAATCGTATTCTTTAAATTAGAAAATAACGAACCAGTCATTGTTAAGAATAATGCTGGAACAGTTAAATATGATGAAGGAGAGGTTCTTTTGGATGTGGTAAATATATCAGGAACTTCTTTGAATAATGGAACAGTTCAAATAGAGGCAATTCCCGAGTCCAATGATATCATTGCTTTGAAGGACATCTATTTGCAATATGACGTTGCAAATAGTGAGGTAACTGCTCTCGTTGATGTTGTTTCTTCTGGTGAGAATACTTCCGCTACTTCATATGTCGTGACTTCCAGCTATTCCGACGAAGGATATATCAGATCGTAAAATGCCTGAACAAAACAAAGTTAAGATCTCTCAATTAATTGAGTCTCAGATTCCTTCATTTTTGAATCAAGAGTCTCCTCTTTTTACTGAGTTTTTAGAACAGTACTACATTTCCCAAGAACATCAATCTGGTGTTACAGATCTTGCTGTTAATTTGCCAGAGTATAGGCAGATTACCGCATTTAACAATGAGAGTTTAATACCATATAATGTTCTTCTTTTAGATATTTTTTCTGCGGACGATACAATTACAGTTCAGTCAACTGCAGGATGGCCTGATCAGTACGGACTTATTAAAATTGATAATGAAATTATTACATACAAGTCCAAGACTGAAACTCAGTTCTTAGAGTGTAGTAGAGGTTTTAGTGGAATTAGTAAAATTCAGCAGGACGTTAATTCTGAATTTTTAGATTTCTCCATCTCCGAAGCTGATGAACATAGTGCTGGGTCGTTAGTATATAATTTAAGTAATTTATTCCTACAAGAATTCTTTGCCAAGTTTAAGAAAGAATTTTTACCTGGGTTTGAAAACAGATCTTTTGTTGAAGGCACCTCTGTCCAAAATACCCTTACTAGAGCTAAGGATTTTTACTCGGCAAAGGGAACTGATGCATCATATCAAATTCTCTTTAAACTATTGTATGGTGAAGAAATTGAGCTCATCAAACCAATTGATGATACTATTACTTCTTCTGCCAATGTTTATTTCAAGACTAAGAATATTCTTGTAGAAAATCTTTTTGATGGAGATCCCCTACGAACTGTAGGTAACTTCCTGTTCCAGAATGTGACTGGTATTGGAACAGTAAGTGCTTCGATTTATAATGTAGAATATAGACCTATTGATAAAAAAGATTTCTATGAAATCTCTCTAGACGCATCTTCATTCTCTGGAAGTTATCAAGTTCCTGGTAAAACAAAAACACTACAAGGTATTCCTCAGTTCTCGGATAATATTCTGGTTGACTCTACTATTGGATTTGATAGAGAGGGATCGCTTTTAATCAAACCTACAGTAGATTCAAACTTTATTGAAATATCATATACAGATAAAACAATTAATCAATTTTTAGGTGTCAGCGGTATTTCCACTGACTTGGTATTTGGTGCAGAAATTTTTGAAGATAAACTAGCTTTTTCTTATGCTGGATTTGGACAAACATCTCAGGTACAACTAAGAATCGTTAATGTCATTGATAACATTGACGTAAGTGATACTGCCAATATGGTAGTTGGTGATAGCTTAAAACTATCTACTTTTGGTTTGGATAAGGGAGAAGACTCTCAGTTTAATAGTTGGATCTATAATATCCCAACAATTCATAATATTAGTTCTGTTGACCAACTCAACATCAATACCTTCAGAATTAATCTTTTTGATGATGTTGTCTTCTTTATTGGTGAAAAAATTGTTCTCTCCAATGACAATACTGAGATAACTGGTGAGATTAAAATTATTGAATATGATGCTTCTAGAAGCGAAAAGAGACTGAGTAATAAAGTTGTAGTTTTGGTGAATGGAACTCTTCCAATAGAACCAAAAGTTCTTAAAAAAACAATTGTAAAAGCTGAGCACAACCTAGGTAGATTTCCAGGAATTAATAAGTTTCCTGTTGGAATTCAGAATAGTTATCTTTCAGAAAATGGAGATGACTATTTTGTAACTACTGCTGGTATTCCAAACTATCCTCTATTTGCAACTGATAATAAGAAATTTGTTAAAACTGATATTAACGAAACTACTGATTCGGGTGGAACCCCAATCAATGGTGGTGGATTTACCTATTTGATGAAGTCTGTAGATGCTGATGATGCCAACACGTCCATTAAACATGAGTATACAACGGGAGATAAGATCTTCTGGGACAATATTGACAACAGTGGAATACAAACAGGAATTTATTTTGTTACTGCTGTAAATGAAACAGAGTTCTACTTGTCTTTTAGTGGATCTGATGTATTTTCGCAAAAATATATTCCATTTAAAACAAACTCTACAGGACAGTATATTGTTAAGTCTGGTTTTGAGAATAAGGATATACAACACCAGAAAATTTTAAAGAAGTTTCCATATGTACGGAAGGAACAATATTTTGATGATCCGAATGCTAGAGATGTTAAAAACAGACCTGTTGGTCTTCTAGCTAATGGTGTTGAAATATATCCACCAACAGTATTTGATGAACAGATTTATTACGGTGATATTGTTAACATTAAAGTTACAAATACTGGTAAAAATTATGATGTGATCAATGGTCCAGATATAGTAGTTCAGGATCAAAATGGAACTGGGTGTAAAGCTTTTCCAACTGTTACGGGATCATTCCGTGAAGTTAGACTTGTTTCTCCTGGAATTGGATATCAGAAAAAACCAAAGATTACTGTTGAAGGTGGAAACGGCAATGGTGCTGTTCTGGAATCTAATTTCGTAAAGGGAAAAATCATTGTTAATTTTAAGGCTGATGGAACATCTGTAAATTCTAACTCAGAGACTATCGATTTCCCAACATCGCATAATTTTGAACTTGGAGAAGAAGTCTTTTATGACTCCAAAAACAACACTCCGATTGGCAATTTGATTAGTGGTGCTACTTACTTTATTAGGATTGTTGATAGTAAAACAATAGCTTTACATACATCTTTCCAGGATGCAGTTAATAATACCAATACAGTAAATATTGGAGCTCCAAGTTTTGGTTTCCATAGTTTTGTTTCTACGAAATCTAAAAATACGATTACCAAAATATATGTTAAAGAACCTGGAAGTGGGTATTCAAATAGAAAAGTAGTTGTCCCTTCTCGGACAACTGCTGCAGGAACAAGAGCTGGTATTGATACCTCCGACAATTACATTTACGCAAGAGGTCACAACTTCATTACCCGTGATGTTGTAAGATATTCCCATACAGAAAATGCTATTGGTGGGTTGAGTAGCACTACAGAATACTTTGTAAAAACTATTGATTCTAATAAATTTAAACTATACGATGTTGGAATTGGTACTGCGAGAGATATTACTAACTTTGAAAAAAATAAAGAAGTATTTCTAACTAACTTTGGATCAGGCGAACATACACTCTCCTATCCTCCAATTGTTGTAAAAGTAGAATCCATTTCTGCTATTGGTTCAACTACTGTTATTCAACCACAACTAGATCCAGTAGTTCTTGGTAGTATCGATAATGTGTACCTACAAGAAGGTGGTATTGGATATGGATGTACAAATATTATTGATTTACATAGGAGACCTAATGTTGGAGTTTCTACGGTTGTCTTTAATGCATTACTGAAACCAATTATTATTGGCGGTCGTATTGTTGATGTGCAAATTCTTGCAAAGGGTAGGGGTTTTAGAAAAGACTCTGATATCTTTATTCATGGTTCATCTGGTGATTTTGCTCAGATCAATCCAATCGTTGAAGATGGTGGTATTGTCGCTGTACAAATTCTTGACGGCGGAACTGGATATGAAAATGATGTATCCTTAGAACTTAGAAATAGAGGTACTGAAGCTAAGTTTATTGCCGATGTCCATGAATGGAAAATTAACCAAGTAACGAGATCTGCTGAAAATATTAATCCAGAAGATGGGTGTATATTAAAACCAACTACTAATCCAGATCTTGGACTCCAAGCCGTGTCAATGTATCCTCCCAGAAAGTTGAGATATCAACTTGGAGATAATATTGATGTAGGCAATCTTGAATTATCACAAAATGCTATTCATTCTCCTATTTTGGGATGGGCATATGATGGTAATCCAATTTATGGTCCATATGGTTATGAGAACCAAATTGGCGGTTCAATAGTTAGACAGAATAGTGGTTATATTCTTAATAATCAAAATCTTAATGGTATACGACCTCCAGCATATTCATTAGGTTATTTTACAAATGATTATTTGTTTAATAATTCTGGAAGTCTAGACAAACATGGCGGAAGATATTGTGTAACGCCACAGTTTCCAGATGGAACGTATGCATACTTTTTCAGCATTGACGTTGATTCTAGTGGAGTTGCTGAACCCAAATTCCCATATCTTGTTGGAGACCAATTTAAAGACCTTCCAGTTCAAGATAATTTCAATACATTCTTCAATCAAGATCTTGATATTTCTAAAGAAAAATTATCTAGAAATATTGGACCATATTATTTGTCTTTTGGAAACTCCAAATATGATCTGATTGATAAGGTAGATGATTCATATCAACAGAAATTCTTTGTAACTAAAGTAAAAACTTCTGGTATTGGATCTGTTAGCATCTTTAGTAGAGGTTCTGATTATAAAGTCAATGATCTCTTGTCGCTTAACAACGAAGGAACGGATGGATCTGGAGCCAGTATTGTTGTTGACACTATTCTTGGTAAGGATATTAGTGAAATTAGTGTAGGAGTTTCAACTTACAGCGGGACTGAACTTAGAATAAGTGGCAGAAGTGTAATTGGAATAACCACAGTTCCACATGATTTCTTGGATAATGAATCAGTCCATATTTCTGGAATAACAACTGCTAAGTTTGCACCATTTTTTGGCAAACAAAAAATTACTGTACCAAAACGTCGTGTAGGACTTACTGAATATATTCCTAATATTGGAGTAACAGGAATAACAACCTTTATTTCTGTTACAGATACTGTTGGGTTTAAACCTGGTGACCATATCGGTGTTGGAACCGAAGTTATGGTTATTACTGAAATTGATAATAAGTTTAGGAGATTTAGAGTCAATCGTCAAAATTATGTTGGCATTGCAATCACACACCATGTTTCGGACAACTCTGTTTTCTTGAAACCAGTTGAGTTTGGATTTAGTGCTGCCACAGTTGATAACCAATTCTTCACTTATGCAGTACAACCAAACAGAAGTATATACTTCTCACCCGAAAACACCGTGGGTGTGGGTTCTACGGGCAGAATCTACGATGTCATTAATACTGGTATCGGAACAGCTTTAACACAAAGTTATGATACTAGATTTGTACCTGAAAGAAGAATCTTTATCCCAGATCATCGTCTTGCTACTGGACAACCATTACGATACAATGTTGGTACTGCTGGAACTTCCCTAGTTGTTTCAAATACAGCTATTGGATCTACTTCGGGCATCGGAACTGTTAAATTAGGGGATGACTCTATTGTATATGCAGTTAATTTTGGGCAAAACTATCTTGGGATATCTACTATTGGGTTTACTACAATTGGAGATGCATTATACTTCTTCGATATAGCAGACAATATTGGATATGCTCATTCACTTACTACTCAGTTCCCCAGAATTAATGCAAGAGTTCAAAGATATTTTACTAATGTTGTCACTGATACTGCTCATGGATTGGAAAATGGTGATATTGTAAAATTCAATACATCACCAACTCAGTCGGAAAATATTAAACTTAGATTTGACCCTCTTATTGGTAAGATTACATCGGATAGGGTAAGCTTCTCTAGTACTAGTATTTCTGCAGATTATACTGATATCGATATTGAAGATGAAACATTTCAGAGTGGAGATAAAGTAGTATTTTATGCGTCTGAAGGTAATCTTATTGGTGGATTAGAAAATAACAATACATATTTTATTCTCCGTGAAGATCCACAATTTATCAAACTTGTTCAGTATAAGTCGGATATTGCAGATTCAAATTCAATTGTATTTTCTTCTGTTGATATTGGTACATATGAAATTGCTAAGGTAAATCCAGCGTTATCTTTCACGGAAGGTAATCAATTTATTTTTGATGTTTCCGATGTGTCTTTAAAAGACATGAGATTGGAATTTTATGCTGATGCCAATTATAGAAATAGTTTGGAAGTTCAAGGAACTGACGAGAGTGGATTTGCTATTACTAGAAATGGTGTATCTGGAACCACGGATGCTACAATTATTGTTGACAGTAAAAGAGATTATCCAACTAAGAGTTTTTACAATTTAGTTCCAGTGGTTCCTTCCGACCAAAGAAAACTAAGTGTTATTTCGGACAAGGATGTTATTGGTAATAATAGCATCACTCTTAATGAAATAGTAGTTAATGGTGAGAACAGAATTACTGTTAGGGGTGATAAAGAATTTACATACAATCTTGATCGCATACCATCAGAAACACAGACTTATGTTTCTAGACTTGGTGTTAGTACAATTTTCTATGAAACATCATCTACCTCTGCTGTCGGTCCAGTTTATTCTACAAAAACAAACTTTTCTGGTAGAGGATACAGAATTATTCCATCTACTAACGGATTTGTGAGTTCTTCTGGTAAGAATGCAACGGTCAAAATTCTTTCCAGTAATATTGGTAAAATTGATACTCTAGAAAGAGTTAAGGATGGATTTGATTATCCAACAGATCCTACTTTGATTCCATTCCTAAGTGTACCAGCTGTAATTGACGTTGCGGGGGTTCAGAGAATTAATGAAATTGAGATTTTGGATGGAGGTAGAAATTATTCTCAACCACCCAACTTGATTATACGTGGTAATGATACAATTGATCTACAATCTAGACTTAATGGTGGAGCTGTAGACAAAGTATTCATTCTTCAAAATGCTTTTGAATTTGATGAACCTTTGAGTATTATCCCAACACAAAACTCCAATGGATATGACATTGATCAAATTACTCATGTTGGAAATACCGTAACTATTGAATTACTTCTTGATGCTCAGTTCAATCAACCAGTCAGAACGGGATATGGAACTACTGATATTGAGTTTCCGTTTAAAGTTGGGGATTCTATTTTTATTGAAGGATGTAGATTAAAAGCCGATTCTTTGTTCGAGGGAGAGATTAATTTCAACTCGGAAAACTTTGACTTTAAGTTCTTCACCGTTACTGGAGTCAATACTTCTAATTTTACACTTTCGTATAGTGTTGCTGGAATTAATACAGGAACCTTGGGATCTTACGATGATGATTTTGGACTAGGTTATGTCGTTAATTCTAACGATATGGCAAAGTTTAGAATGAGTCTTATTAATGATGCCAAATTCTTATCTGAAGAAAAAATCACTTCTAAGAAATTTGAAGGATTTGTATCTCCAGGTGGTTGGGATCCTAGATTGAGTCAACTTAGACTCTCTGATACTTCTGGAGTATTATCTGTTGGAGATGAGATCTATGGAGAACAGTCCACTATCATAGGTAGAGTTGAAGCTGTTAATAGATTTAATGTTAGAAGTACATTGGGAGTTAGTAGAGATAAAGTCGCAAAAAATGATAATACCACTGGAATTCTTAACGAGTTTAGTCAAAGAATTTCTGATAACTTCTACTATCAAAAGTTTTCATATTCCATTAAAGGAAGAGTTCCATATGATACATGGAGGGAATCTGTAAGATCTATTGTTCACCCTTCTGGATTTAGAGAATTTTGTGATCTTGAGATTATTAGCCAACCAACCACTAATATGAAGGTTAAGTCGGCTACTAATTCGGTAAATCTCTTAGTTAATATTGATAGTGACCTTTATCTACAAGAAAGACAGAACTTTGCTCTAGTCACTGAAGATGATATGGCTCCAGATGGAAGTATTCAAAGAATTTTCTTCCCAGAAGGTAGACCTATTAAGAGTTACATTCTGAATAAGACTAATAAAGTTCTATTGATAGATGATATCTCTTCTGGTTTCAATGGAGATCACGATAGAACAGGAACTTTAGTTGGTAATATTGGATTTAAACTGAAAGCTAATGGTCAACCATTATTTAAAGCAACTTTCAATGCATCCGATAGTTCAGTTGTTGATCTTGTGGATAACATCATTACTATTCCTAATCATAACTTCCAAACAGGTCAGGAATTAAATTATAGTCTAGAAGGTGGATCTCCAATTGGAATTGCTACTACATCTCACGTTGCTGGTCTCAGAGACATTGTAATGAATGTAGAAACAGCATTGGCTGGTAGTGGTGCAATGTTTGAAAATGGATATAACATAGAAATTCCAGAACATACTGTTACTGGTGTTGGTACTGTAGTAAGTCCAATTGTTGTGTTTGTTGTATATGGATTCGGAAGTCCTGATGGTGGTCTTCCTGGCATTTCTACTAGGGGAACGGGGGCTAGATTCCAAGTTAAATTTACATATGAACAAAGTACGGGTCAACCACTTTCTACGAATATTACCTTGACTCAGGGTGGTAGTGGATACTATGTTGGTGATAATGTGAGTATTGCTGGTACTCATTTGGGTGGAACTACTCCTGCAAACGACCTAACATTCCCCGTATCACGCATTACTGGTACTCAAACAGGTGTTACTACTACTTACCTTAACGTACCATCAACAAGTGATTTAAGCGGTACTGGCGCACGTTTTGACGTTACTAGAGATTCAAATCTTGATGTTGAAAGTATTATTGTTGTTAGTGGTGGTAGTGGATATGTAAGTACGGAAACAATTTCTATTGCTGGAACTTATATTGGTGGTAGTGGTTCTAATGATGATCTTCTCTGCACACCAGTAGAGCTGGGTGGAACATCTATTCCCGAGAGAGTTTTTGTTCAGAAAATTGATGATGTTACATTTAAGATTAGTGGACTATCCACTTCATTGCCATTGGATTTTGTTGGATATGGAACTGGAACTCATAAGTTTAGCGTTTCTGACCCATCTACAAACGCATTAATCTTGATTGATAATATCATCCAAAGTCCTCTTAGAAATAAAAAACTTGAGGTTGGCATTGGATCTCCAATTGGAATATTTGATCAAAGTATTGTCGTTACTACTGGAATTACGTCTTTGGCACCAAATGATGTGATTAAGTATGGTGATGAATTTATGAAGGTTAAACAAATTGGTGATGGAACATTTGTTCAAGGTAGAAGAGCAGAAATTGAAAATACTGTAGATAATAATTTCTTCTATGATGTCAATAGAGTGAACTCCACTATCACTAGGTTTAATGAGACTGTTGTAACCTACGATGATAGACCTCCGTATTGACTATAAATAACTGAAAAACTATTTGAGTAATGGCAAAGCAAGGCATTAATACTGGTACTGCCCCTAATGATGGCACTGGAGATACCCTGCTGGCAGGAACTCTAAAGATTAACAGTAATTTTGATGATCTTTATAATATCTTTGGAGACGGAACCAATCTTATTAGTTTCGTCTCTTACGCTACCACTGCGGGGTATTCTACCAATGCGGGTATCGCATCCACATCTACATATGCTCAGACTGCAAGATATGTAACTGATGATATTGATATCAATACATCGGGTATCCTGACATCTTCATATGCTGACATTGGTAAGATTACCATTCAACAACCAGGAGCGATTACTGACGGTCCAATTGAGGTTGGTTTTGCAGCTACAATGTTCCGAATACGATCTGACGGTATGGTCGGCATTGGAACATCTATACCAACGTCTCAACTTGAAGTTGTATCTTTCTCAGATGCTAGACCAGCACTGTGGGCGATTGCAAAATCAAATGGACCTTCCTTTAGGGCTTCTGACCAAGATATTACTCCCGAAAAGACTTTTGTTATTACAAAAGATTCCAATATAGGTATTGGTACAAATGTTCCATCTGCCAACCAGAGACTTGATATTCGTGGAAATGTAACTGCAGAGGGAGTTGTTACTCTTGATGGAACAACTAACTTTAATAGTGATATTACTGAAACAGTAGTAAATGATTTTGGTGATAATATTGTAGTTTCTTCGGCAGGAACTTTAACTGTTGATCTTTCTCAAGGGACTGTGGTTCTTGGTGGAATTACTACTTCGGTTTCGACCTGGGACTTCACTAATGTTACTGCATTAAATAGTAAGGCGACTACAGCAACTCTTGTTATCAATTCTGGTGTTGGATACACCTATGGTGATTCAGTTAATATTAATGGTGGACCTATCGCTGGTGGTATTAGGTGGGTTGGAGGAAACCCCCCACCTGCTTCCCCAGGTGAAGATATTTTGACATTCAGTATAATTAGAGATTCTTCTGGTTTAACAAGAGTTTATTGTAGTAGTTCCATTAATATTAGCTGATAAGATAAATGCCAAGAACCACACCTGGATCGGGAGCTATTCTAAGACCAGTATTCAACTCCTCTTACGGTGTAGAGAGGATTGAAGTAATTGCTGGTGGAAATGCTTATACTAAAGCAGATCCTCCCAAAATTATTATTGAAGGAACCGAAACTCCTATAGTAGAAGGTATTTTCTATCCAGTCATTACTGGGGTTGGTACGATTAGTGAAGTAGTCATTTTTAACACTGGTGCTGGATACTACCCAGTATTCTCAACAACTACTTCATCCCAAGTTGTTGTTGATAGAGGATCTTTTGGATCTATTTCTACTATTCATGGAAGTGGTATATCTTCAGTATTTGTTGGTGACTATAATATTGTTGAAGATGATATCTTTTTTATCGATGCTCCTTATGGTAAAAGGGGTCCAGTAGGATTAGAAACGGGATCCACTTTTAATGGGAGATTATTCTCAAGAAAATTTGATGCATTTGAACCTCAAGATAAAAACTTAGTTCTTGATGATATTTCACTGGAATTTACTGGAGTTGCTGGAACTAATTTTAGAGTAACAGAAAATCTGGGCATAGTATCTTCTTTGTTCAATAGTGTTAATACTGGAGTCGAGATTAATAATAATCCGTTTATTCTTATCAATAATGTTGTTCAGACTCCAAACTTAGATTTTACATTTAATAATGCTTCTGACAATCAATTAAATTTTTTAAGTGGTGTACCTAGAGCGGGAAGACTTGATAAGGTTGGAATTGATACTGGTTGTGGATATTATATTCCAGTAGAAGCTGCAGCAGTTGCTGGTGTAAATTCTTCTGGATCTGTTGATTATGTTCAACTTCGTGGTGGTGGACAAGGATATAGAAATCCTCCCAATGTTCGTATTAGGGCTACAAATGGTATTGGTGCATCTGCTACTGCAGTTCTTGGAACCAAAGTAGATACTCCTGTTGGAATTACAACGGCGGTATTTGATATGTTTAGTGGTATTGGAACCTTTACCACTGCGGCTCCACATGATCTATATGATGGGGACCGAGTTGTAATTACAGGCGCTGGATTTACATTTACTCCACTATCTCCGATAAGAAATATTAATGAGTTTGGATATGATTACATTACTGGTATTGCTACACTTAGTGTTTATGGTGGACATTATATTGGTACTGGAGCCAACCAGTCTAGACATTTAACTCTTAGGGGAATTCAGGTAACTGATGGTATTAGTACTTTCACTCTAAGAGAAGATTCATATCCGATTGTTTCTATTGGGAATACTGAAGAAGTTAAGATCAACATTGGTATTGCAACTGAAGGCCTTCAGTATGTAAGTGCTGGTACAGTCCAGGCTGGTGTTGACACAAATATTCTGGAAGCACGAAATATAATCGGTTTTGATGTTATTGATACCCCAACAGATGATACTTTTGAGGTATTCTTGGGAATTACTACTTTCCCACATAACTATGTGACTGGTGGAGCCGTTCAGAGAGACCAGACGGGTATTGTAACAGCGATTAACCTTACCTCTGGTGGTACTGGGTACTTTCCTGCCGCAAAGGTCGTATACAGCGATAATACGCAGGAATCAGGAATCACAACATTTACTGCTCATGGTGAACAGATTGGAGTTACAACAAATGTTGGTATTGCTGAGTATGATCCTGTTGTTGGAATTTTGACCGTCAGATTTAGTGAGAATCATGGTCTTACTGATGACGATGCAGTAAAACTTGAAGGATTGGTATTTGATACCATTAATGGACCTGTTACTTTCCCTAGAGGATTAAAGAAGTATTTTGGATTTACAGTCCCAAATAATGTTGACATTAATATTGATGCCACAGAAGAAATGTATGATCTCACAAGAAATGTGGGAGTCTATACAGGACAACTTCTTACTGGAACCATTACTCGATATAAGGGTCATGGGTTAAAAACGGATGATTTTGTTGTTGTCAGTGGAGTTGGCCAAACTACAACTAGTTCCGTAGACTTAAGACTTTCTGATGTTGAATATGATAATGTTAGTGGAGTAGCAACTATTACTACAAGAAGAAATCATAATTTTACAAAAAATGATTTTGTAATTGTTAGTGGAATTGCATTTACTTGTGATTACTCTCCATCAATTGGTATTACTACAGCAGAGTACGATAATATTAGTGGCATTATGACGATTACTACCGCTGCCCCTCATGGGTATTCGGAAGGTGGTAAAGCGGGAAGTGTTGTTCTCAGTGGACTTGGATTTACTTGTGACATTGATAATGGTGCTTCCATTCACTATTATCCAAGACATAGAGATGAATCATATCAAAAGTCTATTTCTATTGCTTCGACAACAAACACAACAATTACTTTAGATGTAGGTAAGTCTCCAAGAAATGAGTCATATCCACACACGTTTGCATCTGCAAAAACAGGATCTGTAGTTTCTGGTGGTGACTATGCACACAGTTTTGTTGGGTCCGCTTCTAGTTCCATTATTCTTGGTGGAGAATATGATTATAACTTTGTCAGTGCAACATCTGAAGCTATTGTTGTTGGTGGTGACTATGATCATACTTTTGTAAGTTCTGGATCTACTGCACTCTGGAGAGGTGGTGGATATCCACATACATTTGTTAGTGCAGGAGCTACTGCTGTTATCACTGGTGGTGATTACACATATACGTTTGTTCCTGATAGTAATAATGGTGGTGCTATTGCAAAATACACTTGGGCTGGACCATTCCTAACTCCAACTACAGTGGGGTATATTCCATCTACGGGAGTATTGACACTTCAATTTAACCAACCACATTTCCTAACTACAAATGATACGGTTGGTATTGCAACAGGATCGTTGACATTCACATGCGATATGGATGGCAATGCAACTGAACATTTATATCCTAGACGTAGAGATCCTGTTCATAATAGATCAGATATTCCAGTTGCTAGTGTTGTCAATGCAACTACGATTACGGTCAATGTTGGAGCTACTCCTATTGTTTACCAACAACCAACTAATGCGGTATATGATCCAGATATTGGTGAAATAATAATTACTGTTCCAAATCATGGACATGTTAAGGGCGAAACTATTAAGTTGACTGATAATTCGTTTACATTTACTTGTGAATTAGATGATAATCAGACTCAACACACTTATCCAAGACTTACTGACCCAGCTGGTGGTGGATATGCTTCTACTACTAATAGTGTTGCAATTACAACCCATACTGATGATACATTTACTATTCCTGTTGGGGCTTCCCCATTGCAGTATTTTCCAGCTACAGGAGCACAATACAATGCAACTTCTGGTATTCTGACAGTCACTGCACCAAGTCATGGATATGTTAATGGTGATTTTGCCAGATTTACTGATAACTCTTTGGTATTTACTTGTAGTTTGGACGGGAATGCAACGGAACACCCTTACCCAAGACCCACAGACCCAGCATCTGGAATTGCACTTACAATCAGTAATGTAACGACAAATACGTATGAGGTTAATGTTGGGACATCTACCAACTCATATATTCAAATTACTAACGCAACATACAATCCCAAGACTGGTATTATGTTGGTGGGAACGGGTAATACCGCTCATGGACTAACAACCGCAACTGGTAATGTATTGATTCAGGATGGATCGCTCGTATTTACTTGCGATCTCGATAATAATCAAACTCAACATAGTTATCCAAGGTCAACTGACCCTATATCAGGGGCATCTGCCACTATTGTCGGATATTCTACGAATACCTTTGATATTAATGTTGGGGTATCAACACATACTTTTAGATCAGCCACTAATGCAGAATATACGGCTTCCATTGGAATTCTAACAGTAACCTGTCCTAATCATGGACTTAGAGTTGGTAGATCCTTCAAATTTACTGATAATACTATGAGTTTTACTTGTGGAATGGATGACCACTCCACAGTTCATACTTATCCAAGATCAACCGACCCCTATTCTGATACTAGAGTTGTTGTTGACGCTAAAACCGATGATACGTTTACGGTAAATGTTGGTCCAACTACAAGTTATTTCTGGGATGTTAGTGGTGCTAACTATGTTCCAGATACTGGGATTATTGAGTTGACAGTTGGTACAGGACATACGTTATTCGCTGGCAAACCTGTACGAATCCAACCAGAGTCTTTGATCTTCACATGTACCAAAGACGGTAACTCTACAGAACATAGATATCCTCAAAAAGGCGATCCATATTGGATCTCTGCAGGTATTGCATCTGTATTGAACACTACAAACGTTAGAATCAATGTTGGTCCCTCCACAACACCATCATACTATGTTGGTGGTGGAACTATTCAAGGATCCATTGTTGCTCCTAGAGAACAAAATAACTCTACCAGTGGAATGGATTTCTCTTTCTCTGGCGCTCTTGTTCAAAAAGTTGGTGGAGCAACTACATTTAGTGTTCAAGTTGGTCCTTCTACAACACCACACAACTATAATAGAGGTGGTACAGTCTCTAGAGCACAGAGATTTGCAGATTCGTTGGACGAGGGGTATGATGGACTATATGTTGGTGAAAGATTAACAGGAGCAACTTTCCGTTCTAATAGTGGGATTATAACCGAGAGAAATTACTACGCAACTCCAGGAAGAGTTCACAAACCAGTTCGTATTGAAATTACTGCACCAGATCCGTATTTTAATAGGGATTTGATATATGCTGAAGGATCTACTGGTATTGGAACTAATGCTGTAGTTGACTTCAGAATTAATGCTGATGGAGAAATACAAGAATATCAAATTACTGAAGAAGGAGTTGCATTTAAAGTAGACGACATCTTAACCGTTAGTGGAATTTCCACAGACCCAAGGGTTGGAGTGCATACAGAATTTACTCTTAAAGTTATTGAGTTGAGCAATGATAAGTTCTCTGGATTCTATCCTGGACAATTTATTCTTTTCGATGATATTAGTCAGTTCTTTAATGGACTTAGAAGTAAATTTACCTTATCTGTAACTACTGGTGGAGAAACAGAAATTCTAAGTTTGAAGACACTTCCTGGAAGTGATATGGATATTAGTAATAATATATTCATTTACATTAATGATATTCTACAAGTTCCTGGAGAATCTTATATTTTCAAAGGAAGTAGAATTATTTTTAGTGAATCTCCCAAATCTGGATCCAAGTGTTCTGTATTCTACTTCCGAGGATCTAAGAGAGATGTGGAGACAATTAATCCACCTCTGACTGTTAAAGCAGGTGATACTGTAACTATTAAAGAGAATAAACTAAATCTATTCGATCTAGATCAATTCCCAAGACAAGCTAAGAGAATCGTTGCTTCTGATATTCTTGAAACATTTGCATATAAGAGCGTTGGTATTGATACTGCTCCAACTGCAGAAAGACCATTGACATGGAAGAAACAAAGAAGAGATAAGATTCTCTCAGGAACCTTAATTTCTAAGGCTAGACCAAGTTTGAAGTCTAGAACTACACCAACCACTAGAATTATCAGAAATGTTGGTGAAAGTGATAGAGAAATATATGTGGAAAATGCATTCCCAATCTTCTCGGATATTGATTTGGTAACTCAGTCAGAAAGAAATATCTTGATAATGGATGACCGAGAGATTAGGACAGCAATTAGTACATCTCAAGTTGCTACTTCTTCTAGTGTTTCTAGTATTTCTATTTCAGATAGTGGAGTTGGATATGCTCTCACGTCACCAGGTGTAACTATTTCTTCTTCTTTGATTACGAGAAAGGATCCAATTTCTGATTGGAGTTTTGATGATATTATCACTGGATTTGGACCAGGATTGTATGATTGGAAAGAATTGGCTTATGGTGATCAAGTAATTGCTGTTGGGACAAGTAGTAAATACATCAATACAAAGAGTGGAACTTTCTGGGAAAGGGGAACCGTTGGATTTGGTGGAACGATTACGATGAATACCGTCGCACTTGGCAAATCAACTTCATCTCCAATAAACTATGTAAGAGCCTCTGGGGAATACTCCAAGGTTGTTAAGGGAGTCTCTGTTGGTAATACTTTCACTGATTGGCAAGAAGTTCAATTGATTGAACAACGACAAATTCCTGCAATTCAGTCCACGTTGGATTTTGCATCAGAATATGAGGGAACTTTCAATAAAATTATCTTTGAACCAACCAGAGATGCTTGGGTTACTGTGGGAACTGGTGGATCTATTTTCACTGGAGTTGGTATTGGAACTACAACGATGTATAGTCGTTATTCTAGAACTCTAGAAGATCTAAATTCAATCGCATATGGAATGGGTGAATTTATTGTTGCGGGAAATGGTGGAATGCTCCTTTCCTCAAATGAAGGTTTAGTTTGGACTCCATTATCCAGTAATACTCCAAAGAATATTACGGATATTGTATTTGATGGGGATAAATTTGTCTTTGTTGGTGACGGCGGACTTATCGGCATTTCATCTGACAAAAACTTCTGGATGATTTACAGTGATCCAAATGCTACAAATCCAGCTACATTTGACTTTGATAGAATTAGGTATCAAGATGGATTCTATGTCGGAATTGATACCTCTGGAAATTTACATTACTCATTCGATTTGTCCAATTGGACTCTACGAGATATCGATCACTCTCAAGTACTTTCTGACTTAATTAAAACTGATTATGGTATCAATGGAAGAACTATTGCGGTTGGATCTGGATCAACTGCTTTCTATGCAGATCCAATTATTAATAGAGCTACTGCAAGATCTTCCGTTACCAATGGTATTGTTACTAGTGTCACTGTCGAAAATGGTGGATTTGGATATGCAGTGGGATCAAGCCCACCAGTGATTATTGAAACAGATCGTACAGTAAGTGAAAAACTTCTCTCTATAGATGCCGTTGGTGACTTTGGTGTTATTGTTGGTGTAAATACTAATCGACCTGGAATTGGATTTAGTACTCCACCTACTATAGATTTTGTACTTAAATCTGATTTTTATGATAATACTAACCTTGGATATGGATATTCTTCATTGAATACATTGGGCGTAAATTATTCGGAACTATCTGCGGGTGATTACTTTATCATCTATGATAGTCCATTGGTAGTTGGTCATGCATTAACTGGCATCACCACTTCTATTGGCGGATATTTAAACTTCCCACTTAACAAGACATCAGAAATTCCCGCAGGAGAACATCTACAGGGAAGATTCTTTGTTGAAAAAGTAACGCCTGTTGATGTTGTGTCTGGACTAGTTACAGTAACATGCGCTTTCGTGCCCAAACCATTTTCGTCTATTGACATTGAGGTCGGTCTCGATCCAAATGGACCATATTTCTTAGACAATGAATTTGACTATAAACCATTTTATGGTAAATATACTTGGGGTAAAATTAACAACTATCAAAATAGAGCTGGTGGAAGTCCCAAACAATTCTTTGTTAATTCAGACAATGGATCGACTGGATTATCAACTGCTGCTGTGGTTACTAGAATTCAACCTTTATCTTAACCACTAAATACTAAAAGAAAAAACGTCTAGTTTTCATCAAAATGCCTGCCATTATATCGGAACAGTTTAGAATTCTAAACGCCGAAACCTTTGTAAAGAGTTTCGTTGGCGTTGGGTCTACCGTAAACAAATATTATGCATTCATTGGGTTACCCAATGCTTTTGAGGAAGAGGCTGGTGGAACAAGTGACTGGTCTACCAATACTCCCGCTCCATTGGATGGGTTCTTTGAAGAACATCAAATCAAGGAATCTATTATTGCAATGAAGAAAATTACGGACAAAGATGTCCGTAGATTAGTCCGTAAAGTCGAATGGATTGCTGGTACAACTTATGAAATGTATCGACATGACTATACAATTTACAATACAACCCCAATTACAAAACAGGGTAATTTGTATGAATCAAATTACTATGTTGTTAATGAAGATCTAAAGGTCTACATTTGTCTTCAAAATGGATCTGATCCAGAAAACCCAAGTGGTAGACCATCGTATGATCAACCAACTTTTATTGATTTGGAATCAAGAGCCGCAGGTACTTCTGGTGACGGTTATGTTTGGAAATATTTGTATACTATAAAACCATCTGAAATTGTAAAGTTTGATAGTATTGAATATATTCCAGTTCCCGAGGACTGGGGGATGCGAGGTGAATCTGTAGCAACCAGAAATAACTCTATTGATGGAAAAATTGAAGTCGTAGTTATTGACACTAGAGGGTCTAATTACCAACCAATTTCTACATCATTCTCCAATGTTGATATTTTGGGTGATGGTATTGGTGGTAAGGCAACCGTAACCATTGATTCCTTTGGTAAAGTATCTGAGGTATTCGTTACTGATGGCGGATCTGGATATACTCATGGATCTATTCAATTCTTCCCAGGAGCTCCTGGAAGTCAGGAAGGCGGACCACTAGAAAACCTTACTAATACTGGTATTGGTACTACTTCTATTGGTAACTTTAGTGTAATTATTCCACCAAAAGGTGGACATGGATATGATGTCTACAGAGAATTGGGTGCATATAGAGCTCTTCTATATTCTAGATTCGAGACTATTGAAACTAACCCAGATATTATTGAGGGTAATGATTTTGCTAGAGTTGGAGTTATCAAAAATCCAACAATCTTTGGCAGTAACACTGAACTTTTGGAGACCTCTCAAGTTAGTGGACTGAAAGGGATTAAGATGGGTGGTATCACCACAGCGACAACATATGCTGTAGACTCCGAAATTACCCAGACAGTTGGTGTTGGTTCCACTGCTATTGGATATGTCGCATCTTGGGATAAAATTAGTGGAGTTCTTAAATATTACCAACCAATGGGTCTTGCTTCTAGTGAAACTGGATATAAGATTATTCCATTTTCGGCAAGTCCTGATGCGGGATTTGGGTTGACAATTACTGGGGAAACTGTCACTGGACCATTACTATCAGTAAATACTGATTTTAACGGTGTAAGTACCTCAATAAATAATAAGACATACCAACTTGGTCTTAACTTTGTTGCTGGTATTGCGTCTGCCGAATACAACACTAAGTCTGGCGAAATTATCTATATTGATAATAGAGCCCCTATTCCTAGATCTGCAAGTCAGAAAGAAGACATCAAGATTGTTCTGGAGTTCTAAAGAAAAATGCCACAGAATACCAACTTAAATTCATCTCCATATTTTGATGATTTCAGTGCGTCTAATAATTATCAGAGGGTTCTGTTTAAGCCTGGACTCCCAATTCAGTCTAGGGAATTAACTACTCTACAGTCAATTCTGCAGAACCAAATTGAGAAGTTTGGTAAGCATATGTTTAAAGAGGGATCTGTAGTTATCCCTGGACAAATTGCATATGACGATGAGTATACCTCTGTCCAGATTGATGAGTCTCATTTAGGACTTCCAGTTTCTTTGTATTTGAATTCCCTAAAAGGAAAGAGAATCAAGGGAGAAACTAGTGGTGTTAAAGCAAAGATTGAAGATTATATTACGAATTCTGAGTCCGAAAAAAGCAATTATACGTTATACATTAAATATGAAGGTGCTAGTGAAAACGATTTCTCTGGTACAACTTTCACCGATGGTGAAAATTTAATCGCTCAAGAAGATATTGACTACACCCTTTCTAGTATTAGAACGGGAACTAGTTTTGCTACAGCAATTATTTCTAATTCTACTGCCGTAGGATCTGCTGCAAAACTTGCCAATGGTGTATATTTCATTCGTGGATTCTTTGTAGATGTACCAGATTCTACAGTAATTCTAGATCAATATGCTGATGCACCAAGTTATAGAGTTGGTCTAGACATTTCCGAAGAACTTGTAACTGCTTCGGATGAATATAACGATTTGTATGACAATGCTAGGGGATTTTCAAACTTTGCAGCTCCTGGTGCAGATCGACTAAAAATTTCAACAAAGCTTATTAAGAAGTCTCTAAACGATTTCAATGATGAAAATTTCATTGAATTGCTTAGGATTGAAGAAGGGGATATTCGGAAGTTTAGTAATACCACTACATATGATTTAATTACTGATGAGTTAGCGAGAAGAACATATGATGAGTCTGGAGATTACTACATTACTCCATTTGGTATTAATGTTAAGGAAACACTTAATGATAGGATTGGTAATGATGGAGCATATTATTCCAATCAAACTACTCAACAAGGAAATATTCCCAGTAAGGATGTAGTATCTCTTTCAATTGGACCTGGAAAGGCATATGTTCGTGGATATGAAGTGGAGACTCTGAATACTAGTACACTAGATATTCCTAAACCAAGAACAACAGAAAATGTTGTCAATGAAGCTTTGCCTTTTAGTGTAGGCAGAACTATTGAAGTCAATAACGTTTATGGATCTCCTGCAGTTGGTCTTGGAACAGAAGGACTTTTAAATCTCTATGGATCTAGAACTGCAACCCCAGGATCTGTTAGTGGACTTCATGTTGGTGTTGCAAGACTCTATGATTTTAGATTGAGAGATGCTGCATATGCAAATGAAGGTACTACTTTTAGAGCATCGTTGTATGATATTCAAACTTTTACATATTTGCAATTAAACGCCGAGTCATCTATTAATGTTCCTGCATTTATTGAGGGACAGAATAGTAGTGCATCTGGATTTGTATTTTCGGCTTCATCAAAGAGTAATCAACTGGTTTTGTATCAGGTTAATGGAGAGTTCCAAAATAATGAAGAAATTCTTGTGAATGGAGAACGAATTAATAGAAGTATTACTGAGTTTGATGATTATGGTATTCAAGATGTCTATCAAATCGCATCTTCTGATGGAGTAGCATTTACTGCTGATACTAAGCTGACTAATAAAATTAGGTTTGCAGAACCTGGAAGTGAATATACAGTTAGTATTGAAAGTGCGGGTGTATCTACAATTACTTCTCCTAATGCCAATTTTGGCGCAGTAAGTGGTATTTCTACTGGTGATGTGATCGCATATAGTAAAGCAGCTACTGCAACACCGTCATATGCTGTCGTAAAACAGATTGGTACTAATGCAAGAAGCATAATTGTTGAAGCAACTACTACCGTAACCAATGTAAACGTAGGTGCTCTTCCAACTAGTGAGATTACTGCAAGTGACGTGAATAAAGTCACTTTGGAAATTCTTAATAGTGGAAGTAATACTTTATATGCAGAACTTACCGAACCAAACGTTTCTTCTGTAAATCTCAACGACGCTGAGATTATTTTCAAGAAAACATACTATATTGCAGTTTCTTCTGGTGCATATAGTGCAACATTAGAATCTGATTCAAGTCTAACTTTGGAACCTTATGATGCCGAAGATTATAACGTATCCTTCGATTCTACTGGAACAACTGAGTCTCTTTCCGATCAAAAATTGACAGTTTCTGGTAGGACCGTCACTCTTTCTCAGATGAGTGAAGATGGCGCCGCTACTCTTACCGTAACGTGGAAGAAGAAAAATCCTAAAGCTAAAAACAAAGTATTCAGCAGAGCTAATACTATTCAAATTTCCAATTCATCTACAAATACTTCTGGAATCGGAAATTCCAGTGGAAATGATGGGTTAACATTCTCTGAGGTTTATGGAACTAGAGTCCAAGATAAAAGAATTTCTCTAGGAATTTGTGATGTAGCAAGAGTTGCTGCTGTTTTTGAATCTTCTTCAAATAGTAGTCCACAACTTCCAAAAATTATCCTAACGGATTTGAATGCATCTATCACCAATGCACTTAAAGGTGAATCCATAGTTGGAGAAACCTCTGGGGCATCTGCAATTTTTGTAGAAACTAATGGAACGAATGAAGCATCATTTATCTACGAAAACGAAAGTGTATTCCAAAGTGGGGAAACTGTAATTTTTCAAGATTCTAATATTAGTGCTAACGTACAATCTTTTCTTTCTGGAGACAGAGATATTAAGAATAACTTTGAATTTGATCCTGGTCAAAATGAAGATTATATAGATTTCTCTTCTCTTATAAGAAAAAATTCTGCAAATGCTCCAACTAAGAGATTGACGGTCGTCTACGATAGTTTTGTTATTGAAAATTCTGATCCTGGTGATCTTGTTTCAGTCGATTCTTACGATGCTACTCTTTATGGTAATACTCTTCCATATATTGGTGACATTCCAGTCTCTGATATTATTGATCTGAGACCTAGAGCTGTTTCTGTAGCTTCTACTTTATCTCCTTTTGAATATAAGTCTAGAGAATTCAATCCACTCACATCATCGACTACTCACGTATTTTCCAGTAATAAAAACATTAACTTAAGTTATGATTATTATTTGGGCAGAATTGATAAAATTTTCTTAACAAAAGATGGAGTTTTTAACAGAGCAGAAGGAGTTCCTTCATATGATCCACAAGTACCAAATAGTGTAGATAATGCTCTAGAGATTGCTACCCTTGAGATGCCTCCATATCTCTATAGTGTTGATGATATTGAGGTTCAAGTTGCTACCCACAAGCGATATCAAATGAGAGATATTGCTAATATTGATACTAGACTTACTAATGTAGAATACTATACAAGTCTTTCTCTCCTAGAGACGGAAACTTCTAGTTTGACTATTAAAGATCCAACTACAAATCTTGATAAGTTTAAATCTGGATTTTTTGTTGATAACTTTAGATCCAAAGTGGGTGGAGGAGCCGTTTCTGATAGTCAATATAGGTGCAGTATTGACACTGCAGAAGGAGAGGCAAGACCCGAACACTATACGACATCAATAGACCTTTTGTTGGGATCTGAAGCTGTTATTGGTGCTAGTGCTGCAGGTTCGGCAACTCCAGATGCGGACTATAGATTCGTAAGTGATCTTGGAGATGCAAATGTTGTCAAGAAAGGTGATATTGTAACTCTCAAATATACTGAGAAAGAGTGGCTTAAGAATAAGTTTGCTACTAGAAGTGAAAATGTAAACCCATTCCATGTTGTAAATTGGATTGGAGTTTTAGAATTGAATCCAGCAACAGATACTTGGATTGATACTAGAAAAATTCCTAGTATGACCGTAGATATGGAAGGTAGCTACGATGCCATGCAAGGAATGGTTGGTGGGACAGATAGTAATACTGGATTATCTCCTATTCAGTGGGGTGCGTGGGAAACGACTTGGACTGGTAAAACTAGGACCAAAGGTCCTGTTATCCTGAAGAAGAGTAAGAGAGTCAAAGGCTCTATGAAGAAGAAGAAAAAAAGAGGAAAGTTTGTACGTGGTAGAGGTATTCCCGTTACTACTACTAAAAGGTGGAAGCAGAAGGTTACCAAGATTCGGGAAGTAACCACTGTTAAAACTGGAACTAAATCTAGAGACGGTATACAATATAAAGTGGAAGAGTCATTTGACTCGAAGAGTTTAGGAAATAGGGTCGTTTCCAGCGATGTTGCTGCTGTGATGCGATCTAGGAATATTGAGTTTGTTTGTAAGAGACTAAAACCAAATACGAGACTTTATGCATTCTTCGATAATATCGATATGAATGCCTTCATTGTTCCAAAACTTATTGAAATTGAAATGGTAAGTGGAACCTTCGGTGTTGGTGAAATTGTTGTTGGAAATGGAACTAACTCTACAAACAAGAGTATTAAGTTTAGATTGGCTCAACAAAATCATAAGTATGGTCCGTATAATGTTCCGACTCAGACGTATACCAGCAATCCATATAATGTTGATAATAGTATCTCTGGATCATATTCCTCAACTACAGGGTTACTTAATGTAGACACTGCGTCTCTTGAACTTCAATCTGCATCTGGATTCTTTGGATGTCTTGCTAAGAGTATGACCTTAGTTGGTCAGTCTAGTGGTGCTATTGCAAAAGTTAAAGATATTAGAATTGTCACTGATAGAGCCGGTGTTGTAATCGGATCTTTGTTTATCCCCGATCCAACTGTACCATCTTCACAAGTATTCAATACTGGTAGTAAGACTTTTACACTGACTTCTAGTTCAAGTAACCAGACTATTTCGGGATTTACTGATAGTTCTGCGGAAACGACATTTATGTCTACGGGAACAATCAATAACACTCAAGAAACAACTCTACGAATTCGTAATGCTAGTGTTGAAAGGGTTCCCACATCAGAATCTAAAGATGTAAGCAGAAGCAGAACTAGATTAAAAGCAACAGTTAAATTTAAAAATAGAAAGAAAAAACAAACAAGATGGGTTGACCCACTTGCACAGTCGTTTGAAGTTCCAGATGAAAACGGAGTTTTCCTCACTAGTTGTGAAATTTACTTCAGAACAAAGGATGCTTCCGAATTGCCCGTAACATTGCAAGTCAGAGATCTGGAACTAGGTTTACCTACGCAATCAATTTTGCCTTTTGGTGAAAAGGTTCTTGATCCATCTGAAGTTGTTACTTCAAACGATGGTAGTAAAGCAACAACATTTACCTTCGATTCTCCTGTATATTGCCAAGGAGGAAATGCATATGCTTTGGTTCTTCTTTCGGCTTCCAATGAATACACAGTATTCATCTCTAGAATGGGCGAAGAGGATATTTCTACTATAAACAGCGCGGACTCTGAGAAGATTATTGTTTCCCAACAACCACTTCTTGGTTCACTATTCAAATCCCAGAATGGTGCTACATGGGATCCAAGTCAGTTTGAGGATCTGAAGTTCAATCTTTATCAGGCTCAATTTAGTTCCACAAGTGGAACTGTTAAATTCTATAATCCTGATCTAGACATTGGCAACAAACAAATTGTTACACTGAGTAATAATCCTCTTAATATGTTATCCAATAATACCGTTATTGGTCTTGGTAAGAGTTTGACTTCTAATGAAGTTGCTGGTCTTGTTGCGGGTACAACCATTGGACAAGAAAATAATGCAAACTTCTCTGCAAAACTTATCAAGGTTCTTGGTGCTGTTGGTATTGGAAGTGTTCTCGCCCTAACGAGTGCAGGAAGTGGATTTGCAAATGGATCCCCAACATATACTGATGTTCCTCTAGTTAGTTTGACTGGAAATGGATCTGGTGCAAAAGCAACAATTGTCGTTGGATCTAATCTAGTAAGTTCTGCTACTGTTTCTGCTGGAGGCACTGGATATTCTGTTGGTGATGTATTGACTGCAGATCCAATCAATACTGGTGGATTTGGTTCCGATTTACGACTTTCTATTAAAAATGAAGTGGGTATTATTAGTGCCTTTAATACACTAATTGTTGACAGAGTTCAAGGTGTTCCAAGTGTTGATGCATCCTCTGCGGTTGTTTTTACAACAGGTGCTGGATCGACATCAATTATTTCCGCAACTTCTATTCAATATGTTGACAGTATCAGTGATGGACTGACATTTATGGTCAAACATAGTAACCATGGAATGTATAGCCCATTGGATATGGTTACACTTTCAAATATGGAAACTGATGTAAAACCAGAAAAACTCACTGCCAAATATAATTCTTCTTCGACTGATAATCTTTCAGTAACCAATGTTGGAGTTTATACTAGTTTTGAAAATGTTCCTGTCGATTCAAATAATCCTGGATATTTGAAATTAGGTGATGAAATTATCAAGTATACTGGAGTCACCACGACCTCCAGTGCAGTTACTGGTATCACTAGAGCTGTTGATGATACTACTTCTGGAAATTATTCTGTAGATGATCTACTTTTCAAGTATGAACTTAATGGTATTTCATTGAGAAGAATTAATACCTCGCATAATCTTGGTGAAGTAAACATCACTAAGTATCCAATTGATGTTGATTCTTATTGGTTGAAGGTTGGTATTTCTAGTAGAGGTGTTGATAGAAGTCCTGGAAATGCTACTGGATTACCAGAATTATATTGGAATGAAACCAAGTCTGCTGGATCTTATATTGCGGAAGGCGCTAATACTGGTTCGGGTAATGTTCCAAGAGCTACCCAAAATATTCCCTTCAATATATTGAGACCAAACTTCACTATCTTACAACCAGATGGAACCAGTGTTTCTGCATCTTGTAGGACATTTAGTGGAGATAGTCCAGATGGAAACCTGGGAGCATTCATTGATCAGGGATTTCAACCCATCTCCTTGGAAGGTGATAACGAATTTACTTCACCAAGAATTATTGCATCTAAAGTAAATGAATTGACTAGATTGGAGAATTATCCTGGAAGAAAATCATTTGCAATAGAAGTTACTCTTAACACTGAAGATGAATTTGTTTCTCCGCAAATTGATTTGGACAGAGTAAGTGCTGTCTTCATTATGAATAGACTCAACAATAAAGTTGACAACTATGCAACTGATAAACGAGTGAATTCTATTGATAATGATCCAAATGCTGCCATTTACTTAACTCAGGTTATTAATCTTGATAAGGCTGCAGATGGATTGAAAGTTATGTTTGATGCATATAGACATCATACAAATGAAATTAGAGTTCTTTACAGGGCATTCCGTGTTGATGCACCTTCGGGAGATCAACTATTCCAGTTATTCCCTGGATATAAAAATCTAGATCTTTCTGGTGGAATTATCGATCCTGCCAAAAATGATGGGTTACCCGACAAGTTCGTTCCCGCATCTGATGGATATGATGATATTAATCCATATGAATTTAATGTCTCAAATATTGCACAGTTCAATGCATTCCAAATTAAAGTTTGTATGTCTGGAAGTAACTATGCTTACGTTCCAAGATTGAGAGACTTCAGAGTTATTGCTACAATTTAATGGATAAAATAAAAGTTGAAAGTAGCCACTCTCTATATCGAGATAACGAGACTGGAGCAGTGATAAATTGCAATGATGGTGCATATGAGTCGTATATCAAACAAAAAAGAATTGCGGCTCAAAAATCATTAGAAATAGATGAATTAAAAAATGATGTTAGTGAACTTAAGGTCATGATGAAACTCCTTCTGGAAAAATTGGATAAATAACTAAAATCTTCCTTTTTGTGTAATGGCAGCTAGAAATGTCAATTTAGTCATTGAACAAAACGTTGATTTTGAAGCAACCTTTACTATTAAGAATGCGAATAATTCGCCATTAAATTTGACTGGGTACTCTGCTCTAGCGAAGATTAGAAAACACCCAGATGCGACAAAATACACGAATTTTGTTATCTCTTTCCCAAATAGAATCAATGGTGTCGTAAAAGTAGCCCTTGCGGTAACTTCTACTGGAACTTTGGAGGGAGGAAGATATGTATATGATCTGGTACTTGTTTCTCCAAACAATTATAAGACTAGACCTATAGCAGGAAATGTTTTAGTGTTACCTGGAGTATCATGACTGATTACTTAGTAAATTTAAATAGTCCTGGATCATATTCAGTCGGAGTTGACTACGAAATTCCATCGAAGTCAACTCAGAACACCAACCTCATCATTGATGACATTAATGGTCAATTCAATGGTATTGGTGTTACTTTTTCGTTAAATAGTGGTGGCGATACATATAATCCATTAAATGACCAACAACTGATTGTTTGTAAAAACAATCTGGTCATGGAACCAGGAGAAGATTTCACCATTGCTGGTGATCAACTTATTTTCTCAGTTGCACCAGTTGTTGGTGATGACGTATTCATCATTGCTCTTGCAACTACTGCGGATCTGACAAGATCAGTTAATTTTGTTATTGATAGTGGATCTCAGGCTATCTCCCCAGGAAGCAAAGGCAAAGTTACTGTCGATGTTTCTGGAACAATAGAATCGATCAAAGTGTTGAGTGATCAAACAGGAGATATTGTTTTAGAGGTATCGAAATCTAACTTCCAAGATTTTCCTACATTTACAACAATTACTGATAATCAACGAGTTCAACTACAAACCCAAAATAAGTATGTTGATGATGTACTAAATAATTGGGATAAGACGATCGTTGCTGGTGATATATTAGATTTTTCAGTAGTCAGCTCAACAAACATGCGAAGGTTGCTGATCTCTTTAAAATTAAAATTATAAATAAGTATAGTTCTTAAAGTCTAACCCTTACGAGGAGTTGTTTTCGATGGCATTACTAGTTCCCAATATTGGTGAAATTGAGTCTCTCCGTTATCTGATTGCTCAGAATAACTTTGTTGCAGACTTGGAGGATACCTCACCAAGAAATCTCGTTCTTAAACTATTTACGAGTAACACCACCCCTGCTGAGGGTGATGTTCCTTCCCAGACTGCATATTTTGAACCATATATTGACGGAAACGTTAATGGTTACGGAACTACTGCAAATACTGGTTACCCCGTCTGCGTCGATAATAGAATCGACCAAGACTACACCGCACAGTACGGTGTGCTTCTAAATGGATCTCGCTGGGTTATTAAGAACGTTGGTAGTGGTACAACCGCAACCTATCCCGAACAGACTTTCACCTTTACTGGACCTGCTGGTAATATCTACGGTTATTATGTAACCAGAGCAAACAACATGCCTGTATCCGTACAGGGTGTTAACCACGCAGCTAGTGTGGGTATCGGAACAACCGTCACCAAGGGTAACAACACTGATCCATGTATTGGAGTTGTTGGTAACAGATACTTCGTTGTTGACCCACAGGTCTCCATCAACGATCTAACTCTTGGACAGTATGTCGCTGGTAACGCGGGTGTTCAGACTGGAACGCGAATTATTGGTCTCGATCGAGCATTGCAAGTTGTCTATCTAGACAAACCACTGATTGATAACATTCAGGTTGCAACTGATCCATCAGTTACCTTTAGTTTCGGTAAGATTGCTATTGTCAACCACGGTCTTCAACGAGGAGATATCCTTTACGTTGCTGCTGGTGCAGGTAATACAACTCTTGAATCTAATGTTTATACCGTCTTTGACGTACAAAACGCTGACGAGTTCGTAACCACACCGTCTCTAACCGCAACATCCAACGGTGTTCTTGGACTGAATACTGCGACCCTGTACTCCAGCATCATGTACGCTGAGAGATTCACGAATGGTCCATACAACATTCAGAACAACGGTGACCAAATTAAAATCACCCTGAACGTCGCACTTGACTGATTCATATATAAAATAGAATATTTGTCATGGTGGGGATTGCTTTATTATCAAGGCAGTCCCCTTTTTCATCAAATGATAAGAATTAAACTATGGCCGTTTATGTCTACGATACCAATAAGGTAGATATATTCGTTTCGGAAGATAAGGGTTTGGTAACCACTTCCGTAACGAGTACGGCTGACTATGGCAACATTTCAGACACTGCTGACGATGATCGCGGTGCAGATAATTTCAATCCTTGGTATTTTGGATTAATTACAGACCTAGCGGATGTCTTACCATTTGGTAAGTTTGATGTTGGTGGAAACGCATTACCACTAATTTCTCCAGCTATTCCTGGTTCTGGATTATTCCGCATAGAAGATATTGCAGAAGTATCGTATGTAACCCCCTGGAGAGGGTCTGGGACCCTCTTTGAGATCGGTGGAGGTCTGGAAAGACTTGTCATCCCAGACTTGGGTGCCGCAGGACCATCTCCGTCCATATACGGACAAGCAAAAGAATCGAATACATTTGTCACAGTCGGATCTGGTATACTCGCTCAACTTTCAGATAAAGGGGAGACAGCCAAATTTAACCGATATCCTTGGGACGCTACAGGTACTCTTACCCTCAGTGGATATAACGGTACATTATTTCCAGACGACTTTATCGCTGTCATTAAAAATGTCGCGAAAGTCAAAGGCGTTGCGCCTACTCGTGTCATTTATGACTATAGTCTGGATCCAGACACCAAATTTGATGCCGAAAACTACGGATTCGTATTCAATACATCAGGTGGTAAGTTCTCCGATGCGGAAGATCTAACCTTCGATAGAATCATCACTACGAACAAGGATAGATCCTTTAGTGATGATGATCAACTTGAATATGAGAATTTAGGTGATATCACTGTAAATACTCAACAGAAAGATCTTCCTGTTGACATTCTGCCAGATGATTTGGTTGATTACCAAGTCAACTATCAGAGAACACAGATCCAAGGTAGTGGTAGTGGTATTGGTCCTACTGGTGGATTTGACATCGGTAGACATGTTAAATTTGGCACTGGTAATGGATCAAGAGAATTCTATTGGAGATTTGACACCACAAACTCCGATTACATTAAATTATCTGTCATTAGGGGTAGTGATACGAATGGTGGTGAAGATCCAGACGAGACTCAAGAAAGTCTATATCTCGATAGATGGACTGGAAGTAGTTGGATAAGAATTTCTACTGTTTGTGCATATAACGATACTACATTTAATTCCTTAAAAGAAGTATCAATTCCTCTCACTGCACAAAACAGAGGTAATTACTTCTATAGACTCAGACAAGATAATTCAAGTAATAATGCCAACTGGGATCATTATGGTGTTACTAGCATCACATATGATCTTCGTCAAACATTCCCAATTGATGTTGAAAATAACGGAGTCATTGAGAGAAAACTCGGTGGTGGATTGTTCATGCACGATTACCAGGCAACTGGTATCAGTGCATCAGAATCTATCCCATTCGCATATTTTGGTACTGGATCTCTATTTGCACTTGGAGAACTCGATCCAGAAAAAGATGTCGATCAGATATTTGGATATGCAGGTTCTGGTGGATTCAATGTTATTGGAGAGAACTTCTTCAGTCAGGCTCCACAAAGTACAATATTCGGTCTCGAAGGAGAAATTTCCTTCAGTGGATCTTGTGTCGAAAGATTTGTTCCTGCAACTGTTGATAATACAGTACTCTTCAATCAAGTTGGTTCTGCTAACGATAAGATTATTTGGCAGGCTGGGGAACGTAAGGTCACCATCAGACCAATTGGATTTGGATCTGTACTTCTTTCTGATACTCCACCTACATCTACGGCAACTCTGGTTGTATCTGGTGCAGCATCGAATCTCGAAAGAACATTTGCAGATGGCAATGTAAGTCTATTCGATATCGGTGGAGATGCTGGCAATCCACTGAGTGCAAGATTCACTCCACACTTTAGATCTGCAAGAGGAGATATTGTTCTCCCAGACGAAGATTGGGGTCTTATTGTTAACTCGGCTACCGAGTTTGAAGATTGGGGTTATATCCGAGAAGTTGCAACTACTTCTATCGTATTTGGAGATATTCTTTCTCCATTCAATTACGTTCAGATTGGTGGTCAACATTATCCAAGTACAGATACATTCTCTGTTGGAGAGTCTTCGCTCACCAAACAGACACTTGGATTTACTGGAATTGCAACCTTCAGAATTTCCGAAGATTCCAGTCTGGAAAGAACGTTCGGATACGAATCTTCTGGTATTACTGGTATTGCCACCTACAAGGCTGGTATCAATATCTTTGGTTACAACTGGTTCAGTCAGGCTCCACAAAGTACAGTATTCGGTCTCGAAGGTGAACTTACTCTTAGTGGTTCTGCGAGTGAGTCGGTCACTCCATTCATTGAACCTCAAGGAACTGATGGAAACTTCACTTTCCTATCTGGTTCCGCAGAAGCAAGATCAGTTGCACCCTCTCCAGCAGGTGATGTATATGTTGGCGGAACTGCAGATATTGTATTCAGTCCTACTGTTACTGGTGTTGGTAGTGCTACACTCCGTACAGGTAGAGAAGAGTTCCAGACATACCTCAGGATCATTGATCCTGATATGGATCTTGTTCTCACCACAATTGGTGGTGGACTTGTTAATGAGGACTTCGTTAAGAGTTACAATGAATCCTCAATCTACTATGGTCCTCAAGATGAAGATTATGGATCAATTCTCAATGCAGCTGCATATGGGATGGGTCTCAACTTCTCTGGTGCTGCATCTGATGTTGAAACCTATGATGATGAGACGAACACTTATGACCAAGATGTACTGTTCAGTAGTGACGGTCTAACTTATGACCAGAGCACTGGTGGAACAAGTATTCTTCCAAGTTTCGACAAAACAGAATCGTTCCCTGTCAACTTTGGAACTACTGTCGTATCTGAAGATCTTGGTACTCTCACCGAAGGAAATCCAATTCCAGGTGGTCCAGCATATGATCAATACCTATATCCAAATTACACTGGATTTATTGATCAGGATATCAACCAAGGTTACGATGACTTTGGATTCATCAATGCTACTACCGATTCTCTAACAAGAGTACCGTTTGGTCAGGTTGATATTGAGCAACCTCCAACTCTTACGATCACCAGATTTATTCCTCAATGGAATGGTTCTGGTACTATTATTCCTTCTGGTACTGCGGAAGAAAGATTTATTACCTCGGATGGCAATACCGTCCTATTCGACTTTATTGGTACTACTTCCCCAGAGAAGTTTATTGCTCAGACTCCAGAAGATACAATTCTCTTCGCAGTTTCTGGTGCAGCCGAAGACGAATCGGTCACCTTTGCCGAAGTTGGAATTGGAACTGTATATCTCTCTGGTATTGGAGTCGAGAGTGTCAGGTTTGTCGAGATTGGAACTGGCATTCTTTCCTTCTCTGGTTCTGCATTGGAAAGATCCTCCATGGATCCTCCAGAAGGAACTTATCTACATGTATTCAGTGGAGCAGATGTTCGACCTGGACTTTCCTTTGCTTGTCAAACAACAAAGGCAACTCAACGTCTGTTTGGAGAACTATATCATCCAGACATCGACTTCACTCCACATTATGGTATTGAGAGAAATATTGGTATTGAGACCGCATTTACACTTGCGAGTGGTGGTGGTCTCAATGAAGATGGTACTGGTCCTGGTATCGTCACTACCAGATATCTTCCCGATTATAAAGGACAAGGTGTTCTTACTCTTAGTGGTAAGGCTATTGGTCGTACCAATGCACCAATCTTTACCGATGGTACTATCTATATTCTCGGTATTCATACCGCGGCTCAGGGAATCAGTTCTGGAAGAGAGACTGGTCTTTCCGAAAGTTATTCTCCTGGAACAATCTTTGGTGGTCCTGGTCAAGTCACCTTCAAGGGTGTCTCCCCGACTCGTCCAATTCAGGTATTTGGATATTATGGGGACGACAGAGATCCTGGAGCTGGAACGACTGGAGTCATTTCGATTACTCCTGCTCAGCAAGGAATCGAAATCAGATCCCTCAAAGATTATGTTGGTGTTGGAACTGCATACTTCTCTGGAGCATATTCCGATCTCGCTGCAACATTCAGAGAAATTGGAACGGGAGAACTCTTCAAGTTCTCTGCTCTATACGAAAGAAGAACCTTCGATTATATTGGATCTGGATTACTTACTGCATCTGGAACAACAGATGCTCCAAGTTCTTTCCAGACTCCAGAAAGTACAGTCCTCTTTACAGTTTCTGGAGATATACGAGAAAGAGTCTCCCTGGACAACGAGACTGGTGGAACGATTTCCATCTTCAACACAGAAAAAGTTGTTACTGGAATTACTCTTACTATCGCAACTGGAGGCACGTTCAGTCTCTTCTCCAGTGGTGCGGAATCGATTGTTATTCCTTCGGATACCACTACGGCTCTCTTCGATATCGAAGGAATTGCGAAAACCAAAGAAATTCAGGTCTACGGTTACTACGGAGATGATAGAGATCCTGGTACATCTGGAACTATCACAATTGTTGGTGAACTCACTCACCCACAGATTGACTATACTCCCGCAGAGGTTGGATTTGGAGATCTCACTTTCGTTGGCGAATCTATCGTCAAGGTCGATCTCAAGATCGTCGGAAAAGGAACTCTTCCAATATCTGGTTCTGCAACAGAGAAATTTGTCAGTGGTGCAGGCGAAGATACGATCCTCTTCTCCATCGACGGAAGTGCCGAAACGGCACTCAATCAAGTTTATGGATACTACGGAGACGACAGGGATCCAGGCACATCTGGAATTACTACAATTTCTGGTGTTGGTATTACAAAACCAATACAGGTATTTGGATATTATGGAGACGACAAAGATCCTGGTACATCAGGAACATTTACATTCTCCAATACACCTCTTGTTCATCCAGAAGTCGATTACACTCCACATTACACAGGCACGGGAGTTGTATACTTTACTGGAGGAGTTTCCGTCAAGAGGACTTTCCCAGAAGTTGTTGGTTCTGGTTCTCTCTTCGGATTTGGTACAAAAGACGAAGCATTTGCGAGAACAACATACGTCGGTATCGGTGTTGCCAACTTCTTCGGAGCCTCATTTACGGAAACAATTGCGTTTGAACCAGCTCGTGTATACGTTACTATCATTTAACTTTATAAATAAATCAGAAGCATACCTTTCATGAGTTCTGAATCATGACAAAACAGGTTCAATTTAGAAAGGGAACCACAGCTGAACACTTTAACTTCACTGGGGCCCTTGCTGAAATTACTGTTGATACGGATAAAAATGTTGCTGTTGTCCATGACGGTGTAACTCCTGGTGGTTTTGAACTTTCAAGATCAAGATGGATTTATGTTGCTGGAGATACTACCACTGGTACTAACCAGAAATATACGGTTGACTCCACATATAGTCCTACAGGATTGAGCGTTACCCTACCAACTCCTCGTGCAGTTGGTGACTGGGTTTGGATTGAGGATTTTGGTAATTTCATGAGTATCAATCCAGTAAACATTATTTCGGATAAGTCTTTTGAGAACGGTCACCTCGTAAGAGAAAGTTCACCTTTTATTATGGATGTATCTGGGGCGTCTGTAACATTCATTTGGAATGGAAGTCTTTGGAAAGTGTTCAACAATAGAGGCAGTTAAACATGGCACTAACCCTAAGTAATTCAATTTCTGGTGAATTTTTACCATCAGAATCATCTGGATTTTTTGTATACGCATTAAGACGAGATGCGGAGAATATGCTGTACTTCTCTAAAGTTAGTGCTGCATCTACGGAATTGGGTGAGTTTTATCGGACTGATGGAACTGCAATTCCAGAATTTGGTGACGGTGTTGATTATGGTACTTATGATGTTGGTGTTGGTAAAACGTCAGTCATTCGTAATGACATCGCTACGGATAAAAAATCTTTAGATGATCCGAATGATAAATATCAACAGATCCGCTTTGATAGAAGGAACCTCTACTATTACATAGATGATGATGGTTTTTTCGTCATCAGGTTCAATGGACCAGATTATGATTACAACTCTATCGGACCAAAATAATAATTAAAAGGAGAAACAATGGCTGAGTTTAGACTTGGAAGAGTAAAATTCAACTGGACGGGTAATTGGACACCTTCCAAATCTTACCTGATTGACGATATCGCCAAGTTTGGTGGCAATACTTATGTAGCGGTCGCAAACCACACTTCCACTGGAAGCACTGCTAACTTCTACACCGATCTCGGTAATTGGAATCTTCATATTGAGGGTCTAGAGAACAGGGGTAGTTGGTCAGCAGATACGTATTACCGAATAAACGATCTCGTCACCTTCGGTAACGTAGTATATCGTGTTACAGTTGCACATACTTCTGTCGGTACATTTATCGATGAGACGAAGGTTGTTCAGTATGTAGCAGGTTTTAATGCAGAAGGTGAGTGGCAAAACACCGAAGAGTATCAACAAGGGGACGTTGTTAATTACAACGGGTCTTCCTATGTTGCAATTACTACTTCTTCTGCTGGATTTAACCCACCAGAATACATCGGTTTAGGAACAGGTAGCAAGTGGAATATCCTTTCCGATGGTCTTGCTGGTTCTGCAGTAACATATACGGAAGGCACCTATTATAGAGGTGACATGATTCTGTTTGGTGGTAATACATATCGCCACAAACTTGGTATTACTACCAATGTTTCTCCTACTCAAGCTGGACTAGGAACTGTTGGAGATGCTCAGTATAATGGTAACATTGTCTGGGATCTTCTGGTCAAAGGCATTAGCTTTGTTGGTAATTTCTCCACAACATTCGCATATCATCCAGGTCATGTCGTTAGATATGGATCTAACTCATATGTCTCAGTTGGTGCTTCTTTCGTAAATATTAATCCAATTGCTGGTGTAGGAACATACTGGGAAACATTAGCTGCTGGTGACTCATCTGCTGCTCTTAATGCTAAGGGTGATATTCTTACTTATAACGGTGGTCCTGCTAGAATCGGTATTGGTTCTACTGGTTATGCACTTGCAGTTCAAAGTGATGGAGTTCCTGGATACGAAATTGTTGGTAACCAGACAAGAATCTATTATGTTGACTCCGAAGATGGACTAGATGCCAACAACGGTCTTGCACCTAACCTCGCATTTAAGACAATTAAGGCGGCTTGTGCTGCTGCACGTCCTGATAACAATATCACTGACTTCCAGTATACTGCCTCAACTGGTGTTGCAACTATCACATCTCCTGGTCACGGTCTAGCAAACGTTGGTACGTTTGTTCAGTTGGCTGAGATTGAATTTGAATGTCTGTCTGGTGGTAATGTCTTCAACATCTTGGGCATGACCTATAACAAGGCTGTTGGTCTTGCAACTATTACTGCTATTGGTCTTGGTGCTGCTCCAGAAATTGGAATTGGTGCTACTGTTAGATTGAGAAATCTTGGTATTTCATTCACTGGTAATGCAAACTTTGATCACCAGTTCTCCAGTGCAGAAGAGGATGCCCTCATCACTGGTGGTGACTACATTCATAACTTTGTGGCTGCTACTTCGGGTGCAGTTAACGTTGTAACAGGAACTCTTTCTGGATCCCAGTTAACTCCAACAAACGCTGTTTATACCGCAACTAGTGGTGAATTGGAGATCACTGTTGGTTCTCACGGTCTATCGATTAGTGACACCATCAGCTTCGATGCCAACTCAATGACATTCACTTGTCAGATGGACGGTGGTAGTTCTAATAAGACATATCCAAGAACAACTGACCCCGCATACGGCGTCAACCTCTCAATCAACGCAATTACTGCAAACACTTTCACAGTTAACGTTGGACCTTCTCCTATCGTCAACTTCCAAGTTGGTGGTGCAACATATAACCAGGTAACTGGCGATATCGTAATGGATGTCGGTGTTCATCAACTTGATGTTGGTACATCGGTCAAACTTCTTACCGAAGGTCTGGTCTTCAAGTGTTCCATGGACGGTTACCTAACCGACCACGCATATCCAAGAGCAACTGCTGGTGATGGTTCTCCCGATCCCGCATACAATACTGCTCTGTCGATTACTGCTGCAACAACTACTACCATCACGGTTAATGTTGGTACTGCAAGTTCTTCTCAGACAATTACTGGTAAGTTCCCTGCAGTTCATACTCAGGCATCTACTTTCCAGTTCCCAGTTCAGGCAGTTCCCGATAACAACTCTATTGTAGTTAACGTCGGTGTTTCCAATACTGATTATCTCTATGTTTCTGGTGGTACTGCGTTTGTTGGTGTTACAACAACGGTTTATCCCGATAAGGTCTCCAAGTCTTACTTTGAGGTTCTTCAGGTTATCGATGCCAATAGAATTAGAGCTAACGTTGGTATCTCCACAATCAATCACACATATGTAAGAGGCGGTCATCTAACTGACCTAACTCCTGCTATCTTGAAACTGTCTGCTTCTCAGTTCTATGAGCAACTGCCAATCAAGGTTCCTCCTTTCACCTCGATTATCGGTAACTCACTAAGAGGTACTCAGATTCTACCTGCTTCTGGTTTCTCTGACGACACTGTTACTCCTAACAACAGATCTCAGATGTTCCAGTTGTCTGATGCTACTACACTTCAGGCAATGTCCATGAAGGGAATGGAAGGATTCCATTATGATCCTACCGCACCTTTCGTACTAGATAATAGTAACATTAGAACTGGTCTTGGAACAACTGCTGCTGGTACTGTTTGTGCCTTCAACCCAGATTCACCAATCAATAATAAGTCTCCTTATGTTAAGGACTGTACTGTATTCTCTGATAACGCAAGTGACTTTGGTCGCTTCGGTGGTGGTGCAGTCGGCGTATTCGCTGATGGTGGTGTCCATTCCGAAGGTGCAAAATCAATGGTATTTGACTCCTTCACCCAGGTATCTTCCGATGGTGCTGGATATATCCTAGATAAGAGTGCAATCTCCGAGATTGTTTCTTGCTTCACCTACTACTGTAAGTGGGGATACTACTCTGGTGGCGGATCTAGAATTCGTTCTGTTGGTGGTAACAACTCTTATGGTGATTATGGTGTTATTGCATCTGGATTCTCTACAGAAGAGACCCCAAGAGAAACAAGAGTATTTGGTTCTCTGATGGAAGTAAATGGTGTAAGTAAGTCTGGTACTCTGTCTATTGGTGCTACCATGTTTGGTGCAACCTCTGGTGCTCGTGGATGGTTCATTAACGATCAAACCGCTGCAGACAGAATTTACTTCAAGTATCATCCTGGTTATGGTTCGGTTGGTCTTGGAACCACTGGATTCGTAGATGGTGAGATTGTCTGGTTCGGTGATGGCGGCGACAGTCAGTCTGGTGTTGGTTCTATCACAGTTTCTGGTGTCACTTCATCTATTGGTGGACAGAGAGGCACAATTCTAGAAGTTGATAATATTTCTTCTGCGCTTTTAGTTGGTGACGCACTTGGATTCTCTACATCCTCTTACGGTGATGACAATCTATTCTATATCATTAACACCGTCACGAATGTTGCTACTGCGTCTACATACACGTATTACACAACTAGTGGTATTCAAACGGTAACATATCAAAATCGTGCTACTCTGACAATCTCTCCAGAGAAGACTACTGGAACATGGGATACCAGAGAGGTGACTGGTGCAGGTTCTACAGTTTCAGTTAGAACTCTATTCTCACAATGTCGCCTAACAGGTCATGACTTCTTGAGTGTTGGTACTGGTAACAAGGTAGAAACCAATTATCCCGATGTTGATCAAACTCAGATTATTCAGGGTAATGAGACTAATATCTTCGGTCCTGGTAAGGTATTCTTTGTTTCCACTGACCAAGGTGGTAACTTCAGAGTCGGTCAATTCTTCTCCGTTGATCAGTTGACTGGTCGTGCAACCTTGGACGCTTCTGCGTTCAACCTGTCTGGTTTGACTGAACTGAGACTGGGTGCAATCGGTGGTCAAGTTGGTGAGGCGATTAACGAATTCTCCTCCGACGAAACTATGTCTGGCATGTCTAACAACGCATGTCCTACTGAGGCTGCAGTTGCTGGATTCCTCCGTCATGGTTCAATGGGATCTAAGGCAATGACACCACCAGTTGGTACTACTGCTGAGAGACCTGGTGGTGTTGATGAAGAGTTCAACACTGGTGCTCTAAGATTCAACACTGACCTCGGTTCTATTGAGTTCTATAATGGATCTATTTGGACACAACCTGGACTTAAGACCTACTCAACGGTATCGAGTTCAGGCGCGGTCGCGGCGGGTCAGGAGTACTTTGTTAACACCACTGGTGGTACTTTAACTCTGACTCTACCTGGAACCCCCGCACTGGGAGATACCATTAGATTCTATGATGTTGCTAAGACCTTTGATTCCAACGCCTTGGTGATTGGACGTAACGGAAAACCAATCCAAGGTGATACTTCCGATATGACGGTCAATCTTGAAGGGGCTTCATTTGAACTCGCTTTCTCGGGTGATACCTACGGTTGGAGATTGTTCTCCGTCTGATACGTGACTATCTTTGTTATGATTTTCTTTATAAATTTTTATCTAAATAAAACTAATCTAGGATCGTAAATGGCCAACTATAGATCATATAAAAAAGTCTCTGCGGCCCAGGTTCCAGATGGGTCCATCACCATTGAAAAGCTTTCTACTGGTGTTGGACCGAGCTGGAATGTAAAGACAATTTATGGTGATCCAGGAGTACTCACTTCTGGTTGTTGCTGTAATTGGACAGTACCGACTGGAGTTGGCAAAGTTACTTGGGAACTCTGGGGTGCTGGTGGTAATGGACATGGTGCATGTTCTTGCAACAGATGTCATCACTACAGAGGTGCTGGCGGTGGCAGTTTCAACACCAAGACGATTTCTACCGCAGGAAGTTGTCAATATACAGTATGTGCTGCTGGCGTCTATAGATGCTGTTCTAGAGAATGTGTTGGATGTCACGGATGTGCATCATATGTAAATGGATACAACCTAACTAACTTCTGTGCGGTGGGTGGCGGTAGAGGAGAGGCTAATACAGATTGGTCTAACCTCTGTCATTCTACTTATCACACCTGTATGCAAGCAGGAAGTTATGGTGGAGACTTTGCAGTCGCACCCCATTGGCCAGGATTCAGTGGTCACTGGAACTGTCATTGTGGACAAAGTAATACTCAGACTTGTACTGGTGCTGCTCCATTCATTGGAATTGGTAATAAAACCCATAGTGCCTACTGTTGGATGCGCTGTGGTTGCTGGACGACTCCATATGGTGCTGGTGGTCAAGGTGCAATGACCTCATATTGTGAAAGATGCTGCGGACAAGGCGGTACTGGTGGATCTGGAATAGTACGTATCACATACATGTAATCAAGGGGAATCAATGGCCAATTACGCAAGTTACAAAAAAATTAACGGAGATCAACTAGATAATGGAATCTTAGGATCTACAAAATTCTCCACTTCCCCAACCTCAACATTCGGAGTAAAGTGGTTTTACGGAACCATGTGCCGATGTTCACCTGGATGTTGCTGCGCTTGGGTTGTTCCTACTGGAGTTAAAAAACTCTGGATCCAGGCTTGGGGTGCTGGTGGTAATGGACATGGTGCATGTTCATGTAGTAGATGTCATCACTACAGAGGTGCTGGCGGTGGACTGTATAACAGTGTGATGTTAGATACCACCGCTGGATGTACATATTCTGTATGTGCAGCTGGTGTATATCCATGCCTCTCTAGGGAATGTGCGGGATGTAACGGATGCTCATCATATGTAAATGGGTATAATCTAAGTAACTTCTGTGCATACGGTGGATCTTGTGGTCACGCCAATACCTCATGGGAGACCGCCTGTAATGCAGAATGGCACTGCTGTGTGGCTCCTACAAGTAATGGTGGTCAGTTTGGTATGGGTACTCTACGAGACACTTGGACTATGGGTGGATATTCTACCAACCGTAGTCGTTGGTGTCACTGTTATGTTCATATGACTACTCCAACTTCTGCTCCACTCATTGGAACTGATGTTCACCAATCACTTCGTGAATGTTGGGTTCGTTGTGGTTGCTGGATTGTTCCTTATGGTCATGGTGGTCAAGGTGCAATGACTACTTATTGTGGTTCAAGTTGCTGCGGACAAGGCGGTACTGGTGGTGGCGGACTCGTCAAAATCACTTACTTCTGATAAATAACTATTAAATAGGACTCCAAATGGCTAATTACGCTTCTTATAAACAGATTAGTAACTCACAAATTGTTGATGGGTCTATTACTAACACTCAACTAGCGAGTGGAGCATTCTCCAATTGGAATGTTAAGTGGATATATGGTGATCCTACGGCAATGACTTCTGGATGTTGCTGCGCTTGGACTGTTCCTACTGGAGTACAACGAATTTATTGGGAACTCTGGGGTGCTGGAGGAAACGGACACGGAACATGTTCTTGTAATAGATGTTATAACTGGCATGGAGCCCAGGGTGGATACTATAACGCAAAAACCATTGGAACAAAAGCTGGTTGTGCATATTCTGTATGTGCTGGTGGTGTTTATCGTTGTTGTTCTAGAGAGTGTGTTGGATGTGATGGATGTGTTTCATATGTAAATGGATATAATTTAAGTAACTTCTGTGCAATGGGTGGCACTAGAGGTTGTGCTACCAACTCTTGGTCTACAACTTGCTATAGTTCTATGGCTAAGTGTTGTTTTCAACCTGGTGCTCATGGAGGAGACTTCGGAATGGGTAACCATGGTGGTGGTACTAGAAAGGGATATGGTTCTGCTGGTTGGAACTGTCATTGTTACTTCAATGAAAGTAGACCCACAGGAGCTCCATTCTTGGGTACTATGGCAGTTAATTCTACTGTTAGACATTGTTGGGTTCGTTGTGGATGCTGGAGAGCTCCATACGCACACGGTGGTCAGGGTGCAGTCACATCTTACTGTGAAAGATGTTGTGGACAAGGTGGAACAGGTGGAAGTGGTCTTGTTAAAATTAGTTATATGTAATTCTGGATGTTGTGGGGCAGGATGTCCCGATTGTCCATTTAGACCTCGAAAGGGGTCTTTTTTTTATGTTTTGTTATAAATAACTGGGAAGGATGTTAACCTGAAAAAATCTAACCATGGCAACAGAAATTATTTCCCACGATTGGAACATGCCCGTTCCAAACGATTTCCTAAGAGATCACTCATATTCAGAAGGCAAAACAAGAGCCGTTACTTATGATGGTCCCGATAAAATTTGGCTACAAATTGGTGCTGATGGCACCGAAGTACATGGGCCCCTGACCGAAGATGACATGGCTGATGGAAGACCAATTCCAGCCGATGTAACTCAAATGTTTGAAGTGGATTGCACCGAGTATCCACTCATCTGCCAACTGAGAGGACCAGTCATCGATGAAAAAGAAGAAAGCCGAGACATGGAGGATGACGTTGCTCATCCAGATTGTCCCGATATGACTGCTCAGGGGTACAGACAATTAAAGTATAATCAACATTTGTTTATCGAAGATCTTTATGATGGTGCATCGGTAAGAATCGTTGATGGAGCTCCAACAGTACATGCATTCAGTGTTAATGAGAAACTTATTGGTAGAGCCGATGATCTAACTTGGGATGAGATCAGAGATCATAGAAATGGAATTCTCAGTGGTAGTGATGGTCAAATTGCAGAGGACATGCCCGAGGACATGAAGACTATATGGAAAGCATATCGTCAGAAGTTGAGAGATCTTCCCGCTGAATTAGCTGCAGCTGGTGTTTCTCCAAATATGGCATACTATATGTTCCCTGACGTACCATACTTTACTAATCCTCCATCTGACCCAGAAGAACCTGCAGATGCATCTGCCGATTGGGCGCCCCCAAGTAGTGGTGTTATTGGTTGAGTCTGAGGTAGATATATAATATTATATGGGAGCTAAGGCTCCCTTTTTTAATGGGAAGAAATATGTTTGAACTAAATGAATCTCGTAAGACGACAGTAAAAAAAATATATGATCATGCTAAAAATGACCTAGGGCATGTATGGAGATATGTAATTACTATAGATGATTTCTATAAAAATCCCGATGAAGTACGAAAAATTGCTCTTAATGGTACTCGCAAGACCGATAAGAAATATACGGGAAATCTTATAGGATCAAGAGTTATTGAAAATATAGAAGGATTTGATGAGAATTTAAAATCAGTTTTTGAAAAAGCATGTCAATTTGATTTTTGGAATCCAGAGTACGATGATACTTTTTGGAGAGATACTAAATTTATGGCAAATGTAACTAATGGAAATGATATTGAAACTAGATTCAATGAGAAAAAACATACATATACATTCCATAAAGATTCCACTAATTATAAGTGGGCTGCAGTAATCTACCTCAATAAAGATCAGGAATGTGATGGAGGAACTAATTTTTATGCTTGGATGCCAGACGATCCATCAGCCGTACCAAGATTAGAATATGAATCTAAAATGAAATACAATAGGATGGTGTTATATGAATGTGATCACATGCATGGAGCAGTTCTTAAAAGGGGTATGTTTACTGAGTTTCCAAGACTTGTACAAGTATTATTCATGTAATTTTGGTAGACTAAATACATCAGAATAGATCATTCTTTATTATACTGTTTGGAGTTTTTTTATATGAGATCCAAAGCATTTTTTGTCAATGGAGGAGCCGGTAGAGTGCTTTGCTCCATTCCTGCATTTGAAAAATATGCAGAAACACATGATGATTTTATCATCGTTGCTGAAGGAGGAACTGACTTTTTTAAAGGTCATCCAACTTTAGATGGTAAAGTTTATGATATGTGGCACAAGAATTTGTTTCAGGAACATTTGAAACATAGAGATTGTGTTTCACCAGAACCATATAGAATGTGGCATTACTACAATCAAAAATGTAGTTTGACACAGGCTTTTGATATGGAAATCAATGGTCTAGATGAACCCAGAGAACTTCCCAAACCAACTCTCAATCTCACTAAGATGGAGGTTATTGCTGGTTACAATATGATTCAAGAAGTGAAATCAGTAAGTGGTAAAGATAAAGTCGTAGTAATCCAGCCTTTCGGTAGAGGTGTTCAGCAAGTTGGAGAGTTTATCGCAGATGCTTCGTCAAGAAGTATGTCTCTCGTAAACACTGTAGATATTATCAATGATCTTAAAAAAGATTATGGTATCATTGTAATGTCTGAACTCCAGTTTCCAGTAGAAGAAAATGAAGAGAAGTCAAAATATAAAATTGCAAGACCTCAAATTGAGGACATTAGAGTATGGGCTGCTATTATAGATGTTGCTGATCACTTTATAGGTGTAGATAGTATCGGTCAACATATTTGCAAGTCTCTTGACAAAAAAGCAACTGTAGTTATTGGATCTACTTATCCAGTTAATATTTCTTATCCAGAAGATAGTAACTTTGATCTAATTGATATTGGTTTAGACAGAAGGAAATATTCTCCAATTAGATTAACTATGGATGAAACTGTTGATCGGTATAATGATCAATCCATGGAAATGTCTGCGGAACAAGTCAAATCTATTTTGCGTTCTGCTAGAAAACATTTAGGTAAACCCGTTTCATTTAAAGGAACTTATACTCCTCCACAAAGCACAGAATGTCCTACATGCCCGCCTGGAACTTCAACAACTCCTGCAATTGCACCAGGAAATACTGCAGTGTTGCCAGGAAGTGCTGCATTGATGCCACAACCTCAGTGGAATCAACCACCTGCAAATATTGTAGAAAAACCTAAAAAACCAAAAGTAGGTTTCAAAAACGAAGTAAAGAATCTACTAAAAACTGATATTAATTGAGGTATTTAAATGTCACAATGGATTGCGGCTATTGCCCGAGGTCACAACTCAGGGCTCTGTCTACTAAAAGATGGTGAAATTGTCTTATCAATAGAAGAAGAACGACTTTCTAGGAACAAGTATGATGGAGGTCCATATGCTTGTATGACTAGAATTTTGGACTTCACGGATACTCTTGATTATCTCGTTATCGCACATACTCAACCACTAAGTGAGGCTGGGCATTGTGATTTTAGTGGAGATCCAATCTATGTTGCATTGGCAAGAAAGTTAGGACTAATTGATAGGAAAGAAAATCCAAATCAACACCCTCAAGTTATTGATTTGAGTTCAACTCACCATAAACTTCACGCAGCATGTGCCTTCTATAGGTCTGGATTTAGTCGTGCTGCAGCTGTTGTTGTTGATGGTGCAGGTACTTTCATTCCCATGAATATTAATGGGGAAAATGAAATGACATGGGAACTAGAATCCATGTTCAATTGTGAGTATCCATCAGAATTCAAGACAATCTACAAACATCAAGGCGGAAGAGGTCCATGGAACTCTATTCGATTTGAAGAGTTTAGTAGTGAAAGGGAAGGTGAGGAAGGAACTCATGAAATGATTCTTGATGATACTGCTGGTATCACTAAGGCATATGAAGCTGTAACACAGTATTGTGGGTGGTCTCCTATTGAAGCTGGTAAAACTATGGGTCTATTCCCATATGGAACCCCCAATGACGATATTCCAGATGTGTATACGGATTATAACGGGGCCTCTGAGTGGAAAACATCCAATAGAGACCTCATTACACCAACGTATCCTAACGGTGCCCTAGTCAATCAGGGGCGGTTTAAATACCTTAAGACTGACTATGACTTTGAAGGTGATATGACCCTCTTACAGAACCGTAGAGACATGGCATACGCTATTCAAGTAGAGTCTCAACAAATGGTTCTGGACCTAATTCGTAAAGTTGTAAATATGACTGGTCAAACTAATGTAGTATTGACTGGTGGATATGCACTAAATTGTGTTGCTAACTATTGGTATCTTGAACAACTAAAAGATGAAGGTATTAATCTATTTGTAGAACCTGTAAGTAATGATGCTGGTACTGCAATTGGAGCTGCACTTCTCCAATACCATAGAGTAACTAAAGATGCACAAGTCCGCGAACCCCTAAAAGATCTTTATACTGGATTTGAATATATGTATTCGACTGATCAAATTGTAGATACTGCAGATAAGTATGGATCTACAAGAGTTTTTGAAGCCACAAACAAAGATGTAATTGATTTAATTACCAATAAAAATATTGTTGCTATCTTCCAAGGTAGATCCGAGGCTGGTCCTAGAGCACTAGGTAACAGGTCTATTCTTTATGATCCTCGTGATCCAGATGGAAAGGATTTTGTTAATAAAGTAAAAAATCGTGAATACTTCCGACCTTTTGCTGGATCAATCCTTAAAGAACATGTTCATGAGTGGTTTGATCTTCGTGGTATGGACGAAACCCCATTCATGATGTATGCTGTTAAATGTCAGGATGGGATTGAAGAGAAAATTCCTGCAATCATTCATGTTGATGGTACTTGTAGGATTCAAACAGTCACCGAAGAACAAAATAAAAATTATTATGATTTGATTAAAGAATTTTATGAAGCTACTGGTTGTCCTATTGTCTTCAACACTTCTTTTAATTTGGGGGGCGAGCCTCTCGTTGAAACAATTGATGATGCTTGCAGAACCCTTTCTGAATCTGATATCGAATATCTCTACTTACCCGAACATGGGTTGATGATTGAGGCTAAAAATTAATGAAGACTGTATTTGTAAATGGCACGTTTGATATTTTACATCCTGGACACATAGAACTATTCAGAGTAGCGAGATCTCTGGGTGATCGTGTCATTGTCGCTACAGATAGTGATGTGAAGATTAAAAAAGATAAAGGTCAAACCAAACCCATAAATGATCTTTGTTATAGAATATCAATGCTCGAATCAATCAAGTATATTGATGTTGTCCACTATTTCAATGATCGAAAGGGATTGGAAGATCTTATCAGAGTTTATAAACCAGATATTCTCCTCTTAGGAAATGACTGGGAAAATGGTGATGTTGTTGGAAAAGATATTGTCAAAGAAGTTAGATTCTTACCAAGAGTTGGAGATTATTCTTCGAGCTCAATTATCAAAAAAATTCTAATTAACAACTTGGACTGATGGAATGTAATATATTAGTTATTGGAGATTCATGTGATGATGAATACATCTATGGAGATTGTTCTAGGTTAAACCCAGAAGGACCTATTCCTGTTCTGGACAAGACATCCACAGAAGTAACACCTGGAATGGCATCAAATGTCAATGATAATTTGAGATCTTTTGGTGTCCGAACAAATCTAATTACGCAAAAAGAAACAATCAAGAAAACTCGATTTGTAGATAGAAAAAGTAATTATCAATTACTCAGAGTTGATACAACTCCCGAGGTAACTCCATTAAGTGCTCCTCAGGTAAGAATGGCATTTATGCATAGTAAATATGATGCACTAGTAATATCAGACTATGATAAAGGTTTTCTTACAGATCAAGCATTACGTATTATCTGCACATATTTTAAAGGACCAATTTTTATTGACACAAAGAAAACTAAATTATTTCAACAACCTAATGTTTTCTTCAAGATAAACAAAAAAGAATATGATTTACTTGATCGTGAATTTATGCCTCATGATACTAATTTAATCGTAACTTTAGGATCAAATGGATGTAGGTGGAGGGGTATTAATTTCACACCAAGAAAGGTCAATGTATTTGATGTATGTGGAGCTGGTGATACCTTCCTCTCTGCCTTAGTGGTTGAATTTATTCGCACAAAAGATATGCAGAATTCTATTAATTTTGCAAATATGGCAGCTTCTATTTCCGTAGAAAACTCAGGAACATATAAACTAACCAAAGATGACATTATGAGAATTTATAATGGACAACTTTAAACAACCCAATCCAGTATTCTGGATGCCTTTCTTTATCGAAAAAATTGATATTAGTAAATTAGAGTTTAAAGAAGAACCAGAATACAAACCAACTTTTATTTCTCGTACTCCAACTACAATGGAGGCAGATGAACTTACTCAAGAGTCATATAATTATCTTGGCAGGATTCTTTGGGAGTGTATAGGTCAATATACAGAGAAACCATTTTATATTGGTTCAGTTTGGCGTAACAAGTATGAGAAAACAGACTGGCAAGATCCACATATTCATTCTGGATCTCAATGGAGTTTTGTAATTTATGTGGATGTTGAGGAATCTAAGACTGTTTTTCTTTCCCCAAGTAGACATAATCAAATGAATCAATGGGGATATCTAGGTCATGCTTTTCCTATAGAGTATATGCCAAAAGTTTCTTCTGAAAATATTATAATTTTCCCGTCATTCATTGAACATTTTGTTCCCCCTGGGAATGAAGGCATAACTATATCAGGTAACATTTATTATGATCAGCCTCCAGGAGGACCAGTATGAAACAAGTTGGACTTAATCTTTCCCATGATTCCTCACTCTGTATTGTCGATCAAGGAGAAACAGAGATATTCATTGAAGAAGAGAGATATTCCAGAATCAAACATGATGGAGACCCATTTCATGTATTGGACAAACATTTTAGGGGAATAGATTCTGAAGATTATTCCAATACATACAATCTTGGAATGACTGGACTTTTAGATGAGGATCCTAAAGGAGGAAACGCTCTACAAATTGCTTCAGAGACAGTCAATAGAACACTCTCTAAGATACTAACTTATAAAGATTTTGATAAGTGGTGTGCTCATAGTCATAAGCACGCACAAAATGTAATATATAACGAGCATCATCTTTTACATGCTTATTCTGGATTCTATAATTCTGGATTTGATGATGCAGCGATTGTAGTAGTTGATGCTATGGGAAATACACTAAGGAATAATGATAGATATGTAGAAGTTGCTACTACTTTCATTGGTGGTTATCCAAATATAATGGTTCCAATTGTTGGAATGTCTACACCAACTTACATGGCTTGTGATTCTGCAGAACATAAAGGTGGATGGAACTGCGGAATCGGTATGGCATATTCTGCGGTATCGTCTTATCTTGGTTTTGGTGGACTTGGGGCTGGAAAAGTAATGGGTCTTGCTCCATACGGTAAAGAAGATCCCAATATTAAATCTTTCATTTTAGATGATGGATATACTGTAGACTCGAATTTATTTTACAGAACCAGATTTGGTGCAAACTTTATTCCATATGATTATCTCCCTCCTCATGTAGAAGCAGTAAACATAGAAAAACATTTCCAAAAACTTGCAAATCTTGCTTGGAGACTTCAAGAAGATTTTCAGACTCATATGTTATTTCTTCTCACCGATGCACTTGAAAGAACAAATATGCGAAATCTTGTTCTTACTGGTGGATGCGCTCTAAATTGTGTTGCAAATTATTGGTACTTAGACAAGTTACCAAAAGATGTCAAACTATATGTAGAACCTATTAGTAATGATGCTGGAGTTTCTTTGGGACTTGCAAAATATTTGTATTACACTGAAACTGAATCATACAAAAAACATCCTCTCAAAAATTTGTATTTAGGTCCAAAATGAAATTGAAAAAACAAGTAGGATTTCACTTATCCCATAACTCCTCAGTATCAGTTCTTTCTGAAGATGGGGACATTGAACTTTTCCTGGAAGAAGAAAGATTGTCTAGATTAAAATATGATAACGATCCATTTCATGCATGTAACATGGTTCTTGGTGGACTTACCATGGATGAGATTGAAAAATATGAAGTAGCAACATCTGCATTAATATCTAAAGACAAGCTGGGAGTAAGTACATTAGATCGTAGTAGTGATATGTTAATAATGTATGTTTCTAAATCATTAAAACTTCTACCACATGAACAAAACTCTTTTAAGTATGAAATAGTCAAAGAAAAATTTGAAAAGTTTTTTGATCATCACTTATTTCATGCTTATTGTGGATTCTATAATTCTGGATTTGATGATGCAGTTGTAGTTGTGGTTGATGGTATGGGAAACTTCCTTACTCCTGCAGAAGATAGGCATGAGGTTGTTTCCATATTCGATGCATCTTATCCATGTAATATGAATTCTTTAGGAGGGATGTCTACACCCTCTTATGATAGTTGTGATGAATCTGAACATAAAGGTGAGTGGACATGTGGAATTGGTATGGTGTACTCCGCAGTATCCTCATATATGGGTTTTGGTGGACTTGGGGCTGGAATAGTAATGGGTCTTGCTTCATACGGTAAAGAAGATCCCAATATTAGATCTTTCCTTTCTGATGGATTTAATGTAGATTCAAATCTTTTTTATAGGTCTAAGTATGGATGTAATTTTATTCCATATGATTACTTACCTCATCATAGAGAAGCTGAAAATACTGAGAATCACTTTGAAAAATTAGCTAACCTTGCTTGGAGACTTCAGGAAGATTTTCAGACTCATATGTTAAAAATTTTATTGGACGCTCTTGCAATATCGAAACGTAAAAATATTATTTTAACTGGTGGATGTGCATTAAACTGTTCTGCAAATTATTGGTATTTGGATAAGTTGCCAAAAGATGTTAAACTATATGTGGAACCTATTAGTAGTGATGCTGGAATTAGTATTGGAGTATCTAAAGCTCAATATTATTCCAAAACTGGTTCCATGAAAAAATATCCACTTAAAAACTTATACTTAGGACCCGAATGAGATATAATGTAGATATAGACGGCACTATCTGTATTCCTGGAAAAGGAGAAGGCAGATATACTGAAGCTGTACCTATCCCAGAAAGGATCTCTAAAATAAATGATCTATATATTAAAGGACATCAGATAATCTACCATACCGCTAGAGGTATGGGTACATTTAATAATGATCGAGAACAAGCTAAGGAAAAGTATTACGACTTCACTCACAAACAACTGTTAGAATGGGGATGTATGTTTCACGATCTTTTCTTAGGAAAACCTTCAGCTGACTATTACATTGACGACAAGGGAGTAAGTGCCGATGAATTCTTCGATACCTAGAGCAGCAGAACCAATTAAGTTCGTGTCCAAAGGATGGGGATATGAAAAATGGATAGTTAACTCAGAACAATATTGTGGCAAACTCCTTTTCATTGCAAAAGGAAAACAATGTTCTTGGCACTTTCATAAAAAGAAAGACGAAGTTTTCTATGTTCAAAGTGGAAAAATTAAAATCTACTATGGGTGGGATGACAATATTGAAGTCGCTAATGTATCTGTACTAGAAACTGGAGATAAGTTTCATGTTCCTATTGGAATGAAACATAGAATGTATGGTCTTTCCGATACTGAATTATTTGAATTTAGTACAGAACATTTTGATGAAGATAGTAATAGAATTGAATCTGGAGATTGATGAGAGCTGAAAAAATAACAGATCTAATTGTGGTTTTGAAAAATCACATCCCAGACAAAACCTGTGATGAAATATTGGAATGGTTTAAATCGAACAAACATCTTCAAAGTGATGGGTGCGTTTATAGCACAAAAAACGGAAAAAACATTGGACCTAGTGTTAAAAAAGATTTTAAAAATGCTATTCAGACTCTAGTCCCTCCAGAAGCACCTATCTCAGACAAGATGACAGAGATCACTATGTCTGCTTTTAGGGAAGCAGGTTCTAGATATCCAGTTCCAGAAGATAGCATGACTCTAAATGATTATTGCGTTAGGGTATATCCCAAGAACGAAGGAATATTTAAGACTCATGTGGACCAACATGCATTTGGTACAGTAAGTAGAATATTTGCTTGCATTATGTATCTCAATGATGTTGAGGAAGGTGGAGAAACAGAATTTCCAGATTGGAATATAGCAGTAAGACCAGAGAAGGGGAAAGTACTATTATTTCCATGCAATTATTTGTTCAAACATAAAGGAAATGCTCCCATTTCCGAAGAAAAATATATCGCTACAAATTTTATTAACTTTATGGTGCAAGATATTCCTCTAACGTCTTGAGTCTATAGTTTAACCATTTCATATCTGCACAGGTATAATCTTGATACTTACCTTTTAGGTGATCTGGGAAAGGAATCATTTCGATTTCTCCCCCTTCTTTTTTAGCAACTAACTCTGCAACTCTCTGGAATGACATTGGTTTGCCAGTTCCAATATCATAGATTCCACTGGGAGCGTCATTATTCATGACAATATTGACTATATCATCTACACATACAAAGTCCCTATAAAAATTATCCGATCCTTCAAACAATTTAAGTTTCCCAGTCTCTTTGATCTGTTTGGTAAACTTTGAGACTGGACTTGCTTGGTCTCCCTTATGATCTTCTCCAGTTCCGTATACATTAAAATATCTAAATCCTTGGATACTTTCAAACCGATCTATATTGTCCAATACGTAATAATCTATGATTAGTTTTGAAATTGCATATTGATTCAGTGGATTGATCTTCCTACATTCTCTTGTTTGATTACCATACACAGATGCCGAGGATGCATACTTTATAGGAATTTTATGTTCAATTGCATGTGAAAATAGGTGAGCAGTAAAAGATTGATTGTAATGTGCAATCTTTACCCAGTTTTTTTCTGTTGTAGATGAGATTGCTCCATTATGAATTATTAAGTCTACATTTTCCCATCCATTAAATTTGGACAGAAATTTCCATGCGTTATCGACATCAATTCCAATAACATCATGTTCTCCTTCAGTTTCAAAATAGTTTTGAAAGTGAGATCCAATAAACCCTTTATATCCAGTAATTAAAATCATCAGTATACTATCGTTGGAATAGGTAGAAATATTGATTGAGCGAGTCTATACACCTGTTGATCAAAGTGACCTGGATGTTGATATACACCATGAAGAAAATTATCTGGATATACAATCAATCTATTGTATTTCATTTCTGCTAAGTGAACAAGTTCCCAAGGACCAACACTATCTCTTACGGTGTCCTCTTTCCAGATTCCAGATTGGTATACATCAACACAACTCATTCCCTTATAAGTATAAAATCCAGTGCCACCATGACATTCTTCTGGCGTGTTTAAATAAATTACACCTGCCCAACCCCTAACTAAATTTTTACTATCTATAGGAGAATCTACGTGTGGAATAAGTGCTTGATCTGATGCAGTTACATTTACCGAGAATGTAAGTTGTTTGCATCCACAGATAAATCGTTCTTCTTCCTCTTTTGTCAATCCATAAACTGATTTGGCTATGTCAGTCCAGATTGGAACTAAATGATCAAGATCAAAATTTGCACTAACTCTACCACCTGGCACTCCTCCACAAATTCTTCTATTTAAAGTTGGAGGGATTCTTAGAGCCAAATCTCTAACTTGATCGGGATTTTTATAAAAATTATCGATGTATACGATTGGTTTTTCTTCCCATCCCATTAACTCTACTCTTGCATCCAATTCATCATTGACTGCAAACGTTTCGATTTCATTTATTAAGTACTTTTCCATGAGATATAAATATGTTGAGAACCCTATGATTATTAGGAATGGCTAAGCCCTCCAGTAGAGAAGCATTGAAGCAGTATTGCCTCAGGAAACTCGGAAAGCCAGTATTGGAAGTCAATGTCGATGATGATCAAATCGAAGACTTGATAGACGATGCACTCCAATTATATCATGAAAGACATGGTGAGGGAATAGATAGAGTATTTTTAAAACATAAGTTGACCGAGGCAGAAAGAACTGCTATGGTTGGAATTGCTCAAACAACAACTGTTACTGATACTTTTGGCGGGATTTCTTCTGCAGATTATACAGAACAAGCTAACTACCTTCCATTACCAGACACTATTATTGGAGTCAATAAGATATTTAAAATGGACTCATCCACCTTATCGGCGGGGATGTTCAATATAAAATATCAACTCTTCCTTAATGATTTATACTACTACGGCGCAATAGATTTATTGAACTATAGTCAAACAAAATCATACTTGGAGACTATAGATTTTCTTCTTAATCCAGAAGTCCAAATAAGATTTAACAAAAAGAACAGTAGATTATACATGGATATAAATCTAAAAGAACTCACAGAAGATCATTTTCTAATATTAGATTGTTATAGAGTTGTAGATCCAGAAAGTGAAACTGCTGTATATAATGATCTATGGATTAAGAGGTATACAACATCTCTAATTAAAAGACAATGGGGACAAAACCTAATTAAGTTCCAAGGAGTTAAGCTTCCTGGTGGACTTGAGATGAACGGTAGACAACTATTTGATGACGCTCAACGAGAATTAGAAGATCATGAACAAAAGTTGATAACTGAATATGCCATGCCACCCCTAGATATGATAGGATAATGCCCTTAAATCCATTTTTTCTCCACGGTTCACCAAGCGAACAGAGATTGGTTCAGGACTTGGTTAACGAACATCTAAAAATGTTCGGTCAGGATGTCTTGTACATGCCTAGGAGGATTGTTAATGAGCAAACAGTTATTAAAGAAATAACTGCATCTAGGTTTGATGATAGTTTTAGACTCGAAGCTTACTTGGTTAACTTTGATGGATTTGGAAGTCCATCAGAAATTCTATCAAAATTTGGAGTTAGATCACAAGACGAGATACAATTAGTAATATCTAAAGAAAGATATGATGATTTTATATCTCCTCTATTGAAGTTGTGGCCAGAAGATGAAATTAAAGTTGCAACTAGACCTCAAGAAGGAGATTTAATCTATCTCCCTCTAGACAACGCATTGTTTGAAATTAAGTTTGTAGAGACGAAAGTTCCTTTCTATCAACTCAATGATCTTTACATGTATGAATTGAGATGCGAGATCTTTGAATATGAAGATGAGATCATTGATCTTCCAGATACTCTTGCTGGTGTCAATGGCGATGAAGTCATGGAACCAATTGGTATGGGTGGTCAATTTATATCCCTTCAGTTGGCTAAGGATACTTATGGTAATGCAACTGCATCGGTATCTCTTGCGTCTACAATTTTTGGAACAAAGTCGGTACAGTATATTCAATTATTTAATGATGGTAATTATAAATCAACACCATCAGTATATGTTTCAAAACCAACCAGAGGAAATCAAGCCACTGGTATTGCAACTGCGGTCAATGGTCGTGTAAAAACAGTCAATTTGCATTTTGGTGGAACAAATTATATTCAGATTCCACAAGTAACTTTTACACCGCCAAACAGAACGGTAGCAACAGAAACAAAGTTTGGAAATAACTCCTTATATCACGACAATACTCAGGATACGGAACAGTCAAGATTTGAGTTCCCAACAAATATTGACTCTAGAGATACTGAAGATGGGAGATTGTCTTTTAGTATGTGGTTTTATCCAACTACATTTACTCCAAATCCAAGTTATGGTGGAGTTATTTTGTGGTCTGACAGAATCAAAGTATACCATAGAGATTCTGGAACTGTAGTTTTTGCTTCTGGATCTACTGCCATTGAAAATCCAAATCCACTTACATTGAATGCATGGAACTTCATTAGAATTGAACAACATGGTTCTAATGCTAAACTCTGTGTGAATGGTAATCCTGGATCTGAGTATAGTAATGCAGACCCAATCATGTTCTTTGCGAACAACCAACTACATTATGGTGCGGATGCTTCTGGTCTAGGCAAACTAGATACAATCAAAGATGGATATATTGGATATCTAGATCATGTGACTCTCAATCTTACTGGGGATACTTCGTTTAGAACTGCCAGTGAAGCTCTTGTTCCAACAACAACATCAGAACAAGAAATAGATACACCAACATCCAAGACATCTCAGTTTGTTGAGAACCTCAATAATGAATATCCAGAAGTATATGCCTCTATAAATGCGGACAGAGAGGTGTCTGGACTGCAAATTGTTTACGGTGGTAGTGGATATGTTTCTAATCCATTAATGACTATTGAGAAACCAGATCTTGGACAACAGGCAACTGCAGTTGCTATTATGACGAGCAGGACTGGCGTTTCCAATAAGGCTATTGATAGAGTTCTATTAATTAACCCAGGAACTGGATACACTACTCCTCCAAATATTACCTTTAGGGGAGGCAAACCAACATCAGTAGCTATTGCTACTGCTATAGTATCTACTGGTGTCCTTGGATCAGTAGGAATCGATACCGCTGGATTTGGATACAACTTTACCCCAACTGTAGGGATCACTTCCGTGTTTGTTCCTCAGTCCAGTAATACCTCAGATCTAATTAAAAATGCACAGGCAGAATCAGTTGTAAGCACTGGATCTAGTATCGTTCAAATTAGATTCTCAAATGCAGGTGCGGGTTACACTGCGATTTCCCCATTGGTAGATATCCAAGAAGTTATAAATCCATTCTTTGGTGATTTCCTAATTGGAGAATCTGTGAGAGGAGTTTCCAGTGGAACAAGCGCACTTGTTGCTTCTTGGGATTCTGGTAATAGAATATTAAAACTTGGCAATGCAACTGGAGATTTCCAGTATGGAGAAACTATTGTTGGTGCGGCAGCAAGTTATACTGTTGCTACTGCCAATTCTAATTTTGAAGGCAATGAGTTTGCTTCCAATGATGAGATTGAATTTGAAGCAGACAACATTATTGATTTTACAGAAAGAAATCCTTTTGGGGAAGTCTAAATAATTAAAAATACTGTATCATGTTAACTTCTCATTTCTATCACGAAATTATTAGGAAAGTAATTATTTCCTTCGGAACCCTTTTTAATGGGATCGAAATAAAGCATCAAGATAAAAATGACAAGACGTTTAGTGTTATTAATGTTCCAATTTCTTACGGACCAACTCAAAAGTTTCTAGCACGACTAGAGCAAAGTAGAGATTTAAGATCTCCAGGTAAACCAGCTGGTGCGTTGACATTACCGAGAATGTCATTTGAGATGATTGGAGTTCAATATGATGCTAGTAGGAAAATTTCTACTATGCAAACTTTTAAGGCTGTTAATAAAGATACAAATAAATTGATTAAGGGATATATGCCTGTCCCATATAATATCAATATGCAATTGAGTATACTAACAAAACTCAATGAAGATGCTCTAGAAATATTAGAACAAATTTTACCTTATTTTCAACCATCGTTTAATCTAACAGTCAATCTCACTGATACTATTGGAGAGACTAGAGATATTCCAATTACATTAGAAGCAATTCAGATGGATGATAATTATGAAGGAGACTTTTTAACAAGAAGAGCTTTAATTTATACTTTAAATTTTACTTGTAAAGCCTATCTTTACGGTCCTATTAGTGCAACTACTGACGGACTCATCAAGAAAGTTCAAGTTGATTATATGCAAGGAACTGATAATCGCAAAACTCCAAATAGACAACTTAGGTATACTGCTGTTCCTATTGCTATTAAAGATTATGATAATGATGATACTGCTAGAACTGGAGAAGTATTTGATGATCGAGTAACGGCATTTACTGTCTCAGATGCAACTCCATTTGTTTCCAATAGCTACATTCAAATTGATGAAGAAGTTATGCGAATCAGGTCTAAGAGTGGACAACGGTTGCATGTAGAGAGAGGAGAATACGGAACGGTTGCTGTCCCTCATGATATTGATGTCCAGATCAATGCAATTACTATTCAAGATGATGTATATGTAGAAGCAAATCTAGATGAGGATGACTTTGGATTTGGTGAAACGAGAACTGAATATTTGGATGGACAAGTCTATAGTATCAGTCAGAGTAGAGATTCTGACTTATGAGTAAAAACTTTGATAGTATTGACGAGTCGTTAGATATTACTCCTTCGGAAGTATTACCCGAAGAAAAACCTGTCGTCAAAAAGAAACCTGTACGGGAAGAGAAGCCGGATATTGACCGAGACTATGAATATACTAGAGGTCATTTGTATTCCTTGATTGAGAAAGGACAGGAAGCAATTGATGGTATTCTTGAGTTATCACAAGAATCGGATTCACCTAGAGCTTATGAGGTTGCTGGGCAGTTAATAAAGAATGTTGCGGATACCACAGATAAATTGATGGATCTTCAAAAGAAACTAAAGGATGTTAACGAGGAATCGAAAAAGAGTCCTACCAATGTCACGAATAACGCATTGTTTGTTGGAAGTACAGCAGATCTACAAAAGATGCTAAAGCAAGCATCCAAAGATAATCAATCTAAATAATCATATAGATGTCTCTGAAACATGAAATCTTTCCAAATATTTCTAGGTGAAGGTGCAGACCGAATTGCTATGTACGGAAATTACTATACTATTAATCTAGTCTTTAGAGGGTCAACTAGATCTCTCCAAATGTTCTTCCCTCAAAGAGGAAGACCTGTAAAGAAAGATGTTCAGTCTGAAGTGGATAAGGTATATCCTGGAGCAAAGGTAATTTATTTTTACCCTGCGGTGAAAGACCCTAGAGAACCCCTTTTTATGGTAAACCCCTGAATAAGTTATGTCTGATAATGGTGTATATCTTGGCAACCCAAATCTCAAGAAGTCCAATGTTGCTATTGAGTGGACTCAAGATCAAGTTAAAGAATACTTAAAGTGTAAGGAAGATCCTTTATATTTTGCAGTTAATTATGTGAAGATTATCAGTCTCGATGAAGGACTGGTTCCGTTCAAAATGTATGATTTTCAGGAAAAACTTGTAAAAAATTTCCATGAAAACAGATTCAACATTTGTAAGATGCCCCGACAGTCGGGAAAATCAACAACCGTCGTTTCATATCTCCTACATTATGCACTCTTCAACGATAGCGTTACTATTGGTATACTTGCAAACAAAGCTGCAACTGCCAGAGAACTCTTAGGAAGACTCCAAACTGCTTATGAGGCATTACCTCATTGGATGCAACAGGGTATTGTTGCATGGAATAAAGGTTCCATGGAGTTGGAAAACAAATCAAAAATTCTTGCTGCATCGACATCTGCAAGTGCTGTTCGAGGCATGTCGTTCAACATCATTTTCCTTGATGAGTTTGCGTTCATTCCAAATCACATCGCAGAGGAGTTTTTCAGTTCAGTATATCCCACCATTTCATCTGGTAAATCTACAAAAGTAATTATCGTCTCTACCCCAAAGGGTATGAACCATTTTTATAGATTATGGCATGACTCCGAACTTGGTAGAAATGAATACACGAATACGGAAGTTCATTGGTCAGAAGTTCCTGGTCGTGATGATGCTTGGAAAGAACAGACTATAAAAAATACCTCGGAGTCTCAGTTCCGAGTTGAGTTTGAATGTGAGTTCTTAGGATCTGTAGACACTCTGATAGCGCCTTCAAAATTGAAGTCGATGGTATATGATGAACCAATAAATACTGCAAAAAATGGCGGAGAGATATATTGCCATTCAATGGAGAATCATAATTATATTATGACGGTTGACGTTGCTAGAGGTGTAGAAAAAGATTATTCTGCTTTTATTGTATTTGATACAACAGAGTTTCCATATAAGGTTGTTGCAAAGTATAGAAATAATTCCATTAGACCAATGTTGTTCCCAAATGTTATTTGGGAATTTGCAAAAGCATATAATGATGCATACATTTTATGTGAAGTAAATGATATTGGAGATCAAATTGCAGCAACTCTTCAATACGATTTAGAATATCAAAATTTACTCATGTGTTCTATGCGAGGTCGAGCTGGGCAATTAGTTGGTCAAGGATTTTCTGGCAAAAAAACTCAGTTGGGTGTCAAAATGTCTAAGACAGTCAAGAAAATCGGATCACTAAACTTAAAGACAATGATCGAGTCTGATAAGTTATTGATAACCGATTATAATATTATTGCAGAACTTACGACATTTATTCAAAAAAATAATTCTTTTGAAGCTGAAGAGGGATGTAACGATGACCTTGCTATGTGTTTGGTTATTTTTGCTTGGTTAGTCCAACAAGATTATTTCAAAGAAATGTCCGACGATGATATCAGAAAAAGAATTTACGATGATCAAAGAGATCAAATTGAACAGGATATGGCTCCATTTGGATTTCTAAGTGACGGAATCCATGAAGAGACATCATTTGTAGATTCTAGTGGCGATAGATGGCATACGGATGAGTATGGTGATATGTCACATATGTGGGACTATCGGTAGATGAACCTAGATGATGAGTTTGTGTTAGGACATCTTCTTCTAAATGAAAGGAAATGTAGGTCTTGTGGAGAGATAAAAAATTTATTAACAGACTTTTATAGGACGAGAAGAAATAGAACCACTGCTTCTGCTTACTCTTATGAGTGTAAGGATTGTACTAAACAACGAGTAATGAGATCTAGGATTACAAAACTAAAAGACACATCTACATACCCAGACTGGTAGGGAGTTCATGCATTGTTTCCCCACTTGAAAACGAGTAAATTCTAAATAATAACAGATAAAAAATGGACTTCTTAAAGAGGAACTAACAATGTCATTAAATTTAGTCTCCCCAGGCGTTAAGGTAAGAGAAGTTGACTTAACTATTGGACGTATTGATAATATTAATGATCAGGTGGGTGCCATTGCTGGTCCTTTTGAAAGAGGACCCGTAGATGTACCACTACTGATTGAAACTGAAAACGATCTTACACAAACGTTTGGTAAGCCACTATCTACTGATTCCCAGTATGAGTACTGGATGAGTGCTTCATCGTATCTTTCTTACGGTGGTATTCTAAGAGTCATTAGATCTGCTCACCCAGACCTATCTAACGCCAACGTTGCACTAGCAGGGGGATCCCTGTCAAACTTGCAGATTAATTCCTCTGAGGATTATACAAATAATCACTTAGAAGATATCAACTGGACATATGCATCGAGAAACCCAGGTTCTTGGGCAAATGATCTAAAAGTTTGCACGATCGATGCTGCTGCTGACCAAAGACTGGCAATAGGTACAGACGGTCTCCAGGTAGGATATGCAATCACCGCTGGTTTCACTACAGCAGTAGCATTGAGTAATGGTACTGTCGGAATCGAAACTGGATACCTTAAGGGTGTCATCGCTGCAGTTAATACTAATTCGATTGACGTTAAAGTTCTATCTCAGCATAACGTCGTAACAGACACATGGTCAGAAACTGATTACCAGGAAGGTAGTTCTACAAGGGCATTCCTTGGATATGACGCAGGACAAGAAGCATTCGTTAGTGGTATCAATACAACTAACTTCAACAATAGAAACCTTTATAGAATATTCGATAACGTAGGTGATCAAGTTAGTATTGAAAGGACTAGATTCCAAGCAACTGTTGGTATTGGATCCACAATGATTGGATTTGGAGCTGACTTGGATAACACCAAGATTGCTTTTGGTGATAAAGTAAAGTCGGTCAATGGAAACTACGAAGGAACAGTTATTGGATTCACTACAGAAGGTGATTCAACCACTGCAGTCATCATGGACGTTGCAGCTTCAGTTTCTTTCGCTAATACAGACTTCATTGTTAAGTCAGGTATTGGTAGTGGACTTTCACTAAGACAAGGAAATACTGCACAAGACTGGTATAACACACAGACTCTTGGACTAGAAAACCAGACAATTTTCTGGAAGTCTCTTGCCGAGAGACCTTCAACATCTGCATATGCTGGAGAGAGAAGTTCTAGATTTGATGAAATGCATATCGTTGTTGTTGACGATACTGGTAAAGTAACTGGAAGTGCAGGAAACATCGTAGAGAAATGGATCGGTCTTTCTAAGGCTTCTGATGCAAAGATTTCTCCAAGTGCAGATATCTTCTACAAAAACTATATTGCACAATATTCCCAAAATCTCTTTGTTGGTGCTGCCCAAACTGGCACATCACTTAAGTTCAGTATGTTGAGTGGTTATACTCTAGATGCAAGTGGAACATGGGGACAACTTTCACAAGGAACAACATTTAACGGTGCTGGTGCTCAGACATTCTCCCTTGGAGGGGGTAATGATTATGGTGGTGTTGGAGTTTACAAGTGTAACCTCTCGGATGTTATTTCTTCGTATACTATCCTAGAAAACCCTGCAGAGTATTCCATTAATTATATTATCCAGGGGCCTTCATCAGGTGATACTGTTTTTGAGGCACAAGCTAAGGCGAACAAATTGATTCAAATTGCAAATACTCGTAAAGATTGTATTGCATGTATATCTCCATACAAACCTGATGTTGTTGGAATTAGTGACTCGGATCAACAGACAAATAATGTTATCAACTTCTATGATAGTCTGTCTTCCAGTTCTTATGCTGTATTTGATTCTGGTTACAAGTATACATTTGATAGATTCAATAATTCTTTCAGATATGTTCCTTTGAATGGTGATACTGCTGGTCTCATGGCAAGAACTTCAATCAATTCTTTCCCATGGTTCTCTCCTGCAGGTTCACAAAGAGGTTCAATTAATAATGCTGTTAAACTGGCATACAACCCATCACAGGCACAGAGAGATCTTCTGTATCCCAAGAGAATTAACCCAGTGATATTCTCCCCTGGTGCAGGAATGGTTCTCTATGGTGATAAGACTGCTCTTAAAGAAGCATCTGCATTCGACAGAATTAACGTTCGTCGTCTGTTCCTCACTATTGAACAGACAATAGAGAGAGCTGCAAGAGCACAACTCTTTGAGTTCAATGACATTCTCACAAGAACTAACTTCTTGAATATTGTTGAACCATATCTTCGCGATGTTAAGGCGAAGAGGGGCATCATTGATTTCGTTGTCATTTGTGATGACTCTAACAACACACCAGATGTTGTTGATTCCAATCAGTTCAAAGCTGATATCTTCGTAAAACCAAATAGATCAATCAACTTCATTGGTCTGACATTCGTCGCGACACGCTCGGGAGTCAGTTTTGATGAAGTAGTTGGTAATGTTTGATCCGTCTCACTAAATAACAGTATAAGGAGTTAATTAGCCATGCCCAGTTCAAAGTCATTTAACCCACCATTGGTAGGGAATAGGACTATTGAGGATTTCAAGGCTCGACTATCTGGAGGGGCCGCCCGCCCCAATTTGTTTGAGGTTGAACTTGCTTTCCCAAGCTATGTCCAAGTCGCCACGGAATCTGTTGCCAATTCTAGATTTCTAATCAAGGCTGCTCAATTACCAGCCTCGAATATTAACGTCATCGACGTTCCTTTCAGAGGAAGAAATCTTAAAGTTGCAGGTGACCGAACCTTTGATGTCTGGACTATTACAGTCATCAATGACATTTCATTCGATCTACGAAATGCATTCGAGCAGTGGATGAATGGCATCAATAAGCATGACAATGCTACTGGTGTTATTAATCCAACTCAATATCAAAAAGATGCAGTTGTGTATCAACTAGGAAGAAATACCAGAGGTTCTACTGGTAGTTTCCCAACCACTATTAAAGATGCAACATTGGGTGCTGGTGATAAGTATCCCGTTCTGAAAAAATATGTCTTCCACGGTTTGTTCCCAACAAACGTCAGTTCCATCGAACTATCTTACGACAACTCCGATACTATTGAAGAGTTTACTGTAGATATGCAAGTTCAGTGGTGGGATGCATATACTGCAGAGAACGTTAACCTCTTTGGTACAGAAGAGGAGCCAGTTCAATCAAGTGATTCTCAGACTGCTTAATTCTCATTGAATAAATACATTTGATGATGCCTCAAGTGAATCTAAATGGCTAGGTTGTTTGGTTTTAAAATTGAAAAAGAAGACGACACCTCGAAGAGTATCGTCTCCCCTGTTCCAAAGTCCGATGAGGATTCGTCGGACTTTTATGTTAGCAGTGGTTTTTATGGTCAATATGTAGATATTGAAGGTGTATATAAGTCTGAATATGATTTGATAAAAAGATATCGAGAAATGGCATTGCATCCTGAGGTGGATAGTGCCATTGAAGATATTATAAATGAGGCTATTGTCTCGGATCAGAACGATTCACCCGTTCAAATTGATCTGTCAAATCTTCCTGGTTCGGATAAACTCAAAGATCTTATAAGATCTGAGTTTAAAAAAGTCAAAGAAGTCATGGACTTCGACAAGAAGTGTCATGAAATTTTGCGTAACTGGTATGTTGATGGAAGAATTTTCTATCATAAAGTAATTGACCTCAAAGCACCAGAAGAAGGCATTCAAGAAGTACGTTACATTGATCCTCTAAGAATTAAGTATATTAGGAAGTTAAAGAAAAAAGATAACTTACAACAAACAGTAACAAAGATTCAAGATAATTCTAGTCCAACAAGTCCAGAGATTGAAGAGTATTATCTTTATGATCCAAATACTCAATCAGCAAAAAATAATATAGGAGCTATCGGACAACCATTTAGTAATGCAAATAGACCAGTAAAAATTGCACTTGACGCAGTAACATTCTGTCACTCTGGTTTAGTGGATAGGAATAAGCAAACTATCCTTTCATATCTACACAAAACTATTAAAGCACTCAATCAACTTCGCATGATTGAAGATAGTCTTGTAATTTATAGATTGTCCCGTGCTCCTGAAAGAAGAATTTTCTATATTGATGTTGGTAATCTGCCGAAGATTAAAGCAGAACAATACTTGAAAGATGTGATGAGTCGTTATCGCAACAAACTAGTCTATGATGCATCGACTGGTGAAGTGCGAGATGATCGTAAGCATATGAGTATGCTTGAAGATTTTTGGTTGCCTCGTCGTGAAGGTGGAAGAGGAACTGAAATAACTACGTTGCCAGGTGGTCAAAACTTGGGAGAACTTTCTGATATTGAATACTTCCAGAAAAAATTATACAGATCACTGGGTGTCCCAGAATCTCGTATTGCTGGTTCTGGAGAAGGTTTCAATCTTGGACGTTCTTCGGAAATCTTGAGAGATGAAATTAAATTTACCAAGTTTGTTGGACGTTTAAGAAAAAGATTTTCTGGTGTTTTCAGCGACATGCTGAAGACACAACTCATTCTTAAGAACATTGTTACGCCTGAAGATTGGGAAATTCTTTCCGATCATATCCAATATGACTTTGTTTATGATAACCACTTTGCAGAATTAAAAGAGACTGAACTACTTAATGAAAGACTTGGAACTGCTGCTGCGGTTGACCCATATCTTGGAAAGTATTTCTCTCTCGAATATGTAAGGAGAAATGTTCTCAAACAAAAAGATGAGGAGATGATCGATATTGATAAACAGATGGCACAAGAAATTAAGGATGGTAAGTTGATTGATCCTATGGAAGTTCAACAACTTGAAATGGGTATCGGTGCAGGCGAAGATCTTGGGTCTCCAATAACAGAACCAGGTATTGATGATTCTGCAGTAGAAGCTGACGGATCATCCATAGAGATGCCCAAGGGAGGGGAAATATAAATACTTCTAGTTTGTATTTAATTTACCTGTTATGGATGACCTTATTGATTTGATTGTGAAGAATGACTCTCCTACAGAAATTCATTCTAGGATCAAAGATGTTTTATTTGCAAAGTCTGCAGAAAACATCGAAACCATTCGTCCAGCTGTAACAGCTGATGCGTTTGGAGGGCCCAATCCTTGGGTTGATCAATTAGATAATGCAGAACCAGAAACTTCTGATGGTGAAGTAGAGGTATCTGCAGAACTTGAAACACCTGCCGAGGAACCAGAGGAAGAATGAAACTTATTACCGAAGAAATCGAATCAGCAAAGGTTCTTGTCGAAGAAAAAGACGGCAAGAAATCTATGTTTATTGAAGGTATTTTCCTTCAAGGAAACTTGAAGAATAGGAATGGTCGTTTCTATCCTGTTGAAACTCTGGATAAAGAGGTAAACAGATACAGCGAACAGTTTGTTTCTAAAGGACGTGCTCTTGGTGAATTGGGACATCCTGATGGACCAACTGTAAATTTAGATAGAGTTTCTCATAAAATTGTAGACCTTCACAAAGAGGGACATAATTTTATTGGAAAAGCTAAACTTCTCGATACCCCTATGGGCAAAATTGCTCAGTCACTGATTGATGAGGGTGTCCAACTGGGAGTTTCTTCTAGGGGAATGGGAAGTCTACGTGATACAAATGAAGGATATAAAGTAGTTGGTGAGGATTTTATGCTCGCTACTGCTGCTGATATTGTCGCAGATCCCTCTGCTCCTGATGCTTTTGTTAACGGAATCATGGAAGGAGTTGAATGGATTTGGGATGCAGGTCTTCTAAAGGCACAGTCTCAAATTAGAGAAGCAACAGTCCAAGAAACCGTTGCGGTAATTGAGAAACAGCCTGAAGAAATTGTCGATCAGGCAATTAAAGAAACTAAAAAAACCATAAATAAATTTGTTGATCAAAAGAGACTAGACGAGAAGAAATTGGAAATCTTCCAAAACTTCTTATCAAATCTCTGAATTTAATAAATAAATACAGATTACGATATCTACAACGATTAAAAACGGAGAGTTCAAATGTCTCGTGGAGATTTACAAGAAATGGAAGTAGGCACTAAGCAATCCAAAACCGCTGTCAATAGTGGTGCTGCGGCTGGTGATTCCATGCCCAAAACACCTAACTATGTTCCTGACAACGCTGCCGTTGAGGATCTCGGTGGACCTACCCCCGAGAATTCTAGACCAGACGATAATTCTAACGCGCTTAAAACTCCTACGCAGACTATTAAGCAAGTTAAGGATGTCGTCAACAAAGGCGCAAAACCTGCTGAACCAATGCAACAAGCACCCAAGTACGCTGAAGAGGCCGAAGCATCTGCTGAAGAAGTAATTGCTGAGGAAGATCTGACCGAAACCGAAGAGAGCATCATTGATATTGATTCTGCGATTGCAGAAGATGTCGAAGCACTCCTGGGTGGTGAAGAACTCTCGGAAGAATTCAGAGAAAAAGCTAAACTAATCTTTGAAGCTTCGCTTACCGCTAAGATCACAGATATCGAAAATCAGATTCAAGAGGCCTACGAAACTCAGTTTGCCGAGGAAGTTAAATCCATTAAGGTTGAACTTACCGAAAGACTAGATTCGTACCTCGAATATGTCGCTGAAGAATGGCTTGAAGAAAACGCTCTCTCCGTTGAGCGTGGAATCAAGACAGAGATGACCGAATCATTCCTTGAAGGAATGAAGGGTCTATTTGAAGAACATTATGTATCACTCCCTGAAGATAGATATGATGTACTTGAGAGCATGGTAGACAAACTTGATGAAATGGAGACCAAACTCAATGAGCAAATCGAAAGAAATGTTGCTCTGAATAGTAAGTTGTCGGTATCGACTGCTGAAACTATTATGAATACTGTTGCAGAAGGACTTGCAGTTTCTCAGAAAGACAAACTTGCAGTTCTTGCAGAAGGTGTTGAGTTTGAAAGTGAAGAAAGCTATCGTGAAAAACTAGAAACACTGAAGGAGTCGTACTTCTCTGGTAACTCTAGTTCTTCCAAGACGACAGAGACTCAAGTTCTGAAAGAAGAAGCAGAGCACGTAGAACCAGCAACTGGATCTATGGCTGCATACTTAAGAGCACTCTCTAACGTCAAGCAGTGATTTAGAGATTATTAATTTCAAACCTAGGAATCCAAAATGCAACAAAACATTAATTACCAACAGCTTACTGAAAAGTGGGCTCCCCTACTAGACCACGAAGGGTCTGGAGCTATCAAGGATAGTCATAGACGTAATGTCACCGCCGTTCTCCTTGAGAACCAAGAGCAAATGCTTAGGGAAGAAAATTCTTTCCTGAGTGAAGCATCCCCAACCAACTCGGCTGGTACTGGTGGTTTCAGTGGTTCTTCCACTGACACAGGTCCTGTCGCTGGTTTCGACCCAGTTCTGATCTCCTTGATCAGACGCGCAATGCCCAACTTGGTCGCATATGACCTTGCAGGCGTACAACCAATGAGTGGTCCTACTGGACTAATCTTTGCAATGCGCTCCCGCTACACCAATCAGAGTGGTACTGAGGCACTGTTCAACGAGCCCGATACCGCATTCTCTGGTCAGGATAGTGATCAGTCCCTTACAGGTGGACAAACCGACCAGGCTGCTGGTTTCGGTACAGGTGCTCAGGCAGGTTCTAACCCCGCAGTTCTGAACCCCGTTGGTTCCGCAACAACCTCTGCCTACAACGTAGGTCAGGGTATGTCAACTGGAGAGTCGGAAGCTCTCGGTGATGCCGCTTCTAATGCCTTCCAAGAGATGGCATTCTCGATCGAGAAAGTCACTGTAACCGCCAAGTCAAGAGCTCTGAAAGCAGAGTACTCCTTGGAACTGGCACAAGACCTTAAGGCAATTCATGGTTTGAATGCTGAGGCTGAACTCGCAAATATTCTCTCCACAGAGATTCTTGCTGAGATCAACCGCGAAGTCATTCGTTCCATCTATAAAGTTGCTGAACAGGGTGCAACTCTTAACACCGCTACCGCTGGTGAGTTCGACCTCGATGTTGACTCTAACGGACGTTGGAGTGTTGAGAAGTTCAAGGGTCTACTTTTCCAAATCGAAAGAGACGCTAACGCAATCGCACAAAGAACTCGTAGAGGGAAGGGCAACGTTGTTCTGTGTTCCGCAGACGTTGCATCCGCACTCACGATGGCAGGTATCCTGGATTACACCCCTGCACTCAACGCTAACCTTAACGTTGATGACACTGGTAATACTTTCGCTGGCACACTTGCTGGTAAGTACAAGGTCTACATCGACCCATTTGCTGCAAACAATGCTGCAAACCAGTACTACGTTGTTGGTTATAAGGGTTCTTCACCTTATGACGCAGGTATGTTCTACTGTCCTTATGTTCCTCTCCAGATGGTTCGCGCCGTTGGACAGGACACCTTCCAACCCAAAATT